>Ga0325414_1005992_pt1 | contig 12863 bp, 8 predicted proteins | sample PopdelMetagenome_8_FD_206183 | JGI IMG/M metagenome (GOLD analysis project Ga0325414, IMG submission 206183) | Populus deltoides microbial communities from Bellville, Georgia, United States - Leaf-PdKOR-R3 | ecosystem: Host-associated > Plants > Phyllosphere > Phylloplane/Leaf | place: USA... | reverse complement strand
ATCTTTGAAAAGTCTTATCTTTGCTAGAATCGGAATGGCTGCTGGGAAATATCAAGAATCCTACTCTTCTCGGTTTTCTAATTGTAAATATCAAGTGTTCTTGAGTTTTAGAGGTGCAGACACCCGCAAGAACTTTACCGATCACCTCTACAAGGCCCTAATTCAAGCAGGGATTCACACATTTAGAGATGATGATGAAATTCGGAGAGGAGAGAATATAGATTTCGAGCTCCAGAAGGCAATACAACAATCAAAAATATCGATAATCGTGTTCTCCAAAGACTATGCTTCGTCGAGATGGTGCCTCGATGAACTTGTAATGATCATGGAACGAAAGAGGAATGATGATTGCATAGTTTTGCCAGTATTCTATGATGTGGATCCATCCCAAGTCGGACGTCAAACAGGGAGCTTCGCTGCAGCATTTATGGAACATGAAAAGCACTTCAACGAGGAGAAGGAGCGGGTGAGTGGGTGGAGGATTGCTTTGAAAGAAGTTGCAGATTTAGCTGGAATGGTTTTAGGAGATGGGTAAGTTGTATCTCTTGATGAAACTACACGTAGCATAAGACTAGAATGCTGGTCGTGAACTCTTAATTTCTTTCAGTTAAGTGTACTGATAAGAAAACATATAAGAAAAATAAAATAAAATACTTAAGATTTCTTCGTTTTTTTTTTTCAATCATTAACTATCAAATCATTGACACACAAACTGCTTTAATTTCTTAGCTAAATGTTGTTTATTTCTATTGCTTATAGAGAGACTACTAATTATCGCACATTGTATTTTACTTTTTGATGTAGGTACGAGGCACAGTTTGTCCAATCTATTGTGGAGAAGGTCTCAAAGAACTTGGATCGAAAACTATTTCATGTACCCCTTCATTTCATTGGGAGAGATCCTCTAGTAAATTATATCAACTCATGGTTGGAAGATGGGTCCCATGATGCTGCCATTGCTATACTCTATGGAATTGGTGGAGTTGGGAAGACAACCATAGCAAAGAGTGTTTTTAATCAGAATATTCGTAAATTTGAAGGAAAGAGCTTCCTATCAAATTTTAGATCAAAGGATATAGTTTGCCTACAGAGGCAACTTCTTTCCGACATCCTAAAAAAGACAGTTGATGAGATAAATGATGAAGATGAAGGAATTCTGAAGATTAAGGATGCATTATGTTGCAGAAGAACTCTTATTGTTCTAGATGATGTGGACAAAAGGGACCAATTCAATAAAATCATTGGCATGCAAAACTGGCTTTGTAAAGGAAGTAAAATCATTGTAACAACCAGAAATAAGGGTCTGTTTTCAGCTAATGATATTGAGTGGGTCCGGTGCAAAGTTGAACCACTAGATGATGAAAAATCACTTGAGCTTTTCAGTTGGAATGCCTTTGGACAAGCTGACCCTGTTGATGGTTTTGTAGAAGACTCTTGGAGAATAATACGTCATTGTAATGGACTTCCATTAGCTCTTGGAGTTATTGGCTCTTCATTGTCCGGAAAAGGAAGAGAAATATGGGAAAGCGCATTACAACAAATGGAAGTGATTCCTAATTTTGAAGTTCAAAAGGTTCTTCGAATAAGTTACGACTTTCTTGATGGTGATTATCCGAAGAACTTATTCCTTGATATCGCATGTTTCTTCAATGGAATGGATGTGGATGATGCAGTTAGGATACTGGATGGGCTCGATAAAGGTGCAAGATTTGGGATTGACAATCTCATCGATAGATGTCTTGTTGAAATCAACAGTGATCAAAGGTTGTGGATGCATCAACTAGTAAGAGATATGGGTAGGGAAATTGCTCGTCAAGAATCACCCAAATGTCAAAGAATATGGCATCATGGGGATGCTTTTACAGTTTTGAAAGGAACTACTGTAAGTAGCTGAATTTTTTTAAATGTCTACTTAAATGGTTTGTGGTGCGTTGATATATTCATTCATCTACTTTCCTTTCTCATGTACTTTTAATATTATAATGCAGGATGCTGAAAATTTGCGTGGCCTTACCATTGATATGAATGCATTAATGGAAGATCATTATGCAGAAGTTGTCTGTACTGATTCAATGGTTTGTCGCAAGCGCCGCAGGCTTAACTTCTTTCAACAATGGCTTTCCGATTTTTTCGATGGAGGAAAATTACAAACTGGCGAAACAAGTTTGTTTTCCATCCTCAGCACGGATGCTTTTAGAAACATGCCAGATGTAAAATTTCTCCAGCTAAACTACACTAATTTTCATGGAAGTTTTGAGCACTTCCCTAAGAATTTGATATGGTTATGTTGGCATGGATTCTCGTTGAGATCCATACCAAATCACGTATGCTTGGAGAAGCTTGTGGTTCTTGATCTATCCAAAAGCAGGCTAGTTGATGCTTGGAAAGGCAAACCGGTATGTATCGAGTCTCTCTCTATAGCTATCTCTCTCGTTTTGAATTGATAACAACTAAATTCATGTATTTTCGCAGTTTCTTCCAAAATTGAAAATTCTTGATCTCCGTCACTCTCTTGATCTCACTAGAACCCCAGACTTCTGGGGTCTCCCAGCCCTTGAAAAGCTAATACTTGAAGACTGCATCCGTTTGGTTCAAATTCACGAATCTATTGGTGATTTACAAAGACTGTTGATCTTAAATCTAAGAAATTGTATAAGTCTTATGGAGCTTCCAGAAGAAATGAGTAGATTGAATTCACTTCAAGAGCTGGTTGTAGATGGTTGCTCAAATCTTGACAGCCTGAATATGGCGTTAGAGCATCATCAGGGGCGCAGCTTGCTTCAAAGCGATGAAATTGTTGCAAGTACATCATACATTACATCTCTTCCATTGAAGCTATTCTTTCCCTCTAGGTTTTCAGCTAGGAAAATGTTGAGATTTACCTTGTTTTCACTGCCACGCTTCTTGGAGAGACTAGATTTAAGTGGAACTCCAATTCGTTTTCTTCCAAAAAGCATCAAGGATCTTGGTCTACTCAGAGGCCTATATTTAAGAAATTGCAAAATGCTTGAGGCACTCCCAGAGCTTCCATCCCATTTGATTTTGTTAGATGTGTCCTTTTGCTATTCAGTGCAAAGAGTTTCAAATCTAACCGATGGGACTAGTGCAGATGGTTGTGATCAATTAGTCGAGTTCCAAGATGGGATGAAGCAAGAATCAATCCAAAAGTTCGACTCACACATGTTCAGAATAATGGAAACGGTTAGTGCTCAAATACAGCCATCGAGATTTCAGGTCCTCCCTCGCCCATGTTATTTTCTTTGAAATCTACATTTGAATATTTTTCTTTTGCTCATTTTATAGACATTGTTTCGGTGGTATAGATTATATTTATGGATGGCATATTCAACGTTGTCGTATATGTATTTGATGAAGATGAGATGTTAAGGGGGTTCTGTGGAGAGGGAGAAGAGGATAAATGGCTAATTCAGAATGAGTTTGTAGATAACTTTTCATTCAAAATATCCTCACCTCCTCCTGCGCACCGGATATGTGGCTTTAATCTGTTCACAAGGTCTTGTCTGACGTCAGGGTACAGTCACAATGATCCTTTTTATATGGAAATCAGAAACAATACCAGTGGTCGATCCTTGCGTCGTCAAGCCTCTATCTTCGCTTGGGGTTACGCGCGTGGGGTTCGTGAATACCAATCGCTATGCCACTGCAAATTACGGGTCGGTGATCCTACATTTGATAATGGTGATGACGTTAGTATTTCAGTGCGTCCACATGGTCCAGCTATCCAAATAAAGGCGATTGGTGTCGAATGGTTGCATGAAGAGGAAGGAAAGGATGAAGTTATCAATGCCCACAACAGCAGCGATGATGATGATGATGCACACGTAGCCAAAGTAGAAATAGCTTCTCGTATTTTTAGAAATTATTATTGTGCTTTCCGTACTGAATTTTATGATGGCGATTTCGCTTGGTGTTTTTGGCGAAGAAAGGTCTTCAACCTGTATTAATATAGGATTCATTCAGTAGAGTTTTGTGTTTTTAGATTTCGAACATAAATAATAATAATAAAAAGCTTGAAAGCTTATGAGAGTTTTGTGTTTTTAGTCATGAAAAGAGTTTTGTATCTCTAGTAATCTTCCATCTTTTTTTTTTTCCTTTTATTTATAAATATTTGTAAAGGCTTTTAAATTTTTTTTTCAAAATCACATAATATCATTTTATTATCAAAATTAAAAATTTAAAGATCAATCTTGATTGAAAATTATCAAATGAAAAGATAGACAGATAGAAATAAAATTCAATAATCAAAAAGTGAAAATCCTAAAATTTTCACTGAGACTCTTTCTTTTCATAAAAAATAGGTACTTTGAGATCAAAAGGTGCAATTTGTTCATGATTTCGATTAACGATCCTGCAAAGAAGAACCGTGAGAGTTGATGGGGGCTAGGTTTAGCAGATGGCCCCCAACTGAGGGATTATGTCTAATGTCCCTTTTGGTAATTATAACAAGAATTACTGGCCCTAGTAAACGCGTGATAAATGATTTGAGCAAATAAAAAAAAAATTCCTAACATAAAAATGGCTCCACGGTTATGTTTATTTTTATATTTTAAAAAAAATTAAAAGTTTTTATTTTTTTTATTTTAAATTTATATTTTTAAATTTTTTTAATATGCAGATATAAAAAAATATTTTTGCTCATTTTATAGACATTGTAATATTTATTGTTTTTGAAATGGCTCCATTTATTGTTTTTGAAATCTACATTTTAATATTTTTCTTTGGCTCATTTTATAGACATTGTTTTGGTGGTACAGATCGTATATAAAGATGGCATATTCAAAGTTGTCGTATTTGTATTTGATGAAGATGAGATGTTAAGGGGGTTTTATGAGGAGGAAGAAGAGGATAAATGGCTAATGCAGAATGAGTTCGTAGATAACTTTTCATTCAAAATATCCTCACCTCCTGCGCACCGGATATGGGGCTTTAATCTGTTCACAAGGTTTAGTGTGATGTCAGAGTACAGTTGCTCTAAAAAACTTGGTATTGAAATCAGAAACAATACCAGTGGCCAGTCCTTGCGTCGTCAAGTCCATTTCTTAGATATGCGTTTGCGTATCTTGGATGAGGTTCGTGAACTCCAATCGCTAAGCCACTGGAAATTAGGGGGCGATGATCCTACATTTGATAGTGGTGATGACGTGACAATTTCAACGGTTGTCACGTCAGCTATTCAAATAAGGACCGTTGGTGTACAATGGTTGCATGAAGAGGAAGGAAAGGATGATGACATCCAATCAAAGGATGAAGTTATCATTGCCCACAACATTAGCGATGATGATGATGATGATGATGTACACGTAGCCAAAGTAGAAATAGCTTCTCGTATTTTTAGAAATTATTACTGTGCTTTCCGTGTAGAATTTCATGGGGGCGATTTCGCTTGGTTGTTTTTTGCGAAGAAAGGTCTTGAACTATTAATTTAGGATTCATTCAGTAGAGTTCTGTGTTTTTAGATTTCAAGCATAAATAAAATAAAATAAAATAAAATAAAAGCTTGAAAGCTTTTGAGAGAATCTTTTTAAAGAACAAAGCTTATCATGAAAAGAGTTTTGTATCTCTAGTCAGTGGCAGAGACGGGCTGGTAGGGGTACTGATCCCCGCAAAAAAATATTTTTTCCAATTCTTTTCTTGTAAATATTTATAATTTTAATAAAAATAACTAAAATTTTAACCTTTTTAAAATAATTTTTTTAATTTAGCCTCTTCTAATATTTTGTTCTTGCTCCGCCCCGTCTCTAGTGATCTTCTTTCTTTTTTATGTTTGAGCTTTTATATTTTTTTTTCAAAATCACATAATATTATTTTATTATCAAAATTTAAAATTAAAGATCAATTTTGATTAAAAATTATCAAATTAAAAGATAGATAGATAAAATTAAAATTCAAGAACCAAAGTGGAAATCCTAAAATTTTCTATTGTAGCCTACAACTTTGACTGTCAGGTAGCTCAAGCGCCACTTATCCCCACGTGGTTTTTCTTCGATAATAATAACAGTGTTTTAAAATTTATTAATGATGATAATAATAATAATAATAGCAATTTTTAATTTTACATTTCCAATCAAATCTATCATTGTTTTTTAATAATATTAATAATTATTTTTTAATTTAATAATTATTTTATTTATAATATTAATTATTATAAAAATAATAATATTTATACTATTATAAATTTTAATAAAAATAATAATATTTGTATTTGTATTTGTATTTGACTCAATCGTCTTCTTTTTATGGGCGTGTGGACTGTAGTACTAGAATTTCAGGTGGCATGTGGGGCTAACCTATAAGAATTTAGGGTGTTTTTTAAAAAAAAATTAAAAAAAATCTACTAGCAGGGAGAAAACCAAAATTGAGTTTATATTTTTATGGGTCGCAAGAACCATCTAATATATGCTATTTCATTCCGAAAACAATTTTTAGTCGAGTGCTTTATTTTTTTACTGGTTATTTTTACGTTATTTAATGTTTTTGTAAAAGTATGATTTTTAATTTAAAATGCTTTTATAAAAGTATATTTTCAATTTAAAATGTATAAAAATAATATTTTTCAGATTTTTTAATATTAGTATATCAAAATTATATAAAAAAATATTAATTTAATACATTTTTAAATAAAAAAATAATTCAAAAGGCATTTAACCGTTACGAAACGAATTAATAAGTATAGTGCTTTTACAACACAATTTGTAAGGAAGCGTCACCAAATGTCCGGCGTGAATGAATGGAGGACAATAATGAGTCCCGAGTGGTTGAGCAACTGGACAGGTTAATTGAGACGAATAAATGAGATGATGGTGTGGTTTTGTAAGCATATGGGTCACCTCCATGATTGATACCGACACAACACTTTTCGAAAACTATAGATCCCACCGTTTTTAAATTAAGTTTTTTTTAATTATATTTTTTTATTATGTTCGGATTTTCAAACCAACTTATATATATCTTGATTAATTTTTATAAATTTTAAAATTAACAATCAATTGATAAACCTTCAATTACCATTAATTTTTTTTTTCCTTTTAAACTACGTGATGTTATTTTCTTAATCACGAGAATGGAAAACGGCATTATCAATTAATTAACAAAAACAATTTTAAAGTAGGAGACCCACTTAAGAATAAAGGAAGAAAATAAGAGGTACAAAAGTACATTGCATTGTCAAAATGGGACTCGCCATTGTTACATGTGCAATGATGAAATGAAAGGAAATTACCTCATACAACTAAAAACATTTGGAAAGCACGTGGAATTTCACTTTACATGTAAATTATGAAGCTTCTCTGTTTTTTTCTTCTTTTTTTTTTCTTTTTCTTTTTTTTTAATTTTATCCTTAAATATTTTTTACCAATTAACTAGATTATCTTTAAATTAATCAAGTTAATTGGGTCATGTCAAAACAACTTTTATATAATTTAATTTTAAATCCAGGTTAGGTAAAAAATCAAATCATAAGGTTTCAAAGTTGACCCGTTAATATGAGTTTAATAATAATATCAAATATTTTTTTTATTGGCTTTTTTTTTATGTTCATTCTTTTTTACCCAACTTATAACATAACATGGGCATGTAAAATAGTGTCGCATGTCACCTGCGCGGCGTCTACTGGTGATTTTTTGTTCGTTTGCTTGATTTGATTCGTTGGGAGTCGCCACCTAATATTTAATTGAGGGCTACTAGGAAACTCAGGTGTACTGGTCTTGTCAGGGATTCACGGGTAAGAGACTAGTTGTGGTTAGGGAAGGTATTAGCACCCCTAACACACCCTACCTGAGGTAAGCTGCTTCATGGCTTTGATGTGTTAAAGAAGTTTTAAAAATTATCTTTTCATCGGATATTAGAAATACGACTTACGTGTAAGTTTATAATTCTTGACCGTGAACAAATCAAAATGTTAAATTCTTCTTTATTCTTTTCAATTTTACCATAAAAAAAGCATCCATAAAAAAAATACAAACAACACATTCACTTTCACTATATTTTCCTTTTTTTTTAATTCAATAACCTACATAAAAAAATACAAACACACACACATCCCTTTTTTTTACCATGTTTTTCTCATTCACCCACATTTGCATTTGCATGTTACAAAATATTAAAAGTTCAAAATAAATCAAACAGTAATCTAAATATACACAACAATGTCTGAAAATTACAAAAAAAACATAAATAAACCCTCGGCAACAGTGCTGGAATAGTGGCGGTGCGTTGTTCCACGCGCCGCCGCCGATGAAGGCAACGAAACCGGTGGATCGGGAATGTCTTCCTCTTCTCTGTCTCCCTACGCCAGCGGTGACCTGCAAAACACCCAAAAACACAACAAGCAGTTGATTTTAGTTTTTTTCTTTCTTGTTCACGGATCTGTTTGTTTCCATTTTAGATAAGCTTTTCTCTTGGTTTCGCCTTCTTCTCTGCTTAGGCGGCCGATAGGCGAATGGGTTTCTGTCGACGGTTGTGCAGCTGCTAGTGGCCGGTCTATGCAAAGGAGAGCTTGTGGATGAGGAAGGGGACAACGTCTGTGGGCGCTGTCATGTGCGGGTTCCTGGGGCCGATTGAGCTGATGGTCTTTTTTAGTAAAAGGTTGCAATAAATAAGAGAAAGTTGAGAATAATGGAATGTGTTGGGTTGTGCCTTAGCCAACCTTCCTATTTATATAGAGGCAGCAGAACACTGCAGTAACTGTAATGATTACAACATCCTATATTAATTTCCTATTCTGATAGATACATGATATACATTCTATAATAGACCCCCTCAAGCTGAGGGTGGGGGATCAACCCGAAGCTTGAACCAAAAGGCAGTAAAGGATGCAACAGGAAGCGGTTTAGTGAAGACATCGGCAAGTTGACCTGAGAGGGAACAAAACAAATCTGAATTTCTTTCTTGGCAACACGGTCACGGACAAAGTGATAATCCACTTCAACATGCTTAGTACGAGCATGGAAGATAGGATTTGCTGAGAGATAGGTAGCACCAAGATTATCACACCAAATGGTAGGAGCAGAGACTGAGGGAACCTGCAAATCTGTTAACAAGTATTGAAGCCAAATGACTTCAGCGGTACCATCAGCAAGGGCTTTATACTCAGCCTCAGTAGAGGAGCGAGCAACAGTGCGTTGCTTGCCGGATTTCCAAGAAATTGGCGTCTGACCAAAAAAGACAAGATAGCCGCCCGTAGACTTACGATCATCAATACTACCAGCCCATTCTGCATCTGTAAAGCCATGTAGAGCAAAAGAGGAGCCTCGAGTGATATGGAAACCATAAGATGTCGTACCTTTAAGATAGCATAAAATATGTTTGACAGCGGCCCAATGAGAATTTGTAGGAGCATGTATAAATTGACAGACTCTGTTAACAGCAAAGCATATATCTGGACGAGTGAAGGTAAGATATTGAAGAGCACCCATGATTTGATGAAATCGTGTAGGATCAGAGAATGAATGATCCGGTAATAAAATGACTTTCGAAGGGGAGACTGGAGTATCAACTGGTTTGCAGGAAGTCATACCAGCTCGGGTGAGGATGTCAAGAATATATTTATGTTGACGTAGCATTAAACCCATACCGGTAGACTAAACTTCAATACCCAGAAAGTAGTGAACATCACCTAAGTCACGAAGCTTGAACTCAAAGCTGAGTAACTGTATAAGGTGATGGAGCATAGCAGAGTTGTTACCCATGAGCAGAATATCATCAACATACACCAGGAGATAAAAGATATTAGTACCATCAGATAAGATAAACAGGGAGGTGTCAACCTTGGAAGCTCGGAAACCGATGGAGAGCAAAAAATCACTTAAACGAGTGTACCATGCTCTCGGTGCCTGTTTCAAACCATACAATGATTTGTGCAATCTGCACATATGAGATGGAAGAGAAGAGTCAACAAAACCTGGAGGCTGTTTCATGTAGACCTCTTCAGTAAGAACACCATTGAGGAAGGCATTATGAATATCAAGCTGATGAATCTTCCAATTTCGCGAAACCGCGATAGAGAAAACCAATCGGACAGTGGCCTGCTTAATAACTGGACTGAAGGTTTCAGAATAATCAATACCTTCCTGCTGGGTAAAACCTCTAGCAACAAGGCGCGCTTTATAGCGCTCAATACTACCATCAACACGACGTTTGATCCGATATACCCATCTACTGCCAACAACATTCATAGAAGAATGAAACGGAACCAAAGACCAAGTGCGATTTGAGCGCAAAGCAGCGATCTCATCACACATAGCATTATGCCAAACTGCATACCGGTCAGCATCAAAAAATGCAAAGGGCTCAGAAGAAGGAGAATGCAGTACCCGTGTGGAGGCAGAGGTGGCGGCAGCGGAAGCAGCCAGGTTTGCTGTCTTCGGCTGCCACGGTTTAAGAGTCATAGGATGGCTGCTGCGTGCTGGTGGAGACACAGGGGAAGATGGTGGCGGTGAGGAGACCTGTGGCAGCTGATAAAAAGATAAATAACCCATAAGTTGTAGACCTGCAGGAGAGGATGATGAAGAAGCAGCCTCCAGCATAGGACTGTCAGCAGAGGAGGGGCTGTCGGCAGAGACTGAATCTGCAGGAATGCTGGCCAGGGTGGGCGAAGCAGAGGAGGGGCTAGAGAGTGCCCCAAGACCATAAGGAGAGGAGATCAATTTATGACCTAAACCTGCATCATAAGGGTTAGATAAACAAGCATGTGATGATGGCCAAGGGATGGTCGGGAGCTGTGGTCGGGTGGCTATTTGGAGTGGCAGAGCTGTGTGTTGTGGGCTGTTTGGGTGGCTGATGGAAGTGGGTGGTGGTGGGTGGTTTAACAAGTTTGAAAGGGTGACAGTAGCGGGTGGGATGGGGGTTGTGGTGGAAACCTTTGCAATCTGTTCAGAATTATCAAAAGGAAACACATGTTCATGGAAATGGACATAACGGGAAATATAAATACAGTGAGATGCAATGTCAAAACATCGATAACCAAGATGGGAGGAACTATATCCAAAGAACACACATGGAGAGGAACGAAAATCCAATTTATGATTATTATATGGACACAGAAAAGGAAAACAGAGACACCCAAAAGTACGCAGAAAATGATAATCAGGAGACCAGTGAAATAAACAATCAAACGGAGAGCAATGGGCAAGAACAGGAGTAGGCATGCGATTTATAAGATAAACAGAGGTTTCAAAAGCATAGTTCCAAAATCAAAAAGGTGTTTTACATTGCCTTAAAAGAGTAAGACCTGTTTCCACAATATGTCTATGACGACGCTCTACTGTGCTATTTTGTTCATGAGTGTGAGGACAAATCAGACGATGATGAATACCAACAGTCTGAAAAAATATGGATAATTTGCGGTATTCACCGCCCCAATCAGTTTGAACAGATTTTATTTTTAATGAAAATTGACGTTCAACGAGAGTCTGAAATTGATGAAAAACAGAGTAAACATCAGACTTGGCAACGAGAGGATAATACCATACATATTTAGTATAAGCATCAACAAAGATAACAAAATAACGATAGCCATCTGAAGAAAAAAGAGGAGCAGGGCCCCATACATCACTAAAAATTAATTCAAGCGGAGCAGAAGTTTTGTGACCCGTAGGTCCTAAAGACAAACGTGATGATTTTCCTAAAGGACAACTTTGACATTGAAAATTAAGACGTTTGTTGTTACAAATGATCTTATTTTTTGAGATTAACAATTGAAAATACGTGTAGTAGGATGACCTAGTCGACGATGCCACAAATCGGCAGAGGCGGAAGTGCAGGGAGACCAATAGGCTTGAGGAACTGACGTGACGAAAGACTTGGTAAGGGCATAGAGACCATCTTTATTTTGACTTGGGAGAAGGATTTCATGGGTGTTGAGATCCTTGACATAAAACACACGAGGGTGAAATTCAAAATAAACATTATTATCAAGATAAAATTTCTGAACAGAGAGTAAAGGTTTCGTAATTGTAGGAACATGAAGAACATTAGATAAGGTGAAAGAACGATGTGGTGCATATATTTTTGTATGACCGAGATGAGATATAGGGAGGCCCTTACCATCACCAACATGCAAATTATCATTACCAAGATACGGTTCTGAAGCAGTCAAGGTGGCAAGATCAGGTGTGACATGTTGATTGGCACCGGTATCCGGAAACCAATCAACAGAACCGGTTGAGGAGAGATTGCGCTGCACCACATTGGCAGTAGGCTGTTGGCCATAACCTCGCTGCTGGAATTGAGGGCAATGGGGAGCTGTATGGCTGAAATTCTGACACAGTTGGCAGCGTGGATTCTGCCCCCTATTGCGCTGCCAAGAGCCCTGCCTATTGTCACCGAAGGAGGAGTTTTGGAAGCTGCGGTGATCAGGTCTGGAGCTAGCAAATCGGTTGCCTCTGCTGTTGGACTGGTTGGGACGCCAGCCACCATTAAAGCGGCCCCTGCTGCGGCCAGAATTGCCAAAAGTCTGGCACTGCGCAACAAGAGCAGAAGATGGAATGCTGGGTGTGGGCAGCAGAGGAGCATGTATGGCAGCCGAAGATTTGTGAAGAAATTCATGTGTGAGAAGATGGCTGTGAAGATCTGCATATGATAAAGGTTCAGCCTTGGTAATAAGACTGGTAACTAAGTATTTAAACTCTCCCCGAAGACCACGAAACACATATAAATTGAAATCTTCAAGTGAAACTGGCCGACCAACAGCGGCCAATTCATCAAATAAGGCCTTCGCTTTTTGCATAAATTGAGTTACTGATTCATCACCCTGTCGAAGATCCTGAAGAGAGCCGTGAAGTTGCATAATACGAGAGTTGGAGGTAGAAGCGAGAGCTCGCTCAAGAGTGCCCCAAGCTGAACAA
>Ga0325414_1005989_pt1 | contig 12866 bp, 5 predicted proteins | sample PopdelMetagenome_8_FD_206183 | JGI IMG/M metagenome (GOLD analysis project Ga0325414, IMG submission 206183) | Populus deltoides microbial communities from Bellville, Georgia, United States - Leaf-PdKOR-R3 | ecosystem: Host-associated > Plants > Phyllosphere > Phylloplane/Leaf | place: USA... | reverse complement strand
GTAGTAGCACTTTCTAAAATATTTTTAATATCGGTATATCAAAATAATACAAAAAATATAAAAAAATAATTTTAAATAAAAAAATATAATTTAAAAAAATATAATTTTAACCGTGTTACATTCATGTGAAGTAAAACTCTTGCAATCAATTATTTTCTTTTTCCTATCGTGATTCCCAGTAATCCAATCAACTGGTTTCGAGATATCCTAATTATTTAGGACACACTTTAAATTTAATTAATATTATTGTTTTTTATCTGTTTGTAAACAATAATATAACGAAGGCTAGAGTGTGAGTGGATGTATCGCAACCTGTCAATAACTTGAAGCCACAAAATCTTAATTTAAACCAAAACGCAACATCTTGTATGATTTAAGACTCAATCGTAAAAGGACATTTTAGTAACGAGATTAAAGAGTGTCAATGTTATTAAAGGACACGTACAATTAATTAAAGCTCATTTCCAATCTCACGATATACTCTTTGAGAGTTAGCTAGCCACGAGTTTGACCTACCAACCAGATGGCCACACTCCTTGACGTGCCTAATCAGTAATAAATAAGGTAGTTTTTAATTTAAAAACGATAAATTATGAGGAATATTTGAAAATAAAATAAAATAAAATAAAATAAAAATTTAAAATATGTGATCAATTCATAAGATAAAAAAAGAATGGTATAAAAAAATATCGGTGTAAATCCCGGTTAAAAATCAATAATGTTAACGTGAAACAATAATAAATATGTAAATAAACTAAATAATAAAGAGGTAAAGTAAATATATTTTGGAATAAAAGCATCATTATACTGAGAATTTAGTAAAAGAAGTAGCTCCTCCTCCTTACTAGAAATTGTGAATTTTGAACATTATCGGCTATGCATGGGCGTATATTGTGAATTTTGAACGCATTTTTGAACATATATTGCATCCGTGACATGCACAAGTAGATTTCTTTTCGAAGTAAAATCATGCAGAATTGAATTCGTACTATATAAGACTCCTGCTTATCTTATATAGTACTGGGAGTAAGCAATTCGGTTACAATTGGGTCGGACTTTGGTGGGTCCCTTCGAGTTGGATTGAGTATTAGTGCATTATTACCTATTAAAGCCCATCATTTAAACCTCATTGTTTAATTGTTTTCTTTAATTAAATTCAGACCATATCAATCTATTTACATGAAAAAAAGAGAGTAAAATTGTCTCTCTAACATTTAAACTAGACCATTTTCAGTCGATTTTTATAGAGACCAGGACATGTGTCAACATCTAATTAGCCAACAATTGACATCGTTCAATTTAAAATATTCTAATTCGTATGATAAAAGGCTCAATTATAGCATTTTTCACACAAACAAGCTATTCCAATAAATTGATATAGTAATTGAACTAGATTGGTGTCGTGATCTACCGCTGGCCATTAGCTCCTTTTGGTTCAATAAATATAGTTAATTTAATAATATAATTAAAAATATATAATAGGATATATATATATATATAATCAATTCCTAAAAAATAAAATGTTAAATGATAAAATTAAAAAAAACAACAAAAAAACCCGACTTGAGTCTACCTCAGTCAGCTTGCCAAATACATGACCTTGTTATGAGACCGATGTCATAACTCGTTTATTGACCCTTTATTTTTTAACATATTTTTTTAAATGAAAAAAAATATAAAGACTTGTAAAAAAATGTTTTCTCAATTGAATTCAACCAATTTCTAGTAATTTTATAATTTTTAACTTTTTCGCTTATAGTTTTTATTTCGATGAATTTTTGAAAATAAAAAAATTAAAACAACAAAAACAAAAAAAGAAAATAAAATCAAAGCAAAAAAATAAATAAATAAAAACATTTAGTGGGTGGAAAGATAATCAAGTAAGAATTGAAGAGCCAAAAAAATACAATAAAGGGATAAGAAAGAATAAGAAATCAAGAAAAAAAATACTTTCAGAGATGGTAGTATAAAAAATTATAAATGGCAGAGAAGGGGCCGTGCTAAAAAAAAAACCCTAGACTATGTTTATTTTTTGGAATTCACTTTTCGGAAAATTACTTTCTAAACTTTTCTATATTTGTTTGCCATTAGAAAAGTTGGTTAACGGAAAACACTTTCCAGTCAAAGAAAAATTTGGCTTAGTTTCCAGGAAAGTGTTTTCTTGAAAAATTTAGGCGGAAAACACTTTCTGAAAGTTGTGAAAAATTTAGAAATATCATATTATTTGCTGATTATATCAAATTTGGTCCTCAAACTTTTGATTACTATATATATATATATATATATATATATTTGTTTTGAATATTTATTTTTCAATTTCATCTCTTAAAATTTAATTTTTATATTAACTTTGGTCCTTATTTTTATAATTGTTATTTCCTTTTCCCTTATCATTTTTTTTAATGAAATTTTTTATGTATCAAATTTAGTCCTCATTCTTTTGATTGTTACTTATTTTATTTGAAATAATTTATGAAATGTTAATTATTATTATTTTAATTTTTTCATCTTTCATGTTTTTTTTTTATTTTTTAGATTTGATCTCTATTATTTTGATTATTATTTATTTTATTTAAGATAATTTATGAAATTATATTTTTTTCAATTTCATTCTCATTCAACTTTTTAATTTGTAAGATTTGTTCCTCATTATTTTAATAAACTTGAGAAAAATAAAACACTAATAAGTTATTTTCCAGCTCATTTTCCATGACATAACCAAACACTAGAAAGTATTTTCCAACTTATTTTTCATTATATTGCCAAACATCAGAAAATAATTCACTTTCCCGGAATTTACTTTAAAAAAAAACTACTTTCCAGCAAACAAACGGGGCCTAGTCATCATTGAAAGAGCAAGGAAAAATATACGTGAGGAAAAATTGTAGAGACAGGAGAAATTTGAAGAAAAAAAAGGAGGTTTTTAGGGGAAAACAAAAGAAAAACAAAAGAGAAAAAATGGTAAAGAGAAAAAAGTGAGAGCAAAAAAAAAATATATATTAAGAGAGAAGATTTAGACCCCGTTTGTTTGCAGGAAAGTAGTTTCCTTTTAAAAGTGGTTTTCTTGAAAAGTGAATTCCGAGAAAGTAAATTATTTTCCGATGTTTGGTAGTGTAAAGGAAAATAAGTTGGAAAATACTTTCCAGTGTTTGGTTATGCTATGTAAAATGAGCTGAAAAATAACTTATTAATGTTTCATTTTTTTTTCAAGTTTATTAAAATAATAAGGAACAAATCTTACAAATTAAAAGGTTAAATGAGAATGGAATTGAAAAAAAAAATCTAATTTCATAAATTATCTCAAATAAAATAAATAATAAACAAAATAATAGAGATCAAATCTAACATATAAAAAAATTGAAAAATGATGAAATTAAAATAATAATAATTACAATTTTATAAATTATTTTAAATAAAATAAGTAACAATCAAAAGAATGAGGATCAAATTTGATTGATAAAAAATTTTAATTAAAAAAAATAATAAAAGAAAAGTAAATAACAATCATAAAAATAAGAACCAAAGTTAATATAAAAATCAAATTAAATCAAATTTTAAGGGATGCAATTGAAAAGAAAAAGGTTCAAACAAAATACATAGCAATAAAAAATTTGGGAATCAAATTTGACATAATTAGCAAATAATATAATATTTCTAAATTTTTTACAACTTCTGGAAAGTGTTTTACATTCAAAATAAAATGAAAACACTTTCCTGAAAATCAAGCCAAATGTTTCTTTGACATGAAAGTGTTTTCCGTTGATTGAACAATATTTTATGTTGACCAACTTTTCTTTGACATGAAAGTGTTTTTCGATAACCAAAAAGTGTTTTATATTGATCAACTTTACTAGTAGCAAATAAACACATAAAAATTTGAAAAGTAGTTCCCGAAAACTATTTTTTTAAAAAACAAAAGCACCTTAAAATTTTTTTTTGAGTGATATAGAGAAACAAGGAGATAAAGATAAAGTAAAAAAAAAGAAAAAGAAGGTGCAGAAAAGAGAAAATAAAAGAAAATTTAAAAATAACATGCTATCTTATTCCTCCTCTCTCCCGCTTGAAAACCTTCGCTGCCGACACCCCTATTATTTCCCGTGACTGCCGCCAACTCTTCCACCTATGGCATCCTAGTCGTCAAAACCCAACTACCCAAAAACTCTTCACCAACAACATGTTAGTTTAATATACATCATAGTTAATTGCTATTATTATATTTATATACATAATTATTATCAATAAAAACTTAATATATTTTTAATTTTTGTATAATATTAGATTAATAAATTTAATATTTAATTACAAATTTAGAGTAAAGATAATGTTTATGAAACAAAAATACTTTATAAAAAAAATTATAGAATTATTATAATTATAATATTTTTATTACATCATAATATTATTTTAAAATTTTTTTAATTAAAATTTTTTTAAATATTAAATATTTATTAGAATTGTCACATTTAATATCGCGACAAGTTAAAAATATTGTATTCAAATCAATGGAAAGAACAAATTTCTAATATTGTATTCAAATCAATAGAAAGAACAAATTTCTAGGTATTTTGTTCTTTGATGGGGAATTATGGAGTTGCTATATTCCTGCTTCTATGTGTTCTCTTTTTCTCTGTTTGGTGTGTCTGTCCGTCTCTGTTTTTCTTTTTTTTTTGTTCCTTCCCCCTTGGGTTCTCTCAGTATACTATCTGTTCTCTGTTTCTCCTCCCCTTTGTTCTTTTCTCCTTTCCTTCTCCGTCCCCTCTTGTCTGTTCTCCTGCTCGCTTTTTTTTTCTCTGTTTCGGTCCACTCTTCCTCGGTCTCCCTGTATTTCTCTCTTGCAGTGCCATGATCCCGGTGCAGTGGCTGCTAAAGATGGAGCTCTGGAGCTGCTACTGAAGACGAAGTATAACGGTCTCACCCTTTGTTTCCCTCTTCTCTCCTTTTTTTTTAGTTCTTCCTCCTCCTCTGTTCTCTTGACTCTCTCTACTCTCCCTCCGTCCGTTCCTTTCTTTTGTTTTTTTCCCCGGGGGCCTTTCTCTAGCTTTTATAAAGCCAGAGAAGGTCTTGTGTCCCTGCTTCCAGAAACGGCGGGCATCGTGGAGGCGAGAGATCGTGGGCTTCAAAAACAGCATCGTGGGTATAGTGGTCGTGATCTGCTGGATTTTCCCCTGGCCATGATCTGCTGGATCTTCCCCTGTTGCACCGGTGTTCGGCAAACAGATGATGAACAGTAGGATCCAAAACGACGTCATTTGGCATGGAAAATGACAAATTGTAGTTTCGTCCCTGACGTTTTGAAATATATCAATTGGTCCCTTAATCATTAAATTTTTAATTTTACCCCTTATTAAATTCAATTAAATCTCTGAATTTTTTTAATTAATTAAATTAAAGTTTAATTAAGTCCGCAAACTTATTAATTCTTCAAATTTTATTAATTAAACTAATTCAAATTTTAATTAAATTCTTAAACTTATTAATTCTTCAATTTCTGATTAATTGACTCTCAAATTTGATAATTTCATCCCTGAACTTTGAATTTGTGTTGTCTTAACCTCATTCTCAAATATATTATTATTCATTCATTTTTTATTATTTATTCAAAAATTGGGTTATGACAAGAGTCGTGGAGATTGATACATATTATGTTCTTTTATTTATGAAAAGAAGCAATTGTTCTCATAAGCTGAGGTGTAAGAAATACCTAGAACTAATATATAGGTACTTGTTATAAGACAAGTACACTAAACTAACCCGCATGAGATTTTCTTATAGAAATATCATTTGTGTCTATGAAAAGACTTACATGACGGTTGTGTAAATGATTTTTAGACTTAAGATCACTAAGTTATCTTATATAAAGAGTGTTATGTTTTGATCTTGTTAAATGATATCTTGGTAAAGGTAACAAATGGGCAAACATTGAATATAACATAAACTATATAAAAGTATTTCAGTGATCAAGAGAGAATTCATTACCCTAGGTGAATTGGAAAAAATGTTCCACATGTTCTCAAATAGTATTGATTGTTAAATCTTTGCACAAGGTGGAATGAGATTTGAAAAGAATTTCAAATTTTATTCAAAGGATCAATAACTATAATATTGCGAACAAATAAAATTTGACATGACAGACACACTCAATGTTAAAAGGTCTAAATTGGAACATTATTGATGAAGAGATAATAATTATATTAAGAAATTGATTACTGAAAGATTAAGTTAAATCAGTTATGATTTTCCTATTTTTTAAGGGATCATGACACGTTGCTAGACGGTGCACTTGATCTTCAAATATAAATTAATCAATTATTGAATTGATAATAAATTAAATTATTTGATTTATTTAATTTCATTTATTTAGAATTATAATTTACACTTGAGCCAACATAGAAATATAATGGGTCACACACACTAAGAACCATTAGTTAGAAATTAAACTGAGATAATTAATTAAGTGAACTTGATTGAAAATAATTTTATAAATTAAGTACTAGAATGTATTTAATTCAGGGATTATAATTCTAGTCCTAGAATAATCAAATAAGAAATTGATTGATTAAATTTCTAAAATTATCCTTAAATAATATATGGATATTATTGTAGAAACACAAATTTTCTACCAATCAAATTTTGTCATGTGTTATTTTATTTTTTAAAAGAAAGAATAAAATAAAATTGAAATATATGACATGGAAAATAAATAAGCCTTCATATATTTCTTGGTCAATGGAAAGTTGACACTTGGATGAGATATTCAAGATATTTAGCTACAAATGTAAGATCCTGTCAAGATATCTTGTCATAAATACAAGATCCTGTTAATAAATATAAACCAATGAAATTATATCATGTGGCATTGGAAAAGGACATCAGAGCCCCTTCAGATCTCTATAAATAGAGGGCCTCAACCTAGAGAAAGGGGGATTTTGGAGATACAAATTTTCTTCAAGACAAGCTCTTCAAGCAAGAAAACTCTCTCAAGAGTTCTCAATCCTCCTTCATCTACGCTTGAAGTTTACCAAGAACAAAGCTCTATTGAATCAAGTCTAAACGCCCCATTAGAGTTCTTCAACAACACTTTGAAGGCGAATCAAAGATACTCTTCAAAGAATCAAATCACCATATCTCGCTTCGCAATACACGCCCAAATTCGCGTTCTTGCAAAGCACAAATCCATGTTTGATTTCTCAAATAAATCAAGTCATAATACATCAAATCCAAGGGAAGAATTAGACGATTGCCATATTCTTTTGAAAGAATATATTACATAGAGATTGTACCCATTCATATATTTAATAAAATCATATATTTGTACACGTGTGCTTGTTTAATTTCAGGTGCTCAAAATTGTGTCTATAATTATTTAAGTGGCAAATATATATTTTTTCATTTATAGTGTTTTTAGGATTCTCTATAAATATAAAGCCATGCCTCTTATTTTTTAAGAGGTTGTTTGTTAGATAGAAAAACTATGTAAGTCACAAAATAAAGAATTAGCACTCCAGGCATAACAATCTCTCTCTCTTAAATAAAGATATAAGAGATTTCTCACTGGTGGTTCATGTGGATTACTGTTGGAGGCCAGATAATTGGACAACTTGTGGTTTGCGACAACCTAACCTTTAAAGAATTATTAAAAGCCGGAGAAGATTAGATCTTCAGGTAATAAATCCCTAAACAACTCTAAATCTATCTAACGAGATCCTAAGGACTCCCAAATAATTTTGTTTTATTATTTCTGTTGCGTGTATGACATTGAGAACCCAACACAACACCCACACAAACCTCATTATATAGCTCTGCTTTGTCCCGTTGCTTTTACCAATGACAACCCATCATCGCTGCCATTAACTAAGCCGTCAACCGTGATCACATAGTCAAACACCACCACCCACTATTATCTCTCTTGTCACTAGCTCTTTCTTCCTCAACATCAACAAGACTAGCTAATCATTACGTGGCCTCTAAAATCAAAGTCGGTAGCCCTTTTCTTTCCATAGTCATGATCAACCATTATCCATAATATAGTGACAACTAACCACTTTTCCCTACATGATCGATGTAGTAGCAACAAAAAAATAGAGAAAATTGAGAGAGAGAGAAAAAAAGAAAGAAATAAAGAAACTAAATCTTTTTTAGGCTAGATTTCTAGGTGCGTCTCATCACTGACACATAATAGAAGAGGAGAGGGTGGTGCTTCTTACTCATCCCAAAACGCTTCTTAACAACGGTAACAAATGGACTCCATGCCCCGCTAGTCTTGGCAGCGCTAGGTCCAAGCGCCGCCACTGTTTCATACTGATTTTGGCATACCAGTCCTGATTCTAGCAGCTTCTTAGTCGATTCTAACAACTTCTTAGTCGATCCCAAGGGCCATTTTCAAACTCAAAACAAATATCTATTGTTTTTGAGTGATTTTGATGTGTTATGAATCTACTATGAATGTTTGTGTTGCAATACCCAGGTAGTGTTTGAGAATGTGTTTTTTTTGCGTGAAAATATATTAAAATAATATTTTTTTTAAAAAAATTATTTTTAACATTAACACATCAAAATGATCAAAATTTTTTTAAAAAAAATTCAAAAATTTTCAAAAGTATTTTTTAATCCAAATAACAAACTTTTAAAGTGTTGGGGTCCACACATATGAGCGGTAACCCTAAAGTTATGATACCAATGAGGATTCTATAAATATTGTTGGAATCAATACCTCATGATCGGGCTGGAAGGATCGGGTTACAACAAGTTTACTCGAAGTGTAATGATTTGGTCTTATTATGAAATTTGATGTGAATTGATATTGTTTTTGAATTATAAAATTTATATATTAATGTTGTTTTTTAATAATTAATTTATACGTGGATGTCAAAAATATAATATACAATTGATGTCACATTTCTAAATCACCATAATTAATTAATGTCACAATGTGACATCAATTTAATTGATGTATTTGTCTTCTATTCTTCGTAAAAATGTCCTCTCAAACAAGCAAACCATGCACACAGATGAGAGAGAGGCTGTGCTTATGAATCAGATGAGAGAAAGAGAAAGCGACGATGGATTGTTGTTTGTTTATAGTTCTATGAATTACTTTTTCCTGGCTCCTACTTTTGGATGCCTTCCAAGTTTCATCATCATCGCACCCTCCTTCAGCTTCTCTCTTCAAGCACTTTCCTTGGAAACTTGCTAATTTTCAATTCCAAAGCTTCTTTCTCTCTCTCAAATGGCAACCTTCATATTTTCAGCAACAAATTAATATTCTTTCAACATATTTTCAGCCTTTTCAAAACGTGGATTCAAGCTTTAAGCTACCCATCTTCTCTCTCGAGAGATTCTTTATTTTCAGCAACAAATTAATCTTCTTTCTACGTACTTTTGCAGGTAAGAGTGTAAAACAAAAACCCCAGTACTTTGCTTAATTAATAATTAAAACAAACACGAGACTAATGATGAGGAGAAAAGGTCACGGCGCCTCCAACCAACTTGTTTTATTTTTTTGAAGGTATACAATCAACGATGAAGACTCGGTTACTTTGGAATTATCTTCCATGACATGTTTAATTATTATTTTTTTAAAATGTGATAATTATTTTATTGTGTTTGAAAATAATGATATTTAAGTAAAAAGTGTAATAAAATGAAAATGTGTTATTTCATGAGATTTTTTTCAAATAGTATTATTCTGTCAAAAAATTTAAATTACTGTATTAATTTAAAAAAAATCCAAACAGAAAAACAGAAACCAATGTTCAAAGTGTTTCATTAATGCCTATTAGTTTTTTTTTTAATATACAATGATTTTAATTCCTTTTTTTTTTTCCGACGGTGTTTTGTTGGAATTCTAACCTCACTCTGTGTAAAATATATCTCACGTGCAAATAATCATGCTAAATACATATGTAAAATATATGACAAATATTCTCTAACATCGAGGGAAAAAAAATAAGAAAATTAACTCCAAAATAATCCAGAAAGCAATACAATCACGCAAGACTCAAGTTTTATAGTGCATCTAAAGAAGAAAGAATATTGACAGTAATACATGTTACATCTTTGTATATTATAAAGTTCAATACTATATATAGTAATATTATCACCTTGAACACTGCATTTGTGACTACAGTATCTTAGAAAAAAGCTTTAATATTTTGTCATAAAATCCTTGTTTTCTTATTATTTCAATCCAAAAAAAAAAAAAAACCCTTTTCTGTTAACTGGTATCCTTCTCAGTCCTACCCATTTAAAAGAACACTTGTTCTTATATATATATATATATATAAACACACACACACACACACACACATTAGTTGTCATGCCCACGCGCTGCCGCGGGTTTATGACATGTTTGTGCATTGTTATGGATTTGTAGAAAAAATAAAAAAATATATATGGAGAAATGTTTCCAAGAAAAATTAAACTACAAAACTAAATTCTCAACCAGCTTAATATTAAAAAAATAAAATAGACAAAAATAATTTTGAAAAAAATCATAAGAAAAACAAAAGGAAAAAAAATCATGTAGGGAAACACTGCAGCAATCTATAGTGTTTTGTGAGGAAATATACAATTGTAATTCTCAACCAACTCAATATTAAAAAAATAAAATCAATAAATATAACTTTGGAAAAAATCATAAAAAAACCAAAGGAAAAAAAAAAACTATGCAGGAAAACACTGTAGCAATTGTCGCATGTATGCAGCGTCGCGACGATCGTCCACCACTCAGGAAATTGGTGTCTACTTGGCAAATATGGAGAGACAAGGAATCATCAGTAAAATATGGACTGAGAGTCGCCACCTAGTATTCTGGTCACTAGAAACCCTAACTAGTCTCAGAGATGGGGTACGAAGACTTGTTGCGTAAAGGAAAGGTAGTAGCACCCCAATTACACCCTACCTAAGATAAACTGCATTGTTTTATTGTCTGATAAAATCTAAGGTTTTGGTTGCGTTTTCTAATTATTGGTCCGTCTAAAGGGTCAAGAAAAGCCCTCCTTAATAAGGAGGTTCTTATCTTAATGAAGTAAAACCTAACTGTTTTAGTGTCCGAAAAAAATAGAATTTAATATTCAGAATATGTATCACGTGTAATGTCGTACCCCAGATACTAAAGACAAACAAAATAAATTTTTTTTGTTTTCGAAATTTTCATCAATGTTCTCTTGACTTTAATAAACTGGTTATTAAAGCCAAAATGCATGTTAAAACATTGTTTTTTGGTGTATGAAAAAATACAATATGATTTTTTAGCTTTGAGACACTTGGCCGTATGCATAAAAACATTTTTTTCTTTTTTCAAGTTTTTTTAAGTTGATGAAAATCGGGTATTTTAATACCGGATTTGTATTTTTACGATGTAAAATACAGACCGATATTAAGCAAAAAAGAGTAGAAAATACATGAAAAAATTACAATTTTTCAAAAGCATTTTTGAGAATTTTTTTTGAATTGGGTCGGACCCCTCCCAAACATTTTGGGTTGGACCGAGTCTGCCGACCCATTTAAACAGTGAGTCTCTCAACTGTTCACATACAACGTGAACAGTGGCGAGACCCGAAGAAGAAGAAGAAGAAGAAGAAGAAGAAGAAGAAGAAAGGGAAAGGGAAAAAGGCTTACTTGCGGTGACTCACGGTGCTTCTAACGACTGTGGCAGTGGCAACGGCGCTGCTAGTGGTGGCTGGGGGCACGATGGCGCGTGGTGCTTCTTCCTCCTCCTCTCCCTCCTTTGTTTTTTTCTTTCCTTTTCTCCTCTTCTTTTCTCTCTTCTTTGCTCTGTTTTTTTTCCTTTTTTTCTTTCGGTCTTCCTCCTCTCTTTTACTCTCTTGTGCTCCCTCTTCTGCTCTCTCTTTCTTTTTGCTCTCTCTTCCCCTGTTTTTATAGGCAAAAAACAGGGGAGAGAGAGACCGAGTGGCCACTGTGCTGCTGCCCCTTCACCGCCCCTCCAACACGTGGAAAGCTTTGAGCAAGTAGGGGGTCCTTGGTCGGCGTCATTTTGATGCTTTTCAGAAGAAGAAAGTCGGTGAAAACAGGGGGAAGAAAAATCTTCTTCTTCCCCTACTTAGCGCGTCTAGGGGAAGAAGAAGACTCACAGTGCCGTTTAAAACGAATTAACTTATTAGTGTTTTTTTTTCAAGTTTATTAAAATAATAAAGAACAAATCTTACAAAGTAAGAAGTTGAATCAAAATGGAATTGGAAAAAATCTAATTTCATAAATTATCTCAAATAAAATAAATAATAATCAAAATAATAGAGATCAAATATAACAGATAAAGAAATTAAAATAATAATAATTATAATTTCATAAATTATTTTAAATAAAATAAGTAACAATCAAAAGAATGAGGACCAAATTTGATAGATAAAAAATTTCAATTTAAAAAATGATAAGAGAAAAGTAAATAACTATCATAAAAATAAGGACTAAAGTTAATATAAAAATCAAATTAAATCAAATTTTAAGGGATGAATTTGAAGAAAAAAAAGATTCAAATAAAATATATAGCAATTAAAATTTTAAGGACCAAATTTGATATAATCAACAAATAATATGATATTTTTAATTTTTTCACAATTTCTGAAAAGTGTTTTCCGCCTAAAATAAAAGAAAAATATTTTCCTAAAAATCAAGCTAAATATTCCTTTTACAAGAAAATATTTTTTTGTTAACTAACTTTTTTTAATAGTAAACAAACATTAAAAAAAATTTAAAAAATAATTTTTAAAAACTACTTTTAAAAAAACAAATATATTCACTTTTCAGAAAATAAACCCTTCCTTAAGAAACAAAGAGCCCCGTCTTTTCCCTTTCATTTCCATCGCCAACATGCGCGCACACTTCACAGTTTCGCCCGTAGTTTCCTT
>Ga0325414_1005987_pt1 | contig 12869 bp, 6 predicted proteins | sample PopdelMetagenome_8_FD_206183 | JGI IMG/M metagenome (GOLD analysis project Ga0325414, IMG submission 206183) | Populus deltoides microbial communities from Bellville, Georgia, United States - Leaf-PdKOR-R3 | ecosystem: Host-associated > Plants > Phyllosphere > Phylloplane/Leaf | place: USA... | reverse complement strand
TCTTATGTGATCTAGTTGAGATTAAAATAAAAATTAAAGAATAATAAATAAAAAAAACAAAGACTAGACTCGTGAATTCAAGGACAACATGAACGATTAGGATTTTTGGTCCTATCACACATTTTTTAAAAAAATTTCCAGAGGCATGAGGGATTTTTGTTTTTTTTATTTTGTTGGATAATTAATCTTTTATTAAAAAAACCTGTTAATGCATCCTCATTATATATTAGCGAGTGAGTGACATTTACCTCATTTGTGCGATGCGTGAGATACCACTTGGTGGTTGAACTTGCTTTTTTGTCATCTTTAGAAGCGCCATCGTGTCCTCTTTCTCTTGGTGTGGTGCGTGATGGCGGATAATAAGCAGCTTGTCGTTTATGATTGTTTTCTTTTTTTTTTTTTTTTTTTTTATCTCTCCAACTTGAAAAAGGGTGTGGTTGTCCTTTTTGTTTTTTCAATTTTAATTCTTATTCTTTTGATTTTTTATTTTGATTTTAATTCTTTTTATAAAAGTTTTGTTTGTTTTCAATTTAGTCTTTCAATTATAATTTGTCATATATTATATATTTTTATTTTTGGTCCTTATTTTTTTTTATTTCTAATTTATTTCTTAGATTTTTTGTTAAAGTTTTATTGATTTTCAATTTCATTATTCATTCAAAGTATATGTTGTTTTATTTTTTCTGATTTGACCCTCATTTTTTTTATCTTTTTGTTGTTAAAATTATTTTTCTTTTCAATTTAACCCTCTAATTGAACATTTTTTTTGTTGCTTTCTAATTTATTATTTTTTTATTTTTTACTCTTATTCTTTTAATTATAATTTTTTATTTTAGATTCTTTTGTACAATTGATTTTTTTCCTGATTTTATCATTTGGTATTTGATTTGATAGGAATTGAGTTTCATGATTTTTTTTCATTTGTAGCGCTTTTTATGTAGTGACTTTAAATTTTTTAATTTATACTTTAATTTTTTATGTAAAAAAACACATCAAAACAACCTATATACTTGTTTATTTGTTTTTTAGAAATTTTTTTATGACCTGCGATGGAGGGCATGTTAAATAATTAGTAATATAATATAACGAGAGAGGGCTATCTTTATTCTCTAATCCAATATCCAACCATTATCTTTATTGCATGTGTGCGGTGTCGTGATAATTGTCCTCCCGGATGCGGGTGAAAAAAAAAGGAATCCTCTTTTATCAGTTATAAAAGGTTTGAAGTCATTGCCTAGTATTTTGATTACTAGAAACACTAACTGATTTTTAGAGTTTAGATAAGAGGACTAGATATGTATAGGAAGGATAATATTACCCTCAGTGCACTTTATTTAAGGTAAGTTGCATTGTTTATTTATTTGATTATTAAGATATTGTTGTGTTTTTATAATCGCTGGTCTGTCTATTAGTCAAATTATGTCCATCACTCCATCCTAGTAGAGTGAACTATGTCTTTATAGATCGCGTCTAGCCATTTTAAAGCCCAAACATAATTTTTGTGTTTTTTTTTAATATTCAAGAATATATCTTACTTATAAGTTCATACTCATTGGTATTAAAATAAACAAGTTGATTTTTTTTAAAATGTAGGCTAAGTTCTCATGGATTTAATAAACTTGTTATTAAATTTAAAAATACATGCAAAGATATATAAAAACCATTTTTCTTGAATTTTGATATTTTTTAAAAAATGCTAAATCTTTCCATGTATTTTTTATTTGTTTTATGCAAATATGATTTTTATTTGAGAGACTTGGTCAAATAAAATAAAAATGTTTAAATGTATTTTTTTTAAAAGAAACTTATTATTATTTTTTGTGGAAAGAAACCGATTTATTTGATATTGAAAAGCGCCTCATATATAGGTCACAATTTTAAATATTAAATAATAAAAAGCAAAATATGAGAACCATAAAAACTTTATTGCAAATAGATCTTTTAAAGGCATAAAATTTTATTAATTAAAAAAAGAACTATGTTTGGCAAACACTTAAAAAAAAAAAAGAAATATTGTTGGAAAATCAGTAAAGCGTGTTTGCCAAACACGCCCTTCGCTAAAAATCATAGACTTAAAAAATTTTTTAAGACCATATTTGACAAACATGCTTTCAGAATAAAAAAAACATTTTTATTTTGAAAATTTCTGACCAAACAAATATGTCTTTAACACTGATGGACTTAGCTCAGTCATGTGGGCTGGACTTTCCATTCCAAGCCTAAAAGGCCCAAAAACATGATATATATATAAAGACTGAAGATTAAAAGAAATTTTCATTTGAATCTCGCTAAGAATACAAAGAATAAGTGAAGAATTCATAAATCAAATTGTAAATTTCAACCAAGTTTTGTCAAATAAAACACACAAACACATGGAGAATGGAATATTGCAGCATAATGATGAATTATATAAGAAAAACAAATCAAGAATGACTTGTAATCAAACCCAACAACCAAGAACATAAACCTTGACATTCAAACTTTTAAGGATTGATTGGTCTAAAATAAGTAATTAATGGATAAAAAAAGACAGAGAACAATAACATATAAGTTAAGGCTTCAATCTAAGCACATAAAAAAGGCCATAAAATCAAACTATGAGAAATCAGAAAAAAGGTCACTAACATTCAAAGACTAAAAATTCCATAAAAACCCAAAAACAACTCAGAAAGGGCTTAAACCTATACACTGACTAAAACCACAAAAGCTTATGCTATCAAACCTACTTCAAACATGCTTATGCTAACCTAGTAAAACATTCAAACTATAAGAAAATAGGTAAAAGAAACAAACTACAAATTCATCCATTTTATCAACAAAAATTCATAAATACATTCTAAGATCCTTTAACACTATTACATAAATTTTAACATTTGTTTTTCTTCATCTTTAACATGTATAAAAGTTTAAATAAACCCAATATCACGTCAAAGAACAAATTAAGATTATAGTCTTAACAAATCAAACATCAATTAGTTAAATCAAAACAAATTCAAATAATCAAACTTGACTTCAAAGTATCAAAACTAATAATTAAACATGCTATCATCATTACATTAATAATCATCAAACCATGTATTTAATACCATCTTGAACATACATTCCAAAACATGCATTTTAGTTCAAAACATGATTAGATACATTTAAACATAAATATTGTTCATTAAACTATAACTAATCATAATATGTACACAATAAACATTCAAACAAGAACTTGAAAAGAATTAAGAGGAAGAGGGTATGCTCATTGAGCTATACCCCCTTATCAAAGATGGATATATACCTTTAAACTCAATGTTATTTTTTTTTTATTGTTGATTCCTTTATTGAAGCTTATTGCCTTTTATCTCCTTGTTTTCAGATTCTAATCCTTAGCTTGAATGCCCCGCTCCCAACTTTACATACAATGGTTTTATTTTTGTTCTCAAACCTTAATAATTTCCTTTATTTTTTAATGTAATTTTATTTTGTGTTTCTTCACTTTATTTTTCTCTCTAAAATGGACTTCTTCCTGTTGTTCTTAAGAGCACTTGCTTTTATAAGCAAATCAAAACATGAAGTTGCAAAACCATGACAGTTTCACTAAGAGGTTTATGGAAGATTGTTATTCTCTCTCCCAAAATCTTCCTCTCCAAAATTGATGGTGCCTAGCTTTTCTTTTGTCTTCTTAACAGCATGAAAAAACAGCTTTGAGTCTTTTCTTTCATGGTGAATTTGTTTAGCACAGTTATTGTTGTTTGTCAACTATTTTATTTCCTTCTCGCAGCCAAGGTAGGCTGAAAACTTATCAGTCATAGCTGATTGGGTTGGGTACTTTGTCAAGATTATTCTAAAGATTGAGACATAAACATACCATTGATAGACCTACATCATATAGAGTGTATGTGGATCTACCATTGGGAACAAACTAGACTTTATATAAAAGTCTATAACTCTATATTCATTGATCGGAAGGTGGTTCTCGATTAGCTTGAATCTAACAATGCAGGAGTGGTTGATTGGGGACAAGAAGTTGTTAAGCTCATTGAGCCAAATGAGGTACAAATATTTGATGAGGATAGTTGATCCTTGTAGAGGATGTTTTTCTCAGTTGATTGATGTTGATTAGAGCCTCTAAAATTGTCGAGAATGCCATGTTCATTCATTTAAACATGGCATCTCAGTCAACCTTTCGGTTGAAGAAGAAGACACAATGACTAAACGACATGTCATTCATTTCTTCATTAAAGTATGAGTGACATGTCGTTCGTCTGAACCCTAAAAAATAGAGTTTTTAAAAAGGATTTTAGGAAATTTCAATTTAGTCCATGTTTTTCTAATTTCAACATATGCACCCTTAATTGATCCAAAAACTTTTTAATTTATGCAATTACATCCCTAGAAATATTGATTGAGATCCTTTTATTCTTGCACCTTTTACAAAATTAGTCCATGGTTTATAGATTATACAATTTGACCCCTATTTCTCATTAAACTTTCAATTTGTTTCAATCTGACCCCTGATTTAATCAATTTCAGTCCCTGAATGTGCACGCTTCTTTCATATTGGTCTTTGTTTTTACGATTCTTTAATTTGGTCCATAATCATCCTTTAAATTTCAAATTTCTTTTAATTAAGCCCCCGATTGCGTCAATTAGGCCCTTCAAAGTTTCAATTGAGTCCCTTTTCTTTCAATTATTGCAGATTAACCCAAATCAGACCTCCAAACTTAAATTTTCTTTAATTGAGTCCATAATTGAACCCACAAAACCCTTTAGAAGTTTAATTAAGTTCTTAAACTTAATTAATTCTTTTGATTTTTGCCAAATTGATTTTTAAACTTAATTTTTGCTTCAATTAAATCCTTAATTAAGTTAATTAAACCCACTAGAAGTTTAATTAAGTCCTTAAACTTAATTAATTCTTCTAATTTTGGTCAATTTAGATTTCAACCTTAAACTTTGTTTCAAATTAAGTCTTTCTTTAACTCATCTTGTCAAAATATTAGAATCTGATTATTCTTTTAACATTTTGACTTGTTGTAGCCCAATGACTTATCTCTTCATGTCCTGAAAATATTTTTGGATTTTAGATTTTTTATTTTTTTTATTTTTTAAATAAAAAAAGAGGAATATATATTTTTTATAAAAGAATTTTAGAGGGTCCAAAATTAGGTTATAACACTCTCAATATATAAATAAAGAAAAAAGCAACATATATGATTAGATTTTTCATTTTCCTCTTGCACATTTTATAGAGGATAACAATTTGACATAAATACACACACACATAATTGTTTTTAAAAGCATAAATAATTTCTCTAAGATATCTATGATCGCTAGAGCAATAAAAATATATTTATCAAGGTGGTAGAGTGATTGATATAAAACCTTTAAATGTTAATAACAATTGTTTTTTTAACAGAGAGTGGAGAATCTTAGAAATAGTTTATGAAAATTATGCATAATTCATCACATTACATTTATTAACAACACTAAAAAGAAGATGACAACTTGTAAACACCAATATAGTTTTTAAGAAAATGAATATACTTGTGGACATTTGGTTCTTAGAAGTTCTAAAAGACGGATCGTAAAAAAAAAAGGTATATAAATATAAAGAACAAAGCAACATTAAAAAGACAAGAAATAAAATGTTATAAGATATTTTTTTTCATCTCAAAGTTAAGTGTTACTATATGTTTCACTAATCAGAGTATAAAATATTATCTGTAATGATAACAATTGAAAACATATAATAAGTTTAATAATAAATGAAAATAACTCTCGTAGTAGTGAACAAAATAAAAGGAAAAGGTAATATTTATTTATCCCTTGTATTACAATACCAAAAGGTTCTCAAAGCCCGAGTTTTACTCTTATAAGGAATTTTTTCTATATAATTGCATATGATGTGAGTTGTTTAATTCAAAAGCTTATTAATAGAGGCAGATAAAGGAAATCAAGTTACCATAAGATGAATCACTTTGTCGCATGAACCTAGTATCTATGAATGGTGTACTTTACTAGCTCACTTGGAAAAGAGACATTTTCATATTTGATGGGAACACATAAAGTTGTGAGTTGTTTCCAATTTCCCTATTAGTTTATGGATGTGATAAAGATACAAAGATCGTGATTATCGAGTATGAAGGGAAACTTGTTATAACCTGCATGGATGATAAACGTAGCGTCATGAAATTATAGGTCATGAAAAGTTACATAGAAGAAAATGACATAAAAGATATATGGTAAACATGAGTGTAACAATGGGGAGGGGACCTCATATGATCCCTCTTGTATTTTATGATATCAATATTGTAGTAATGAGAGGATACTTATATGGTATAATGCTTTTCAACTTCAAAACCGGAAGCATTAACATGGTGCAACTAGGGAATATACTACTTCATACATGTTACATATCCTGGAACATTTCCAACATAGCAAACAAATGGAAAAAATATTGATGAATGCTAAAAAGACATTAGTGTTGCTAAGAAAGCTAACTTAAAAAAGAGTGTTGCATTGTCAGTTTTTTTGTTATAAAACTTTGCTTTTCTTGTTTTGTTGGGATTTCATCACATCTTTAAATGAAATATGCATTTTCTTTATCATTTTGTTGTTTTAAAATGAAGAGATGTTGTTATGAAAATAATATTTAGTACTTTATTGTTGTCCATAATTGGATAAATTTAATGGTAAGAATGATTGAACCCTAAGGTGTGGCCTACAAAATGTTAAAAGACAATCCTCATCCTTTTTAAAACTTTTTGACCGTCATAATTTATTCTATGAAACTATTCAAAACATTGTGACCAAATCAGTTTTTTAAAAACTAATAAAAACCTTTTTCCAAAATATTTTTGAAAAAATTAAATTTGCTTTTTGATTTCTGAAATAATTTGATGTTTGCTTAAAACAATGTTTAGACACCTTTTTGTAAGGTGACAAACGATTCATTCAAGCAATTTTCATTTTGAAGTGACCAAATAATTTTGAACCAAAAGATGAAAAATAAAAAAACTCATGTCCCATGTCTTTGGGGCCATAGTTTAATTGTATGCATTGTCGCAAGTCACCTGCGCGGCATTCGTTTGGCGATTTTTCATCTCTTTGCTTGATTTGATTCGTTGGGAGTTGACCTAGTATTTAATTGAGGGTTACTGGGAAACCCAGGTGTACTGGTCTTGTCAGAGATTCACGGGTAAGAAATTTGTTGTGGTTAGGGAAGGTATTAGTACCACTAACACACCCTACCTGAGGTAAGCTGCTTTGTGGCTTTGATGTGTTAAAGAAGTTTTAAAAATTTTATCTTTTCATCAGATATTAAAAATACGACTTACATGTAAATTCATAATTCTTGATTGTGAGCAAATCAAAATATTAAATTCTTCTTTATTCTTGGTAATTTTATCATAAAAAAAACATCCATAAAAAAAATACAAACAATACATTCACTTTCACTATTTTTTTTTTTACATCCACCCTAAAAATTATAAAAATTCAAAAATAAACAAAAAATACATTAAACAATTTAAAATTTACAAAATAAACCCCCTAAAATTCAGAGCAGTGCAGGGAAGACTTCTGGCACTTCAAGAACAGTGACGGCGCGTCTCCTCTACGCGCTGCTGCGAGCACAACCTGAGAGATGGGTGGATTTGAGTCGTTTTCTCCTCCTTTCCCCTTCTGCACCAGCGGAGGGAAGTAACGTCACCTGTAAAGCCAAGAAATCGCAACAAGCAATGGTTTTTATTTTGTTTTCTCCTTCTCATATCTGCTCCCGATCTTTTTTCTTCCCCTTGTTTTTTTGTTCTTTTCTTCTTCAGGTGGCAGACCTGGCGGCTGAGGAAGGAGTGTTGGAGGCTGCAGGCTAGAGCTGCGGGTGCAGCCATGCGTGGAGGAGGAGCTGTTGTAGGGTTTCAGTGGAGGTGGGGGAAGCTGAAGACGACGCCTACTTTGGTCGCTACCGTTGAGATCGAAGGGGGAAACAGACGCTGTTGCTGGCCGGCTGGTTGAAGATTTGTGAGATGGTCGAGGAGGGAGGCAGATGGAAGGGAACATCTGGGATGGAGAGTGAGGGGTCCTTGGTTCTGCAGGGAAAATAGCGATGGGAGGGGCTGCTGGGTCCGTTTTCGCTTAGAGGGAGAGCAACGGCCAGAGGAGAGGCACAACCAAGAGAGGGATGAGGGAGATCAGGTGCGAAGAAGATGAAGATGCTGCTGCTGGGGAAAGGCTTTGGCTGAGAGGAAGACATCTCCAGTGAAATCTTTTTTCCTGAGCAGGTCGCCAATTACAATAAGATCACTTTGAAAAATCTTTATATTTTTCCACTAGGATGGGTCACTCATGACAATTTAACCATTTTAGAATCTTTGAATCCTACCAGTAGGCAGGTTCTTGGTGCAACCATACCACTTCAAAAGGTTTTTACAAACCTTATCTATTTTTTTTTTCGAGTGCATTATCTAGCCTTTGTCCTTAGGATAATGCGTTTTCTAGCCTTATCCATTTTTCTTTGAGCATGCTTTTGAAGCCCCACTTCAAACACTTTTAAAAGAAATGATAATTTCTTGATCTGGTGAGTCCGTTATATCTCATTCTTTTTTCTACTTTACAAAACTTATTATCTAAAATCTCTTACGAAACTTTTTGGCATAAACATTGTAAAGATGGGCAATTGTCATAACTTATTTTTGGGTTATTCCCCAAAATCATCTTATTTCCTTCCAAAATAAATAAAAAAGAATATTAAAGAATATAATAAAATAATAGCAAGAAGGCTGACGTTTTAGCAAAGTAAGAAAAAATCAAGCTGCAATTTTAAACAAAATTAGGAGTTTAATTGTGCCTCATTTTACCTAAAAAAGAAGAGATAATACAGATTCAAGGTCAAATTAAATGAGTATTGGACGAATCTGCTTAAAATTTAAGCTTAAAGACTTAATTAGATTTTTAGTAGGCAAATTTGATTTAATCATGGGCCAAATTAAAGTTTAATTATGTTTAAGAATTAATTTGGATCCAATTAAAGGATTTAATTAAGTCAAATTATACTTTAAATAGGTCAAATTAATTTTATTAGGGGCTTAATTGGTGAAACATTAAGTTTCAGAGTCTAATTTGGGTTTAATTAAGAAGATTGGAATTTTAGGAGACCAATTTCAATTTTTATCAAGTCAATTGATTGAAATCATGGGCAAAATCAAGGGTCAATTAGGGGCTAAATTGAATAAATTCATAGCCAAGGACTGCTTTGCAAAATGCGTCAAACTCTAGGGACCCAATTGGCTGAAATCAGGGAAGAATTGAAGAAATTTAAAAGTTTGATGGTCAATGAAGGGTAGAATTGCATAAATCTGAGACTAAGAATCAAAGTTAAAAAGGCGTTGAAATTCAGGGCTTAAATTGAAGTTCTTCAAGGGTACAATTGTACAAAATTGAAAGTTTAGAGCCAATCAGCCATGTAATTAAGAATAAATCACAAATCAAAGACTAAAGCGCAATTGGCCAAAACGACGTCATTTTATTGCTGCTGTTCATCTTCTTCTATAGAAAAGTCGCTCGAGTGTCCTACTTTCCAAGGCATTTGACGCTTTGTTTTTCCAACAAATCGGACAAAACCTACACAAAAATGATCACTTGACATCTGACTACACACTAGTGTGGTTAGTTCTGGCCAACTGATGCCACAAAGGCGGTGGCACCGCCCCAAAGTGACCAACCCGACCAACCCTTCCTCTGCAACAAATCTAACAGCTCATTATACCTACTTTAAATCAACGGTTGAGATCCTTCTATGTCGATCCAAGGGCTAAGATGTGACACAAGTGAAGACCAAATGCCCCTCTTCCAACCCTTATAAATATATGAGGATTTCATGTCCTGAAGGAGGAGAAAATTAGTTCTAAAGTCGACAAAAAAACTAACCTGCTCCCCGGTTTTTTCCCTTCCAAGTAGACAATTCTCTTTTTTCTTTCTTTCTCTCTGCCACTACCACCACCTCTTACATATGCCAAAGACAACCACTAATAGACCAGCTTTTCCCCCTCAGCACCATCGTGGTCTAACGACAGAAACCATCACTACAGCCATCGCACGTTTCCCCTCTCCTCTACAGTTTTTGATTTCTTCCTCCCACAGCTAACACCGGCCATCATTTCCTCCACCAAAGCCTCCTGAGGGTTAAACATCCTTACCACTGTTGTGACCCCCAAGTTAGGTAACCTTCCCCTCTTTTCTTCCCCTTTTTCTTTTTCCCCCCTGCAAGGTCGTCGCCTGCATGCAGAACGAGAATTCATTCTGCATGCAGGGGGAATAATTAACCCCCATGAGGCTGGGTTGGACCTGTTTTAGCCCAGCCCTTAAGGTTGGGTCGGGTCTAGCCCATCAAAAAAGAAAGAAAGAGAAGAGCCTATATCATGTGGGCCACTGTCGGCCCAGCCCGACTGGGTCCGGCCAATATATTTAATAATAATATAATATTATATATTATAAAAAATAAAAAAAAATTTGAAAGTATTTCTGATTTCTCGCGTGTTTTTCTATTAATTTTGTTTAATATTAGGTTGTATTTTTATACTGTAAGATACAAATCCGGTATTAAAATACTTGGTTTTCTTCGAAACTTTTCTTAAAAAAATTAAAATTCAAAAAAATCTCAAAGATTTTAAATTAATTTTCCCTTTTCAAAAGCAAAAAAATATATTTTATTTTCATGCATATAACTAGATTCTAAAGAGTTTTCCAAGCATATTTTTAAAAACAAAAACAAAAAAATTACATCTTTCTCATGTAAAAAAACAAAAAATGAATATTGTAACCAATTTATGATTATCCATTAGGATTTATCCAAAATATCAAAAACCATTTACCAATCATTTTGTTCATTTTTATATTAGGGTTTAGATGTAGACTTTAATATTCGGGGGGTGTACAACTACAGAATAGAGTACACCCTCAGGTACTAAAGATATAAAGTGCAAAATAAATATGATGCTAAAATTTAGACTTTAGAACGGTTAAGACTTCACCCAATAAGGTAAAGACTTCTCATGAAGGGAAATCTGCCTTAAATCTTAGAAAAAGACCAATAGATAGGAACTTGATTTAGAAAAACAATAAAAAAACAATGCAACATATTTTAGGTAGGGTGCACAACATATTTTAGAGGTGATGTATCTTCCTCTTGCACAACTAGTTTCTTGCTCAAACTCTCACAGACTATAGGTTCCTAGTAACCATAATATTAGGTACCGACTCCTAAATATTAATCATAATTTTATGATTAAACTCAAAACTTTTTTTCTTCCTAATAACACGCCTCTCATGGAGGCACACATAGGATCCTTCTGTATTGATCTAAGGGCTAAGATGTTACACAAGTGCAGACCAAACATCCTTCTTCCAACCCTTATAAATAGATAAGGATTTCATGTTCTGAAGGAGGAGAAAATTGGTTTCAAAATCGTCAAAAAAACCAGTATACTCCCTAGTTTTTTCCTTCCCTAACCAACAGTTCTCTCTTTTCTTTCTCACTCTTTGTCGCTGCCACCACCTCTTACATCTACCAAAGACAACCACCAACAGACCAGCTCCTCCTCCTCAACACTGTCATGGTCCAACAACAGAAACCACCACCACAACCACCGCACATTTCCCCTCTCCTTTGCAGTTTTTGATTTCTTCCCCCCACAGCCGACACCGACCACCATTTCCTCCACCGAAGCCTTTTAAGCCACCGATTGAACATCCATACCACTATCGCGACCCCTAAGCCAAGTAACCTTCCCCCTTTCCTTTCCCTTCTTTTTCTCCCCCCCGCAGGGCCATTGCCTGCATATAGAGGGAAATAATTAACCCCCCTGAGGCCAGGCTGGACCTATTTCAGCCCAGCTTATAAGGTCGGGTCGGGTCTAGCCTAACAGAAAAGAGAAAAAAAAAAGAGAGGAGCCCAAATCTAGTGAGCCGCTGGTGGCCCAACTTGTTGGGCTGCTAATAGGTCTAGTCTAGCGGGGTCTAGTCCAGTTAGCTGGGCCGACCGACCTATATATTTAATAATAATATAATATTATATATTATAAAAAATAAAAAAAATAAAAATTCAAGGGGCATTTCAAAATATTTCTGATTTTCTCGCGTGTTTTCCTACCAATTTTGTTTAATATTGGGTTGTATTTTTGCATTGCAAGATACAAATTCAATATTAGAATACTCGGTTTTCTCCGAAACTTTTCTTAAAAAAAATTAAAATTAAAAAAATCTCAAAGTTCTTAATTAATTTCTCCTTTACAAAAAAACAAAAAAATATTTTATTTCCATACATACGACCAGATCCTAAAAAGTTTTCCAAGCATATTTTCATAAAAAAGCAAAAAAACATTGTATCTTTCTCATGTTTTAAAAATAAAAAAATAGATATTATAATTAGTTTATGATTATCTGTTGGGGTTTGACTAAAATATTAAAAATACTTTATAATCATTTTGTTCATTTTATATTAGAGTTTAGAAGTAGACTTTAATATCTATGGGGGTGTAAAGCTATATAATAGAGTACACTTTCGGGTATTAAAGATACACAATATAAAATAATGTGATGCTAAAATTTAGACTTTAGAACAATTAGAATTTAACTCGGTAAGATAAAGATTTTCTCATAAAAGGAGATCTTCCTTAGACCTTAGACGAAACTAATGAATAGCTTGACCTAGAAAAACAATCAAACAACAATATAACTTATCTTAGGTAGGGTGCACTAGGGGTGATGCGTCTTCAATCTAATATATTGTCATTCCAATATTTTTTTTTATATAAAAAGGATGTCATATTGAAATTTGTTTTTGAAGCATTTGATTTATTTTGAATTGTTTTTTGTGATATGTTTTG
>Ga0325414_1005986_pt1 | contig 12869 bp, 10 predicted proteins | sample PopdelMetagenome_8_FD_206183 | JGI IMG/M metagenome (GOLD analysis project Ga0325414, IMG submission 206183) | Populus deltoides microbial communities from Bellville, Georgia, United States - Leaf-PdKOR-R3 | ecosystem: Host-associated > Plants > Phyllosphere > Phylloplane/Leaf | place: USA... | reverse complement strand
GCCATGCCATGCCATGCCAACTAACCACCACAAGGATACTCTTCTTATCTTTGAGCTATATCCAGTTATTAATTTATCACTTTATTTCTAATAATTAACTCCTCAGAAATAGCAAGAGAAAGAAATAGCACTCCTGAATTTGTATAACTAAATTGTTCACGTTGTTTTATGAGTGTGTTTGTGTTATTATAATACATAATGTTTTTTAAACCGTTTTTTAATTAAAAATATGTTAAAATAATATTTATTTAATTATTTTTTAATTTTTAACATAAATACATGAAAATTATAAAATAACATTAATTTAATGCTTGAAAGCTACCCTATACCAAACGAGTACTTGGTTGAGTACCCTGATTGTTTCAGCAGGTGTGTGAATAAAAAAAAAAAAAAAAAGATGCTGAAAAGGGCATAACATCCACATAGATCCCAGATCAATCCTGTAAAAATGTAGTTTGCTAGCGTGGTAACATTACAAATCATATACTTCATGTTCATTGCAAGAATAACGCCCTCCCTCCCTCCCTCGCTCTAAGGACAGCTGCATTGTATTCACTCGTTCCCACTTGTAAGGAGAGGCAATAAAACAGAAAGACAGCTTCCCCGTATCACCACACAGGAATACCGTACATGTACGTTAGATTTTTCTCAAAACATTTCTTTAAGTAATAATACAGAACAGTGTTAAATTAAGATTAACACTAGTACTATCATGATTTCCTGTTGATTAACCTTTGATCAGTGGATGAAGGAAATCAGGTGGAATCTCTAATCGGGACCCACTCAGACACAAAACCATAGCAGCGTAGCCAATAGTAAAACTCCAAGATGGTTTTATCAACTTGCCATGTGGGCCTTCAGGAGACCGAGGCTCGTCCGTACAAAATACCCATATTATAGCATCACTTTCACCCCTCATGTTATTCGCTCATCTCCATTATTGATTATACGATGGGACGGGAGCAAAACGAAATTGTGCTAAACCAGATTCTCTTGCCCACAATAAATAAATAAATAAATAAATCCCGGGTCCCTTGGGAGATTGAATCTATCTTCGACCGTTGGATCTTGATCCAATGGCCTGGATTAAGGGATGGGGGCGCTTGCATGTTATTACTTACATGGAGCCATGAGCTGAATGCATGAACACGCAAGTAAAGGGTAAAAAACAATCAAGAGGAAACCCACTTGGTGACAGGAAATGTCAGGCGTTGGTTGGGCAAAATAATGGAATGATGATATTAATGAGGTGAGGTTTTTGATTTGAGAGATACCAAGGTGAACCTAGCCAATAAGACAAACCGAAGTTGTAGGAGGGCCAATCGAATGAAGCCAGGTGTCCTCTTACGGGAATTTCTTGTTGGGTGAGCCTTTGTCCCTCATGTCTATCCACCCCCATCAACTTACTACTACTAACCAGCGAATAGCAATGGTTGTATTAATCTTGGCGAGGTCCACTGCCCATCTTCCTAGTGGGAAGAAAACCAAACCCAACAGAAACCCTATCCCTATCCCTATCCCTTTCCCTTTCTCATTTCTCGCCCTCCATGTTTATCTGGACTGGATTCTAACTAATGGTAGCCAACAACAAATAATAGAGAAGAATTCGATGGAAGCAGCCGATGTTGGTAGGTGTGGTAGCGGTTATTTTTTAAAGTGTTTTTTTATATTGAAATATATTAAAATAAAATTTTTAATTATTTTTAAAAAATTATTTTTGATATCGACATACATCAAGACCATTCAAAATCATTAAAAGAGTTCAAGTCAGGCCTTGAGTTTGCTCTCAATAGTTTTAAGTTTGAGTTCTTTTAGGGTCACTTGAAATTTATATGATCGTTAACTTTAGCGCTCGTGAGATTAATCAAAATACGTACAAATTGACCTGAATACCTATATTAATAATAAAAAAAACCATTAAAAGAAAATTAAATTTAAACAAAAAAAATCAAGATTTGACGGCCCTGTTTAGAATGCAATGCAAAGGGATGGGATAAGATATAAACTATGGAGTGTACAAGAGAAGAAAACAAATTAAGACAAGGAAGAGGAGACCATGCTTGGTAGTCAGCAGTAGCAGCAAGGCTGAGGGGGGATGAACTTAACTAAAAACACGGTCCACAATCATGTGAACCCCATCAACTTGTTGGCACGGGCCCCACCCTACACACACAACCCTCCACACACACATACTACGACCCGAACTCCATGAATCTTCCTGGTTCCTTACCATCTCCTCCTTGGGTTGACCCACCTCACCCACGTCCCCGTTTCTCCCTAAGACTACACAGTGCAACCCACCCCGTATATTTTTATTTAACCCATAAAATAAAAAATTAAAATCCCAAAACTTTACCCCACGCCTCTACCCTCTCTCTATATATATTCTCAAATCCTCAAACACAACCCAAATCATACCTCTAGTTCTAGTCAACAAAAACACCTCATCCCTCATCCCTCTCTGTCTTTCTTGCTCCTCTCTCTTTACAACAACAACAACAACAACAACAACAAAAAGAAAAGAAATGGACGGGAGCTGCGTAGATGAGAGCACGACTAGTAGTACTGATAACTCCATATCCATCACACCAACCTCCCTCACTCCTTCTCCACCTCCAGCTACCACAACAAAATCACCACCTGAGTCACTTTGCCGTGTTGGGAGCGGCAATAGTGTGATTCTTGATTTGGAATCAGGTGTCGAGGCTGAATCAAGAAAGCTCCCTTCCTCTAAATACAAAGGAGTTGTCCCCCAACCAAATGGTCGCTGGGGTGCACAGATTTACGAGAAGCACCAGCGTGTGTGGCTTGGGACATTCAATGAAGAAGATGAAGCAGCGAGAGCCTATGATACCGCTGCGCAGAGGTTTCGTGGAAGGGATGCCGTGACTAACTTCAAACAGGTTAATGAAACTGAAGATGATGAGATAGAGGCTGCTTTTCTGATCACTCATTCAAAAGCTGAAATCGTTGACATGTTACGGAAACATACGTACAGCGATGAGCTAGAGCAAAGCAAAAGGAACCAAAGGAGTAACAATGGGGTAAATGGGAAGCAATACAAGAATACAGCAAACTATGGGAGTAATGGTTATGACCATGGTTGTGGCCGGGCGTTGAAAGCGCGTGAACAGCTTTTCGAGAAAGCTGTGACTCCAAGTGACGTTGGGAAATTGAATCGGCTTGTCATACCAAAACAACATGCAGAAAAGCATTTTCCTTTGCAGGGTACATCAAGCTGTAGCACTAAGGGTGTGTTGCTTAACCTGGAAGATATGAGTGGTAAAGTGTGGAGGTTTCGTTATTCTTATTGGAATAGTAGCCAGAGTTATGTTTTGACCAAAGGGTGGAGCCGATTTGTAAAAGAAAAGAGCTTGAAAGCTGGTGACATTGTTTGCTTTCAAAGATCAACAGGGCCAGATAAGCAGCTTTACATTGATTGGAAAGCAAGAAGCGGGTCCAACCAGGTCCAGCCGGTTCAACCGATTCAGATGGTGAGGTTGTTTGGGGTCAACATCTTCAACGTACCTGGGATGGAAAATGGGTGCAATGGGAAGAGATCAGTGAGAGAAATGGAGCTTTTGTCGTTAGATCATCAGTATAGCAAGAAACAAAGGATCATTGGAGCTTTGTAACATTTTGTTTTCAGTGTTTTGGTTTTTGTCCATGTTTTTCTCTGCTTTTTTCTTGGCAATTTGTGAATTCGGGAGGGTGGGTGGGGTTTTCAGGAGGTGGAGGTGTAGCTGCTGCAAGTTGCGCAAAAGGGTAATTGTATATTATTTTGTTACAAGACAAAAGGCTGAAGAAAGCTTGAAATTAGGTGCAACAAAGTATTAACGAAAGAAAAAAGAAAACAAGATATGAATGACTGTCAATTTGTTTATGTTCACATCGCCTTTTGAACTGTTCTTTAATATTTCAATGTTTGTTATGTAGCATTATGGCTTCTGTTGGCTTTTCTGGTGGTGTTGCTTTCCTAAAATATATCTTCCGTGTTGACAAAATAATCTCATGCTTCATGATGAGATATGAGAGAGAGATTAGGTATGGATGGCACCTTTGTCCTAAAACAAGCTCAGGCTAATTGGCTGATTATCACTATAAAATCTTGTCTCGATTTATAAGTGTTTTAACTTGGCCCCTAATCCCATTACACATGTTCATACACACTTCCAGCCTACCTTTGTGGCACATGAAAATGATGGATATTTGTGGCACAAATAGAAGACAGCTCATCTTTGATTTTGCCCAGGAAGGACAAGGTCTAAGCTGGCAAGTGGGAAAACCTTTTACTTTTGAAAGCAATCCACAGGAAAAGTTAATTTGAGGTGATGGTTATTTAGTTTGAAAAATGATTTGAAGCTGGTTTCATGTTCATTAGAGGCCTTGGTCTATGTAGCTTCTTATATGGTTAACAAGTGTCTTCAGAGAAATTCGAAGGCCGGTGTTGTTCTTGAGATATTTCTTCCAGAATGACTATACATATATAGAAATGGAAACAGCTCCAGGATTTTAAGACAGGGTCGGATATTTCAAACACAATTGATTTAATAAGAATAGACTTTACTTTTACTTTCTATGCAGATACAGACACCCTGGAGAGACCCACTAATCCAGTGTGCACGGGAGCTTGAGGAAGTGCTCCTTTCATGGAGTTCTGCTATTTTATCAAAGGGAAAAAAAATAATAATGGAGGTTTCTGGACCAGCTGAATCTTGATTTCACAGTCAAATTTTCTTTCTTTCCTTTCAATAAACAAACTAGTTGAAGTTCTTTTCAAATCTCGATGTTTGCCCTGATCTTCGCATGTTAATCTTCTCATTACACGTTAAACCCTGGTGGTAGATGGCAGCTAAATCCGCTCGATACTGGCCTATCCCGGTGGCCTAAAGGTCACTGCCAATTAAATAAGAGCTTTGACGTTGCTAATCTAATGGAAAAATGTCAAACCATGAGTTATTGTCAACGAACAATATGGCAGTCAAAGCTGGGATTTTCAAAGAAATAAGCGTGACACTGTACAATTATCCATGGCACCCTCCAAACCACACAAGATCATTGACATTTCCATCACTTAATATGGTTTCCAGATACTCACAGATTTGATTCCAAGTCTTCTAGTTGTTAAGGAGATGCTAATCTGTTTGCAGTTTCATCTGACACAGTTAATTTTCCCAGCGTTTTCTTCCTTGCCACGTTCTAAAAATATGCGAACATGATTACAAATTCTTGCCAAATTAATTAGTTCTATGACAATTCTTTTTTTTAATTTACAATTAGCAAGATACTCATAGATCCTTGTTAAATGTACCAAATCACATCGATTCCTAAATCAACAGTCTAAGTAGCTCGTATAAAATTGTAATCAGACTTGAAATTAAAATGATTGGATATAAATATTGGACCGACTAAACAAAAAGAGATGTGAGCTGGACTGCCCGCAACTATGCGGAATTCTCCCTGTAGCATGCTTCGTAAGTTTTTGAGTTGAAGAAAAGTCAGTCCAGTCACCGCATCCAACACAGCATAGAGCAATTAGCAATTAACCTCTGAATTAACAAGGGTCCATATATATATATATATATATATATATATATATATTTTAAAGAAGAGATTGCATATCTAGTCATACATATATACAAAAATTAAAAATTCAGAAATTATTTGGAAGTGAGACTTGAGCCTAACATCTCCCTGTCCTGAATCTCCCGTGTGTATACTTGGAGGCCAGGGCAAGTCTCTTACCATTTGCCCTGAGCTTGGTGGTTCGGCCAGGTAAGTCAACTTGACAAAGCGGCATCCCCCCATATGCTATTAGGGCAACCCATAGATTTTCCACCCCATGCCTAACGGGTTCATTTTTCTTCTTTTACTTTTCTTTCAGGTATGGAAATGCAGAGCCAAACACCCAAGACCGTCTTGTCACTACCAAATCTAGTAGAGAAATTCAACTTCTTTTTGGCCAATTTACACATGGGTGTTGAAACATGTATTTCCACAAAATGGTTTTGCCACGATTGAAAAAAAAAAGATTTGGTTATCCTAATTTGATTTATCTCCGAATGGTCTTTCTTCTTCTTGTTGTTTTTTTTGGGCATATAGCTGCTGCACTGATTTCTACGATAAATATTTGATTGTGATATCGTTGTGTACTTGGAACCCTCCCAGGACTTCATCATAAAGCTTAAAAGCCAGAACATTCTCGGTAATTTGATGCTATGCTGTTAAAAGCTTCCTAGAACATTCTCTAATAACATTAAAGGACAAGCTCGTTTTCTTGACTTGTGTTTCTATTCTCGGTAGCATAGAAACTCGTTCAAGAAATTTCTCGTATTTCATGCCAAACCCAAATAAAAAAGAAGAAGCATACTTCCACTTTTGTTGGTCTGGGTAGTGTTGTTAGTAAAGTGAACAGCATGGAATTGTACCAACAAAATAAAAGAAGAAAACGGATGTGTCAAGTGCTCCCAAGTGAAATTTCAATGCATTTGCCATCTCACATTCTGAAGGTCAAGTGGTGTCCAAATATCACAATATTGGCCTTATAACAAAGACCCACAACTGGCCCAGACCATATTAAAATGGGTCAGATGCCGAACCATCGGACCCATTAATCCATAAACCGGCCCCGCTCTCTCTCTCTCTCTCTCTGGTTTATCCTCGTTTCTTTCTTTCCACTCTCGTTGTCTGTTGGAGAGAAAAATGGGTTTTGCTGCTTCAATGACTTCCCCTCCTCCTCCTCCTCTGCAACTTTCCTCCTCCTCCTCCTCATCATCATCATGGTCAAAATCAGCTCTTTTCAGCGCGACCCCAGTTTCCTTTTCTCCTCCAACTGGTAAAATTCTCAAACTTTTGACTCTTTTTTACTAAATTCACTCCACAAAAATGTAGTCCTCCTCCTAAATGCTTTCAAATTACTAAATCCAGGGAAAAATGCACAGTATCGCAAACGACTCGTCGTATTGTCAAAGAGAGTTTCACCTCTAGAAGAGGGCATGAGAATCAGGAGGTACGCCCCTTGCAATTTGAAGTGATGATTGTGTTATGGTTACTTGCTTACTTTCTTGATTGGTTTGGCTGCGTGTTCTTTAATTTTTGTAGAGAAAGAGAGCTTCAAAAGACGGTTAAGTTTAGAAAAAGGCCACCATTGAAGCGGGGGAGAGTATCGCCAAGGTTGCCAGTGCCCGATGATATTCCAAAGCCTCCATATTTAGGTTCAAATGAGTTGCCAGATATTTCTAGTGAGCATCAGATTCATGACTCTGAAGGGATTGTTAAAATGAGGGCAGCCTGCGAGCTTGCTGCTCGCGTTTTGGATAATGCTGGCAAATTGGTTAGGGTAAGTAGGAGCTCCCTTATGTTTTATGTTTTTGTTCTGTTTAGATGCCTATACTTTTTTGTTCTTGTTGACTTTGAATGATTTGGTATTTTATGTTAAGGTTTTGGTCCTTTATCTAGTAATGTTTAAGTCTATGTTTTAATAGTTAGTCAAGCAAATGTTAAACAAATTTCTCACGGGATAGAAACCATTGTATATGCTAGTGAACACTTTCAACGATGCAAAGCTGGAGTTTTTAGCAAAGCAAAATGTCCCATTTCTTACTTTTTTGAATTTTAGTTAATTTTCCTGACTTCAAATTCCAATCTTTTAGCATTTCTGAAGTGTTTGTGTCAACTGCAGGGTGATTCTGGTCTTCATATGCTTGTCATGTTGGTTAAATAATTTTCTGGAAAACAAATGTTTATCCGTCAGTTAATGATAACAAATTTCTTTAATAGTCATTAAACAGTCAAAGCCTTTGCTTGACGTCATGGTCAGTTGTTAATTGACTTGTTATCTAGGTGTTATGCATGAGCATGTTTTGATCAGAATTCATTGCAAATGACGTTTATGCCTGCTTAGGAATGCTAACACTTATGCAATCTGCCACTTTCCAAATTTGAGCTTATTAAGGACAGGCCAGTATTTTGTGTGGTTATCTTATTAAGGACAGGCTGGTATGTATATTAATCCTATGATATTATTGTGTGGTTATCTTATTAAGGACAGGCCGGTATTTTGACCTTTCAACTTGCTGTCCCTTGAACACCTTTGAGGTTTTCATGTTCCTGTGAACAGAAATTCTCTTCAACTTTCTTGCATTGAAATTATGCTCTTAAGGTAGAATAGAACTGGAAAAAGGAGATAAAAGCTCTCATTTTCCCCTGACATTTCTTTACGAAATTGGTTCTTTTTTTATGATTTTGGAGGAGGGTGTTTTCTGTTTTTTTTTCTATTTATCACTCTGTGTGTATATATTACCCTTTGGGTATGTTTATACTTAGTGGCATTTGATACCAGAGATTTGTAAGATTATATGCTTTTGATACGGCCTTTACTTGTTTCTTTATCTCAATCAGCCATCAGTGACAACAAATGAGATTGACAAAGCAGTGCACCAGATGATCATTGATGCTGGTGCTTATCCTTCACCTCTTGGTTATGGAGGATTCCCAAAGAGTGTGTGTACATCAGTTAACGAGTGCATGTGTCATGGAATACCTGACTCCCGTCAGCTGCAGGTCTGTTTGTTGCTGCTTGTTTAACATGCATGTGGATCATTTCTAAACATTTGTTTCTGTGCAGGATGGTGACATAATAAATATTGATGTGACGGTCTACTTAAATGTAAGTTCCTGATTCACCATGTTATCATTAACTTGGGTGGTTCCTTATACATGATATGTTTCCCTTTGCCTGCTAGGGCTATCATGGAGACACTTCAAAAACATTTCTGTGTGGGAATGTCAATGATGCTCTTATGCGTCTCGTGAAGGTGAGTTATATTTTGTACAAGTAATAATAACAGCTATTTCTCTTTGTTGATAGCTTTGCAGATTGGAGCCATGACTATTTGACAATCTTTAATTAATCGATGAAGTTGTACTTCGGCAACTGATTCCTGCTTTGCCAATTTTTGTCAAAGAAACCTGCATATCCCTCTATATTGATGATATAATAGATATTTGAGTCCTTTTTTCTGTTTTGCATTCACCAGAAATGTTATTCAGGCATTGACCTCATTTATACCTCTTGCTGCAGGTGACTGAGGAGTGTTTGGAAAGAGGGATAGCTCTATGTAAAGATGGTGCTAGTTTCAAGAAAATCGGAAAGAGAATTAGGTATTGTGGCTGTTTTATCTTTTTTGGTTGGAATGGGAAGAGAACAATTTTACTGTGCTGGCTTACTATATTAGAATCATGGTGTGATATTCATTCTCACAGTTTGGTACTCACATAAAATAGCAATAGTTTACTGGTCATTAGCATTTTTTAAACCTGATTGATTATTAGTTATTTATTGTGCACTATTTTCATTACTTTTAATTTTTCAATATTATTTCATTTCCTATTTCCCAGAAAATTTCTGATGTTTATCTATCTAGTAAAATTACTAGTACATGAGTGGAATTCAATGCCAGTCATATTCTTGTATATGTATAACAAATCACCAACCGAACGCAACCTCTTTTGAAGGGTTGAGTTCAGTTAATTCTTTTGACAAGGTTGAACCTAGTTCTTTTGCTTAAAAAGAATAGAACTAAGTTTCTGTTACCTTAAAGCAGACTAGACTTGAGGATCATTTTTGAAAAAAATTCCACTGGATAGAGTAGATCTCTCAAGTAGCTGATATAACTGTAGGTATAATTTGGAAAACCAGTTGAAACATAAAAGGGAGAGAGAACTGGATTAGAGACAAACCATTCACAATGGAGCTACAATTCATTTGAAGAATTTTTTTCATAGTAATTAATCATCATTTCTTTTGCTTATCATTTCCTAGATAATTTATATGATTATGAGTTAAGCAATTGGATTACCTAAACCCACTTTCTCCAGATCGGATGATTTGTTACCAAGTGTTGTGGTTGGTTGTGGACTGATCAATGGTAATTGGTTTATTTATGGAAAATTTATGAAAAACACAAAACTTGTAAAGTTACTGTCTGATCATTTCATTTATCAATTATATTTTTATCTATAGTTAATTGTATAGCAACGGATTTTTCATGATTGTATTTGCTAAAATATCACCTGAACTTGATGGATTTGTTCGTAGGCGGTGAGGATAAAAACTTCATTCTTGTGTATTTGTTATTTGATGGCTGACTTAAACTTTTTATAACATTACACACTTGGATGATTGTCTCAGTGAGCATGCTGAAAAATATGGTTATGGTGTGGTGGAGCGTTTTGTTGGACATGGCGTAGGGACTGTATTTCATTCTGAACCATTAATACTACATAATCGTAAGTATCTCTTGACAAAAATATTTTACTGTTCTGCTTTTTTTGCCCATTTTTTATAAGTTTCGAAGAGGTGAAGTTGAAACATTTTGTATATCATCCTTGCTTTATGAGCACTACTGGACTAATTTCTGTCAATTCTTTTGCCGGTTGAATATCAAACAACAAACTCAAATCAATTCAGCTAAGCCTTAATCTGAACTATTTAGGCCTATCCCTTTTTTGTTTCATTTTCCCTACTGATAATCCATTTTAATTTTCCAATGTTTATAAAAGTGGAAATATTTTTATGGACCTGTTATTATTCAAGGATAAACAAATGGAATGCCTTCAAATGCATCATCTTTGTTCAAGTCAAAGATGGACTGAATTTTTTTGTCTACAAAGCTTCCTTGTGTAGTTTCATTAAAAATATTTTTTCACATGCTGTTGAACATTCATCCTAAAAAATTCGCTAATTTTGTCTAATTGTCTGTCAGGCAATGACAGGCCTGGCGTCATGGTTGAAGGTGAAACTTTTACCATTGGTGAGTTCATTTTCTAAATTTCCAGAGTTGTTTGCCTTTATTTGACAACTGTAATCTGTAATCCTTGCTTTAGTTTTTCACATATCCATTATTATTTCTTGTTTCCTTTAGTTTGATCTGCTACACATTCTGTAGTGCATTTCAATTTTCAAATATGCTTTTTACTTGTCGTACACAATTTCCTTGCGCTGAACCATGCTGTGTTTGCATCAAGGAGGACCCAGAGTGACATTACTAATCTAGCTACCGCTGAATTATCATATAGCAGTACACATTTCACAATCCTACCCTTATCAGTGTTTTCTAGCTGAAATAGAGTATATTTGGCATCTACCGTGATTTCGTGAACAAAATGAAATTGTCAGGACATTTTAATTAAACCTTGCGCTGTTCTATAATTAGAGAAATTCCTTGTGTCCATGCTAATCAGATACATTTCTTTTCATTGAAGGGGGGGAAAAACAAGTATAATGCTGAACAACTGTTATTTTGTTTCATACCACCTTTATGCCTCTCATTTTAAACCTTTTTCTACAGAACCAATACTTACAATAGGAAGCACTGAGTGCATAACGTGGCCTGACAACTGGACAACTTTGACAGCTGATGGTAGTCCTGCAGCACAATTTGAGCATACCATTTTAATTACTAGAACTGGTGCGGAAATTTTGACAAAGTGTTAAATCATTGTAATTTGTTATATTTTCGGCCCCAATATCTTTTCCTCACATTTTTTGAAGTAGATACTGTAGGATCCAATTCTGGTTTTATACATGTGGGTTCCTCTAATGCTTGAAATTTAATCATTCTAGATTTGTAAAGAAGCAAATCTTGATTTGAGAGGTTCAATTCCTAAGGACTGGGCAAACAATGCGAGTCGGGTTATAGTTTATGGATTAGGAAAGTAGATAGAAGAAACCAGACTTCCATTAATGGCTGCTAGACAAGTTCTGCTATACCTAAGACATGGTTATCCTATTCTTGAATGACCTCTTCTTCTTTTTTTGACAACTATATCATTGATTTAGGTAATTCTGATTCTACGTTCGTGTACTTTTTCTTTGTAGTTCAAACTATAGTAGGATATATGGTCTCGTCTTTAGTTCACTTAATTCGTTGCATGCCGTCCCTCCATTTGATCTGATCACGGGGCTTGCTGGTTAGATTCGAATCTATTGATTCGATGACGACCAGCATTTGCCGATGTCATCATTGTGGCAAGGAACAGGTGGGGATGTATTCTTAGAACTGTCTGAACTCTGAATATAGGATTTGCCCTCAGGGTCGAACCATAAAATTAAAAGGGAAGATTTTTCGATGACAAATGTCACAAGACAAGCATGGTTGGTTTTTTTTGTTTTTATTCTCCTGTGTTTTTATTTTTAATTGGTTCTGGGCCAACTATGATTGGAGGTCCCGGTATTTATACTGTTGTTGAGGCTTGTGCTATCTGTCTATGGTGATTTCCCTCGAACCTTAGTATCTGAGACGGCGCACGAGTCTCTACTAGAGACAAGCACGATAGTTGTTTTGTTTTGGACAGGGGAGTGGAATTTATTTTATTTAATTGACTAGGACATGGAATAGAGACTTCTTTCACGTTTTTTACTCCGTCCGATTGTGTTGACCCGTAACTTCCTGGAAACACCTACCTGCCTCGTGTGGAATCCGTGATGCCTGAATCTGGGTGGGTGAATAGTCAACGAATTAACCCTAGCTCTTCTTGTGCACTAATGGGGTGGACATGCACCAATTTGCAAGTGGGTGTTTTGTAACCAAGGATCCCATTGGTATATTCTCTTGAGGAAATGAAGCACTAAAGATGGCATTAGATACCTCATCTGGAATGGTATTTATAAGCTCTGAAATTGCTTGTTGTTTTTATTTTTTTTGAAGCCATTAATGGAATTACTAAACGACTGTCTTGTTCTTGTAGAGGGAAGAGGAAGTTCCATCCAAGCTACCAACCGACCATGTTCATAGAAATGAGCCGCTTGCAAGTTTATTGCTACCAGAGGCCAAATGAGAGGCACCCTCCACGAAATTTAATTAAAT
>Ga0325414_1005985_pt1 | contig 12869 bp, 3 predicted proteins | sample PopdelMetagenome_8_FD_206183 | JGI IMG/M metagenome (GOLD analysis project Ga0325414, IMG submission 206183) | Populus deltoides microbial communities from Bellville, Georgia, United States - Leaf-PdKOR-R3 | ecosystem: Host-associated > Plants > Phyllosphere > Phylloplane/Leaf | place: USA... | reverse complement strand
TTATCTATCTTTAATTATAGAGTCGTAATTATTCAGTTAAATTAAAGATTAATTCCTCACAACAAATTAATAAATTACTTGCTCCGCTTGATGATGTGTAGAGTAAACTCGGGATCATATCCTAAACGTTATAAAACTATCTTTTTTAATATATTTAATTTTTTTTTATTAAGGACAATTATTTTACAATGTATATTGGACCTTATTTTGTGAAAATATAGGGCCATTAGCCTTTTCAGATAGGACCACTAAGCCCACTGGACTACCACTGTCCTTAGCAACTATTTATTTTTCAGGCCCTGGGCTTTTGTTGGTGAATTTTCATGCCTGGGCTAAAATTACTGAATTATTGTGCCTCGCTGTCTTATAATATTATATATTTTGCCCCTGGCCACTCGTAGATGGCAAAGAAACTATGTCCACAACCACAAATCTTCCCTATCATCTAGCTCCCAAAGACTTCTCAACAGAAAACAAATTCACATCCCAACTTTCCCAGAAAACAATCTTAGATCTCTTGAACACCAAAAGCAGCACTTCACTTCATCATCTCAAGCAAGTCCATGCTGTGGCATTAAGGACAGGCCATTTTCAAGACCACTATGTATCTGGTACCTTAGTGAAATGTTATGCAAATCCTCATTTTAGCAACTTGAATTTTGCCTTAAAGGTCTTTGAATATGTCCCAAACCCTAATGTTTTTGTGTTTAACATTATCATCAAAGGTTGTTTGCAGAACAATGAGCCATGTAAGGCCATATGGTGTTATTACAAAATGATGGCTGCACATGCAAGGCCTAATAAGTTTACTTATCCGACATTGTTTAAGGCTTGCACGGCTGCAGAAGCAGCTGAAGAAGGGGTGCAGGTGCATGCTCATGTGATCAAACAAGGACTTAGTGGAGATGTGCATATAAGAAGTGCTGGGATCCAGATGTATGGAAGTTTTGGTGAAGTAGAGGGGGCAAGGAGAATGCTAGATGAGGATGGGAACTCAGATGTTATTTGCTTTAACGCAATGATTGATGGGTACTTGAAGTGTGGAGAGGTGGAAGCAGCTAAGGAATTGTTTTGGAGCATGGAGGATAAGAATGTTGGCTCTTGGAATGTGATGGTCAGTGGTATGGCAAAATGTGGCATGATTGAAGAAGCAAGAGAGTTGTTTAATGAGATGAAAGAAAAGAATGAGATTTCTTGGAGTGCTATGATTGATGGTTATATCAAAGGAGGGTATTACAAGGAAGCTTTGGAGGTTTTTAATGTGATGCAAAGAGAGGAAATGAGGCCTAGGAAATTTGTTTTGTCTAGTGTGCTAGCTGCTTGTGCAAATGTGGGGGCTCTTGATCAAGGAAGATGGATTCATGCTTATGTGAATAATAATTCAAACTCATTTGATGCTGTTTTGGGTACTGCTTTGGTGGATATGTATGCGAAATGCGGGAGGCTTGATATGGCATGGGATGTTTTTGAGAAGATGGAAAAGAAAGAGGTTTTCACTTGGAATGCTATGATTTGTGGGCTAGGTATGCATGGTAGAGCAGAGGATGCAATTGAGCTTTTCTTTAAGATGCAAAAACAGAAGTTTAGGCCAAATGGGATAACTCTTTTGGGTGTCCTAAGTGCTTGTGCTCATTCAGGAATGGTAGATGAGGGTTTAAGGATTTTCAATTCCATGGAGGAAGTGTATGGTATAGAGCCTGGGATGGAGCATTATGGGTGTGTAGTTGATCTCCTAGGAAGAGCAGGGCTCTTAGGAGAGGCAGAGGAGGTTATGTATTCAATGCCAATGGAACCCAGTGCTGCTGTTTGGGGAGCACTTTTAGGGGCTTGTAGGAAACATGGAGATGTAGAATTAGGTGAGAGAGTAGGGAAGATTTTGCTAGAATTGGAACCTCAAAATAGTGGTAGATATGCTTTGTTATCAAACATCTATGCAAGGGCTGGGAGATGGGATGATGTAGCAAATGTGAGGAAACTAATGAAGGAAAGAGGAGTCAAGACCAGCACCGGAATTAGCATGATTGACTTTGATGGTGTTGTCCATGAATTCAAAATGGGAGATGGATCGCATCCGCAAATGAAGAATATCTATTTGATGTTGAAAAATATGATTAAGAGGCTAAAGATGGAAGGTTATTCACCGAATACCTCTCAAGTTTTATTTGATATTGAAGAGGAAGAGAAGGAAGCTGAACTGCAGTACCACAGTGAAAAACTTGCAATTGCTTTCGGATTGATTAACACGAAACCAGGAACAACTATCAATGTAGTGAAGAATTTAAGGATGTGTGAGGACTGTCATTCTGCCTTCAAGCTAATCTCTCAAGTCTATGATCGGGAGATAATCGTGAGGGACCGCGCTCGCTACCATCATTTCAAGACTGGGACATGTTCATGCAAGGATTTTTGGTGAGTTATGAAATGTCAGAAGCATTCTTAGAGCATCAATGAGGATAGGAAGCATGTCCAGAACAGAAGTTGCGATCCAAAGAGGGAAGTTAGCTGTCATAGTTGTAAATGGAGGTAGCAGTTCCATAATCCCGATACAGGTTCAGAAAAGATTACTATTCTCAAGTTTTTTAATCAAGCCCACCAAATTTTAACATATTGAGTAGCATTCTTGGATATGATGATTGCATTGAAACACTCACATTTTGATAGAAAAGTAACTTGCTACAACCAGAATATTTTCTTCTCAATTTGTCAGCAAGTATAGGAGAATGAATGTTACTGCTGCATAATTTAAAATCTAGTATACTGGTTAAAGTGCAGGAATTTGCTTGCAGGAGGCCAATTGAACCTCCAGGTTTGACCAAGTGCTTAGATGCATTTTCATTTTTTCAAGCTGTTCTTTATCAATCCTTGAAAGCTTGAACTATATCACACCAAGCACACTTGTCATGGCTTTTATTCAAATATAGTATTAAGCACAAAAGCATCAGCCTAAAGGCAAGACAACCATGACATGTAAATACAATGAAAGAGTAACATGAGCACTTCGCAGTTCAATACCATAAAAGTACTTGGCTGTGTGGACTGCGCTTCTTAATCTTCAGAGTGCCTAATCCACACTATATGCTGCATTGCTTTGGTTCATAACTGATCAACAGCCTTTCTTAGGCTGACAATCATTGGTAAAGGCATGGTGAGTTTCAGTAGATGATCCAGAGGGGGATCTCCATAGTTTCCATACTGCTGGTGGTCTCATCGTCAGGACTGCCATTGTTGTTACTAGTAGAAGGACTGCTAGTTGCATTATCATTCTTGGTCTCCACCGCTGGCACTGAGCCTGTCACAGGATAACCATAGGTGCTTGCTTTTCCTTGTTGATTATTTGGCTTAATATCAGTTCCAGCATCACCCTACTGCACATTAGACAAATGCTGATTATCAGTTTTTTCTGCATTGGTCTCCTTCAAAACGAGCCTCTTAGCATCAACTTGAAGATGCAAGAATGTCAGCCCTGGCACAAATATGACAACATTCGACTTCATCATCAACCTGTGATTATCTAAGTATGCAAAGTATTAAGATTAAAAAATAATTTACTTTAAACTGAAATTAACTAAAAAAAGGTCTTTCTGACGAGTCCTTGTATTCCTTTCTAGTTTGATCATTGGTTGATTAACATTGCTTCAGGGAAGCAAATATATAGAAGAAAAACAGCTTTTGCATAATCATGATTAGTGGGAAACTAGGATTAAAATGTGAGCACTATAAGTATAATGAAGTAGTGGAGTGATTACAAATTCACAGTATTCTGGCCTTATTGGAGTTTGCATTGTAGGGCTCTACTATTAAGAGCAGCACCAAAAAACACAGTTTACTGAACTGTGTATTTACTAGCTAGCAGTAGCATGATTATTGGTTGATGGCAAAACATTAAGATCATTAAGAATTTGAAAAATGAAAGCATGCAGCCTGCATATGCTCTAGGTAAATTGTAATTATGGGGTCATAAAGTTGATCTGATTGCTAGGATAAGTAATCTAAAGGGTAACATGGAGCTGAAAATTGACCTTTGCTTCTGTAAACGTAGAGAAATCAGGTTCTCAAACTGAAGTGGACCTGTTTTGGGCTATCTTCGCTCATCCTAGGCTACAACCCAAGTCTCCAAATAAGTACTGGGCTAACCCTAGCATGAACCTCTTACTCAGTCCTTAATCCATACCATAAAAACAGAGTGGTCACAAAATGAGATTATCTTGTGGTAGTTTCTGTTTGGTACGGTGATAATTTTTATTTTTTTAATTATATAAAAAAATTATTTGGTTAGTTAAATAACATGTCTTTACACTGTGTCTTGTATAAAATTATGTTTCAAATCTTAATTTTATAAAAATTAACATAATTTGTTTTTCATTCATGGGAACATGTTTTTTTATTTATTTTATATGTAAAAATCCATCTTATAGTAATTTTAACTAAATATATATATTTTTTAAATCTATTTTTTTAACTACAAAAACTTCAATAATACAAAAGGCACCTCATTATTCAATGCCCCGCAAATAAACTAAAAAAAAATAATCAAAACCATTTCTCCACAACTAAAAAAAGGCTTAAACCAAAACTCATTCTCCTCTCTCATTTGCCCCCAAATTTCCCTTCACGATAATTAACTCCAAAAATGACCAATTTGTCAATATATACAATATCATGGACCAATTTTGTCCAAACAAAATCCAGTATAACTATTAAACTAAAACAGACCACCTAGTACATGCCACTCAAAATCAGGATCAGCTTAACTACCAAAAATATTAAAAAAAAAAAAAAAAAGAGAGAAGGCCAAGTCATGACCATGAAACTACTATCCCCTTCTTCTGCATCAAACCCCAGATGGGCTAAATCTCTCTTCCTTTTCACTTGTAATCCAAAAGGGTCAGAACCCATCTCAAACTCTACCAACTTTTTCAATGGAGGTAAAAAAATTTAGTCTTTAATAGAAAAATGGTAGTGAAGGCACGTGTGAAGGTGGAGCATAAGAATGAAACTCAAGTAAAATGAACTAAGTGGGGTAAGGTATCTGCTGTGCCTTTTGATATGGATGGAGTGTTGTTCAATAGTGAAGAGCCTTTAAGAATGGCAGGTGTTGATATTTTTGCTGAGATGGGAGTTAATGTTACAGTGGAGGATTTTGTGCCATTCATGGGCACGGGTAATATATATATGGTTCTTCAGTTTGATATTTTGTGCTTTGATACAGTGATTATTTCTTGTTAGATAATTAGTGATTGGATATTTGGTTTCAATTAGCGAGAATTTCAATGTTAGCAATTCTTTTTTGTTTCTTGAAAAGAATCCAAATGACTTGTCATTTGATATTTAGAGGACTTGTATAATGTTGTCAATGGTTCTGTTTTTATTTTCTGGAATTTGGTGTTTGAGTGACAGAAATTTGATTGTTTGAGATGCAAATTTGATGGGAAGTAGCTGTAGTTTTACTGCTGAGTTTATTCAATGTATTAGTGAAGCAAACTACCTACGAGGTGTTGCAAATGTAAAGGGTGTTAAGGGATTCGGTCCTGATCGAGGCGGAAAAGAAAAGGTTCTGTGAGATATATCTAGATAAGGTTTGATTAGTGTGAAAGATTATATATCCAAGTTTGTAATGCAGTGTGAATTTGTTTTGTGATGCCCAAAGTCCTTTCACGCATTGCAGTATGCAAAACCGAATCCCGGAATTGGATTTCCAGGTGCCCTTGAACTCATCACTCAGGTATGAAACTGCAACAATCCAGAATTTGAATAATGAGATTGTGTTGAGGCTACATTAGCATAGTGCCTCCTGTATGACTGTGTAAAAACAAAGGCCTGAAAGTTGCTGTTTCATCTAATGCTGATCACGTATCAAAGTGGATGCTAATTTAGCTGCTGCTGGCTTACCAGTATCAATGTAAGCTTACCTATTGTTTGTCCCATTTGCCCGTTTCTCTAGCTCTTCGAATAGTTTTACAATTCCAAATTCCATTTTTACATTTAGCTGATAGTCACTGAAATGCTCAGTACTTTACCATGGAATATGTAATGCTGAATAATAATTACATTTCAGAATTGTATAATGTTGAGTGTGGAGACAAACTCACACAATCCTAGCTTTGATGGGATGGAGACAAGGCTTGAAGAAAGGAGTTAACAAAGGGCTAAAATCATGGCTGCAAATCAAGGGAGGATTTGTGGTGATTTTTTGGGAGAAATCATGGATGAAAATGGGATGTGTTTTCCCCCATTTTCTACTATAAATAGGCATCATATGTATGAGCAAAGTAGAGCCAATTGAGAGGAGGAACAGAGAGCTAGAGAGAGCTGCCTTGGCAGCAGCTTGTAGTGGCAAGCTGAGTGAGAGAGATGGGAGTGAAGTTGAGTTGAGTTTCTTTCTCCTCCATTGATGCATGTGGTTCCGATCAGTAAGTTGTGGATCCATCATAATTGGGCTTGGTGGATAGCCATGCAGGGATGTTTATGGAATGATGAGATAGGTTTAAGTCCAAGAAAAAGGAAAAAGCTTAGGTCATGTAGGGTGATCAACCTAACAAAAAAGACCCCCAACTTTCAATATAACAATTCAATCGTGCTTAAATTTTATCCGGAGAATCTACTAGCCCAATTCTATAGGGGATCAGTTTGTTGTTACAAATGATCCTCGAATTAGGCCTAGAAGGTGTTATCCAGGCTAGTTTTGTTATTTTTCCTCTTTATTATAGATTTCTTAGTTTGTTTAGGATTTTTATTGCTTTTTTTTTTTCAGGTTATTTAGTTTGTATAGGTTAATATTTTAAGGTTTATTTAAGGAGTTGTAAATTTATTCAGTAATAAAATTTTGAATTAGAGTTTTTGTATGATAACTCTATTTAGTAGAATTCTATGTTGCTTGTACCTGTTGTTGTTTTCCATCTATGTGAAGAATCTTCTCCTTTGTGAACTCAACTGCTGGAAGCACGCAATAAATTCGTTGTTGAAACTGAACCCAAAAATGCAGTGCTGATCGATCCCTCTTGAAGGTTAGTTATCTAGGTTCAGAAGGAACTGCAAGCCTTGATTTTAGAAGATCCACTACCTCTTCTTCAATAGGAAGAATAAATTGCAGGGTTTGCGTTTATTTATTTGCTGTGTAGTTCAGTTTGATAGCAAAACACAAAGGTTAGCGGATATATATTTTGTGTTCCAACGATACATTTTTAAGGAAATTCCATTTAGAAAAACTCCATGCTAAGCTTACAATTTCCTGTTAGTTTTTCACCAAAAAATAATTAGTTTGATTCATTTTCAGGCTCACTATTGTAAGCAAGATGTGGTCTGCTTATATCAATCACTTGTCTGAGATACCCTTCCTAGAAGAAGTTTCAGACTCTACTGGTCTACCCCATCAGAAATCACACTTGCATATCTTGTGAAGGCCAAATCTTCACCGAACAACTTGCAGCTACCAGTTGCCAGCTGACAGCATTCTCATGCACATGCATTGTAAGATTTTTTTGGTACAATTTTGTGATATATTTTCCATGAAACATGGAAGTTGATTGGATGAAGCGGCTTATCTCAGTAAATCAAAGAAAATGACATTTTCATTGGATTCGAAGATGTCAATGGATTGTCACATGTAAATGTTTGACATTTTGGAAGAGAGAACATTGATGTAGAGAATAGATATCATTGCTCTTTTATTGAGTTTCTTTTTCCAACCTTCACAGCTGTTCTCCCTTGCAGCCTCCCTTTAAGTAACGCTAATTATTCTAGAAACCATGGCATATTTTATCCATTTCTGATTTCCTACAATCTTCCCTGGCCTCTTCTTTATAGATTGCTTTCTTGGACTTGGTGGGTTAAGTATAAAAATCAAGCACGTTAATGCCTAAACATTTCTGTTTCATTGCACGGATTTAGCAACTTCACTCTTTATCTGATCTTAAAGTTGACTTAGGATTTGTATTTGCTTCAACGAAATGCTTAAATTGATGTCTTAATCAAGGGAGACAGGAAAAGGTCAAAGTTTTTCTGCATCAGATACTTACACTATTGGTTTATATTCCATTTATTTCAAAGATACATGTTCAAAACAGTTATTACTTGTACAGTGTCAACGTTTTAAATATCTGTGCTGCAGAAGTTTGAAATGTAGGGAATCATAGATATTTCCATTTGATGCTTCAAAACTGTCACTCCCTTGTGATATCTTTATTAGCGGTGTGGTGAGTTTTAGTTATCGAGAGATAAGATAGTTTTTTTACATAATATTTGAGTTTTATTGATTAAGTAATTATGAATTTAAATTTTATTATTTTTATTTTAATTAATAAAAATTAAATGTAAAATAGTGTGAGTCTATATAAATTTCAAGCTCTTCACTTGAATAGATATATTAAAAAATTATATATATAAGTAATATCTTCGGGCATCATATAACCATTTAAGTTTTCTTGTGAGATGATTTTTTGATATAGTACTATAGTCTTGTTGTCTAAGCAGTTATGAGTTTAAATTTCTTCAACTCTATTTTATTTTATAAGAGTATATGTAAATTTTAAGTTTAAAGAATTTTTATTTAAAAACATATATTAAATAATTGTATACATTATATTTCCAAACCTTCACTGTAAAAATTCATTACGAATCTTTAAGAAAAAGCTATAATTTAAAACTCATCTTTTCGAACTGAACCGCAAGAGCTACCCAATGATAAACACTTATTAATGTGGTCATGATTTGTCATGGTTTCATTTCCTTAAAAGAAACGATGGCATGGAGTAAACAATCCAAGGAAGGATCTCTCCTCGGATGGTAGAATCGAAGCAACAGCTGCATGAACTGGACGTGGTACTGCTACGGTAGTCACGGCCTGTTGCGATTGCCCCCTTTAAGTTTTATGTGGCCCCCATATATCGCTGGATCCCGTTGACAAATCTTGTTCACATGTGCACTCAAATTATCAATTTAGACAAGTGTGATAATTTTTTTTAAAGATTAATATAAATATTCGGACTAATTTACATGTATTTTAACTAATTTTACGGGTTTTAAAGTTAATGATTATGTAAGTTTTTAGTGACCCTAAAATTATAAAACTCAAATTAATAATTTTTAAAAAACAAACTTAGAATCTAATCAGTTAAACTATATTACATCTCAAAATTAATGCTATTTATGAATTTAAACTTTATTTTTTTTTTTATCATTGTGTGATGTTATTATTAGATTTTGAGGTTGAGAAATAAAATACTAATTTTATCGTAATTGAACTTTCAATTAGTGTATACATAAGATATTAATAGTGAATACTTTGATCTTATTATTGAAAAATAACTTATGATAAACTGACGTTAAGATAGAACTCAAATTCTTATATTAATTATTAGATTTTAGTATCGTTCAGTTACTGTTTTAAAATAAAAATAAAAATAAAAATAAGATATGTTTTCTTATCAATTTTGTTTTCATATTTTTATCTTTAACTCTTTAATTAAAATACCATTTTGTTCTTTATATACTTGTCGCATCTATCCTGACATATTAACCAAACATAGTCCCATGGTGAATTTGACTCCCATATATTTTTTTATCCTATGATCATACGCCACTTTGTGATAAATATTGATAATTAATTTGGAATGTGACATGTAGTTGCTTAGCTTAAGGTACTGACCTAAGTGATGAATTTCTATGTCATCATTTCATTACTAATTAATTAATTAATTAATAGAATTACCATCAACATAATTATAAAGTTTTGACATAAACAGAAGATTGATTGCCCATCAAGGCAAGCACTCGTGCACGTTTGATTGGCTAAATGATGCCGGTGCAGTCAATTATCTGAACCTGCGTAGTATTTTATTCTTTAAAATTTCACTGTCGGCAAAGAGAAGATTAGCCTCCGATGTATATTATGCCTAGCAAAGAAATTTATTAATGGATAGAAAGTATCTTTAGTTAGCCCTAATCATATATGTATCATGTGACAAGGATCAATGTGTGTATAGCCAATAATTAAGGTTTTAAACACAGTATTAATTGCAGTCCAAGTTGCCTGCCCTAAAACGCGTTAATCCATCTAATCTCATGTTTATCCTTAACACAAACATTTTATCCTTATCAGCATCTAATTTATGTTGAGTTTCAAGTAATAAATGACTTGAATGAACATAGTCAATCGAATAGATTAATAAATTAACATATGACTTAATTAACCCGAGTAATGTTTTTTTAAATTAACCAAATTAAGTCTTGGTTCGAGTGATGGGCAAAGCCGGATTTTAAATATATGCTATCTATAAATAAATAAATAAAACCCAATTTATTATACTAATTAAACTAGTAAATAACAATTTCTGATATCAAGATTTAAAAAGAAACATATCAACTAAAAGCGATCTCTTTTTGTGTTGTTTTTTTTAGTTTACAATCATGTGGTAATCTTTTCCAGAGAATACTATGAGATTCATGAACATTTTATTTCTTATAAATTATGTTTAAGAAGTTAAATATATGATAGAATAATAATTTCTTTTTTCGTTTTAACAATCAAGGCGTTCCTTAATCAATTCAATTTCGTGTACGAATTTAATTTTTTTTTAAAACAAGATTTAAATAGATCATCCATATTCAGAATCATGCTTTCATAAATAAATAAATAAATAAAACATGTAACAACTCAAAAGGAGACATGAGAGTCAACCTAACAGTTTACAACAGTCGGTTCTGTGACTAAAAAAAAGATGTGGGTTGCTTTGTCAAATCCAAATACTAATAAACAATGGCCAATGAAAGAAGAAACTATGATTTTAGAGCAAATGACAAGAATTTATTATTACTTAATTTAAAATCCCATGTTAGGGAACAATGAACCAACATTAATCAACGTTGTTTGTCTGGTATAGTCATAGGATTTACAAACCCCAAAAATCCAGCTATTAAAACCTAAATTAAAAATACTTTAATTTGTTGACAGCACTAAACTAAACCCTAATTGGATGATCCGTAGGAAGTGGTTAAGATATGGATAAGTGAGAACATAAATAGTTAGACAAGTACCCAATGAACAGATATGACCAATTATTAGGGCAAATCTAATAGATAACAGCTTTGATAATCCAGTTAGGCCAAATCTTGTATGATCATGCTTTAAAGTAAAAAAATCTTATTTTATGACTGAGATAACTTCAGGTTTTGCGACTGTACAAGTAACCCTAGTTTTTAAATCAATTCCAACAATAGAAACATGTAAATCTATGATGCTGTGCAGAAAATCCTCATGGCAGAAAACAAAACTGACCTTGTTTAATTTTGTCTACTACATGCCCTCCTCTTGTCTATAAGATAACTTTAAAAACTTGAAGACCATTGCTAGATTCTTAAGAACTTGATTCATTTGGGCCACAGATGTTTTTGCTCTGCTTTGGTAAAGGCCAATATCATAAGATTTACACCAAATTAATTACATTACTGAAAAAATAAACTTCTGGGCCACATAGAATTTGCTCAATAATTTTCATTTAATTGGCTATAATTGGTGGTAGAGAAACTGAACTTAGATAGAGAGATTGGGAGTAATAAGAATTTGTAGTATATATTTTAATATTCGATGAAAGACCTTAGCCGTGGTTCAAGTGATTTGTGGAAGATTTTTTTAATATTATTAAATTCCATTTTATATTGATTCTTCATTGATGACATTCAAGCCTGTCTCGTTGAAGGAGGCAATCTCTCTGGCATGTCACAAGTAATGGGGCTATACTGATTCTCTCAAGACTTTTTTTTTTTTTTTTCCCGTTCTATGACCCATTACATCACCAGTCTATTGCATGTTAATTGTCATTTTTTTTTATAACCCTTGAATTGCATAAATGGTAACATAATTAAAGGCTCTATTTGCACAGCCCTTCTCTTCTGCTTTCATGGTATCTCTTCCTCCCCCATGACATATGGCAGATACTAATACTTGTTTCCAGTATAAAGGTTTCAATTAAAACCCTAAATTGATAGATATCAATTCGAATGTATGAATTTTTTAAAATAGTTAATGTTTTTGCTTGATATAAATACCTAAAATTTGTATTTATTGGGTAGTAAATATTGTCCTATATACCTGACTTTGTTATATATTATTTTTTATATTAAATAATAAACAGTATTGGATATACTGGTTGGTTAATCAAATTTTTTATCTAACAGATAAAATATAAATATACTAAAAAAACAAATTGAAGTTTATTGTTTTTTGTTTTTCAAGAGTACTTAAGTATTGTTCATATATAAGACTTTGTTACCCAACTCATGATTTTAAATCGCAGTCGTGGATGGAGTTGTATGACGAAGGAAACAAAAAAGAATGGGGATTGATCATCAATTACAATTAGACAACAAAAAAGAAATGGAATATTGATCCAATTTCAGGCTGCATATCAAGAACAATGGACTAAGTGGCGGCAACGTGGATGAAACTTGTCCACGGCACTTGAAGGTGAGTTGTGTAGGAGAAACCTTACAAAAGAAAAAATAAATAAAATAAAGAGAGGACAATAAAATAGAAGAAAGTGCCATGAAAACAACACCATGCTTTCCTTTTCTTCTTCTTTTATTTTCTATTTATGAGCATCACACCCACTAATCATTGCTGAGAATAAAAACAAAATTCTTTTAGCCCCACAACATAACCACCAAGTGGAAGCCAACACCTTGCTTTGTTATCCCATTAAAAAATTTCACATCATCAATCAATTTAACAATAATAAACCCATAAAGAAAAGTGGAAAAGAAATAATTTATTCTAGGATGGCTAGCACAGTAGTATAATCTATAGTTTATCCCCACATTTAACGGCCTTGCAAGTAAAGATAAGGGAGGCAGATGCTTCTACGATATTTTTCTTT
>Ga0325414_1005982_pt1 | contig 12875 bp, 11 predicted proteins | sample PopdelMetagenome_8_FD_206183 | JGI IMG/M metagenome (GOLD analysis project Ga0325414, IMG submission 206183) | Populus deltoides microbial communities from Bellville, Georgia, United States - Leaf-PdKOR-R3 | ecosystem: Host-associated > Plants > Phyllosphere > Phylloplane/Leaf | place: USA... | reverse complement strand
TTAATTTATTTTACACTGAAAAATAAAATAAAATTCTAAAAAATACTTTCCACACAACAAACATATTTAACTTCCAATTTCGTAATTTGCATACCTATTTTATAATTCTTTCGATCATTCAGTAAATGCACAGTATGATTGTCATTCTTCTTTTTCTTTTTCTTTTTCTTTTTTGTGTAATTGCATTCAATTAAAAAAGAATTTTTCAATCATGTTAAATTCATTCCTTTCGTCAATCTCTTTTCTTTTATTTGTTAAGACAAGACACCTTTTATTACCATGTCTTGTTAGATAAAAAGCCACATTTAAAGAAATAAAAAAAGATAATATAGAAAACAAAATAAATTAAATTTTACCTCCTAAATATATAAATTCAACTTATTTATTAATTAAATTCAAATCAAACACTTCACCTAAATTAAATGAGCCCACGCAAACAGTAAGACCATGAACAATCCTCCGTTTATCATCACCTTACCACGTCCAATACCAGATTTATACTTTCCATATCAATTTTTCTTTTCACTAGTTCAGTTGTGGCTTTGCTCAAGTATCTCCATTTCCAGGCATCAGGCCTTGATGAGCTTATCTTTCACCTTCCTGCTACGTTGCCGGTTTTGGAGCCATGATCTTAATCTATCATTAATGAATCAGCAAGAAAAAACACACGAAAATGAAAATATGCAGCAATATCTTCATATATATATCCCAGAGCCGATTCATATGTTCTGTTTTGAAGGCAAGCTGCCATTGCGCCATAAAGACCAAGAATAAAGCCTAGCTCCAACTACAAAATCCAAGGTTTCCGGTTTCCAGCAACGCAGCAATCCTGATCAAGTCTTGTAAATAGAAATTCCAAAAGGAAGATGTGAACTAGGTCCCTCCATCTATATTTTCCAATAATTCTCTTTTAATTTCCAAAAACTAGAATTGTTTTCACACTAATAAACTGTCACAAAGTACTAAAAACGAGAGGGGGTAACCAAGCCCTTCTCAATGAAAGGGAAAACCACAAGAAAACACAACAATGATGATATTATACAATCACATTTACATTTTGGGGTGATAAAATTGCAGCCCCTCAGTGTATAAGTTGTGAAAGAAAGTAACAAATACATACAAAGATTGCAAGTTTCATGCTTCGTTCTCCACCTCATCTACATTTTTAATTATTTATTTCCTACAGATTTGAATGAAACCTAGAGTTTTTATTTTTCTCCTTCTAATCTACAGTTATTTCCAAGATGGTGGTAAGTCTGGGTTTTCTATATCTTCTAAGAAGTAAAGACGAGCATACAACACTTACAGATGAAAGAGCCATGCAAGCACCGGCTGCCCATGGTGGCAACATGATCCCTAGGGAAGGAAAGAACATCCCAGCAGCAATAGGTATTGCGATCACATTGTAACCCATGGCAAAAATATAATTCAATCTAATGCGAGAGAAGGTTTTTCTTGAGAGATCAATGGCTGTGATTACATCCTCCAAGTTATTCCTCATCAAGACATAGTCAGCAGCTTCTATGGCGATATCTGTCCCCGCACCAATAGCCATGCCAACATCTGCAGCAGCAAGAGCAGGAGAGTCATTGATGCCATCACCCACCATTGCTACTATGCTTCCATCCTTTTGAAAAGACTGGATAACTTCGGCTTTTCCAGCTGGCATTACTTCAGCCCTAACATCTTGAATGCCCACCTGCTCAGCAAAAAAGGACTTCAAGACTTTTAAGTTTATATATATATATATATATATATATATATATCTTTCAAACAATACAATGAAAACCTGAATTTATTTTCGTTGCCAAAAAAAAAAAAAAAAAACCCCACCCAATGTAAATCGATATTTTCTTTTTCACAAAGAAAAATCACAATTGTTTGTTTTTGTCCTACGAGCAGGCAAGGTGCAACTAAAATCAGCATATAAAGAGCTATTTAGCATAATAACAATGAGTCAATGACCAACACAAATTTGTTTCTAAAAGAGACCTATCAATAACAGCACAAATGAGAGGGAACGAGCAATAAATGATGCCAGCAACCAACAGTTACTTAATCAACAAAACTAAGAATCTATCTGTTGTTTCATGTGGGTTACTAAACACATCATCATCAACTGCAAAATCACTACTAAAAACTGTTATAAAACATGTAATAATACAAAATTTTCACTTCATGAGAGGTATAGAAAAATAATATTTTGGTAAAGATAAAAACCAAACTGTCACAGCAGAACGTCAAAGGATTTGGGATTCTATTGTCTTGGTGGAATAAGAGAAACGTAAAAGATAGATCAGAACCAGGATATATAAATAGGGTTTTTTCTATTACCAGAAAGTTGGTGTCTACTTTCATGAAAGAGTGGACACCAACAAGGTGATTATTGTATTCAATTCAGTCATGAGTCTACAAACTGTATATAATTGTGTGAAAATAGATTGTCCTTTTGTGGAAATAGTAGGTACTGCTACCAAAGTTTCTGGATAAAATTTATGGGCGAGACATCATAGAAATTACTACATTATTGACATGCGCTACACTATAGGTTGATTTAAATTTTTCTTGAACATAAAAAAACTGACCAGATGTTGCTAATGTTGTTTTTAGCAAAACAAATTAAATCGCGTGAAGGTTGACCTAATATAACCAGGTTGACTTTGCAAGTCTAAAAACAACTCATACAATCCGTAAAAACATAGTTTTACTAAAAAAAATTCAAGATGATTTCTTTTTTTAATATTAGGATAACAATTTATTGGATTAACTTAGGTCAACCCGGGTTAACATGTCAAATCCGCGACCTGAATTATGAGATTATGATAACTCCATAAAAAGCAAATTAAAATAAATTATGAAGCACAATTCTCAATCAACCCAATATTAAAGGATGCAATTGAAAAAAAATCAATTAAAAATGACCTAAAAAAATGATCCGAGTTAACTTGTCAAACCCGCAATCTGGATCATAAGACCAAGATAACCCCATGGAAAACAAATCGAAACAAATTACGAATTACAATCCTCAATTCACCCAAATATTGAAGGATGAGATTTTAAAAAATCAATTAAAAAAACACAAGTTAATCAGCCAAACTTATAATCCAGATTATCGGACCGAGATAACCTCATAGAAAAAAAATTACTTGATTTAACCCGGTTTAACCTGTCAAATCCGCGACTTTAGTCATGAGATTAAGATAACCATATAGAGAGTAAATCAAAATAAATTATGAAACTCAATTTCAAATCACCTTTGTCGGACCCAATGTTGAACAATGAAATTTATAAAAAATTATAATTAAGAAAATGACCCAAAAGGTGAGTCAAGTCAACCCGGGTTAACATATTAAGCACTATTATTGGGTCGTGAGATAGAAATAACCTGATAAGAAACAAACCGAAACAAATCATGAAGCCTAATTTCCAATTGAACACAATATTAAATGATGAAATTAGGGGGAAATCAATTAAAAAAAAGAAGAAAAATAACTGAGTCAATTGGATTAACCCACTAAACTCGCGATCCGAGTCATGAGATGCGGACAACCCAATAAAAAGCAAACTTAATGTTGAAAGACTTGTGACCCGAGTCATGAGACCAAAATAACCTCTGAGAAAGAAAATAAAAAAAACAACTCGATTTAACTGGAGTTAAAATACCAAAACTCGTGACCTTGATCTTAAAACCAAGATATCCTCGTAGAAAGCAAAAATAAATAAATTATGAAGCTCAATTACTAACCGACCCGGTGTTGAATGATATAATTGAAAAAAAAAATCAATTAAAAAATGATACAAAAAACGACTCCAGTCAACTCAGGTCAACCGGTTAAGCACTATTCTCAGGTCATGAGGCTGAAATTAACATAATAGAAAGCAAACAAAACAAATCATGAAGTTTAATTTTCAATTAACCCAATATTAAATAATGAATTGGAAAAAAAAAAGTTAATCAAGAAAAAAAACATGAATCAACTAGGTTAACCTGTCAAACTCACGATCCGTGTTATGAGAGTATGATAACTCAATAAAAAACAAATGATGAAATTAAAAAAAAAACATTAATTAAAAGAAAATCAAAGAAGAAAAGAAAAAAAATGCAAAGCATTGTTATTCAAATGAATAGGCTTTGTGACGAGTTATAGTTAATAATACAAACCTCCTTAGCAACTGCGCGTGCTGTCCTCCAATTATCTCCTGTCACCATGACTGGTTTGACACCCATTTTCAGAAGGCCCTCAATTACTACAGCAGCTTCTCTCTTTAATGGATCTGCAATCCCCAAAATACCAATTATGTTGTCATCAAATGCAACAAGGACACCTGTCTTTGCACTTTCTTCGAGCTCTACTACAAAATTTTCTACTTGGTCTGGAATGGTAATTCCACTTTCAGTCATCAGTTTCCGGTTACCAACCTGTTAAGGATACAGTCCTATGAGTATTACCAGACATGATTGAACATCTTTCTGCAATATATGTTACAGGTTTATGCCAAGGAACTCACCAAAATTCGTTTTCCATCTATGAAGCACTTCACACCACTTCCAGGATGAGCCAAGAAGTCTGAGACATCAAGAAGCCACCCAGAGATTGTAGACCCTTTGCTGGGGGTTTGGCCATCATTGGTTGCAGGAGGTTCATCAAAGGAATGGAAATGGCGTGCATGTTCCACAATTGCTTTTGCCAACGGATGTTCACTGCTAGCCTGAAACATGTGAACAGGGTAATGGGGAATCAGAGATTGCCTTCATATTTTTTTAATAATTATAAAGAAGAATGGGGGGAGGAGGGGGTGATTTCCTTCGATACCTAATTATGTCTAGCATGTCACACGATGCATTATGGCATATATTCCTTTACTTTTAAATTATGGGTCATTTCTTTACCACCCCCTTAAAGGCACTAACTTTGAAACCATAAATGGACACCAAAGACATTACCAACCGAGCTCTGATAGAATGTGTATGTACACACATCAAAAGAACACGCCCAAACACATTCAAATATACATTTGTCAAAAAGAAAAAAGAATCACCTCTGCAGAAGCCACCCATCTGAGAAATTCTCCACGGCCCATTCCAGTGAAAACTTTTACATCAGTTACTGTGGCTTTTCCCTGGGTTAGAGTACCTGTTTTATCCAATATCACATACTTAATCTTCTGAGCCCTTTCCAAAGCATCCCCTCCTTTTATCAGCACACCATGGTTAGCACCAACCCCAGTAGCAACCATGACAGCAGTTGGTGTTGCCAAACCAAGTGCACACGGACATGCAATCACCACCACTGAGATCGAAAACATGAGGGAAAAAACAAAGTAATTGCCCTTTTTTGGAAGCCATTCTTCCGGGTAAGCTCCAGAAATTCCACTAATGTACCTGCAAGAAATTACGGAAAATATTTAACCAAAAGTTATGAATACAACTACAAAGTTATCAATATATGTATATATAAGATTCCACATCAACAAAGCAAAACAAGCCATGAAATTACCAGCTAAACAATGTGACTAGAGCCAATCCAACAACTGTAGGAACAAAAATGCTTGCCACCTGCAACTCATAAAAATATCTAAGATAAGAAGAATATAGAAGTAAGAGCATCTGAGTGCATTCTATCCATATGCATAATAGCAGCAATTCTTGCGGACTTACAGAAAAAAGAGTGGCCAGAAAGAAATGAACTTGGATATGCATACAAAACAAGACACAAGTGTGATGGTTTTGGCTGGTAGTGTAAACCAAACGAGCTAAAACATCCTGTTGGTTTAATTCTACCCAAGACCTAGCAATACTTGTAATACAGTAGAGTGGAACAGATAAAGACAAACTTGATTACAAGGTTTAAGAAATTGATTGAACCCTAAGGCACCGTCCCAGTGATGTTATATCAAGTAATACATAATCCATATCTGCAAAAACAGCCGACAGAAACAAGAACCATAAAATATTCCAGCAAGACAAAATGGCAATCTTAAAGGTGTTTTATATTCTGATCATACTTATGTCTCTACATCCCAATAAACTAGCTCAAATTTTTAAACAAAATTGCAAGCAGACCTTTTATTCATCAAAATAAGGGACAACTAAGCTAATGCATAGCATATATCTGGCATATAATAATATAGATCAAGAATTTAATAAGGACACGTATTATAATTGATATCTTAGCAACAGAAAACAAGTGTTTAACAAATGGACGGTTTACTTAATGCACCAAAACTCATTTAGTTAAGATGGATAGGCAAGCAACAGGAACTGCGGTTCTTCCCAAAGCAGATGTCATATTGCCATGAAATTTTTCTGGCAGAAGGACAATAAAAAAAAAAAATAACGAGCATAAATGCTACTTACATAATCTGCAAATTTCTGTATTGGAGCTTTGGACATCTGGGCTGTCTCAACCAAACTAATTATCTGGCTCAATACAGCATCTGATCCTACTTTAGTAGCTTGTATGTGAAGAGCACCATGTAAATTTATTGTACCTCCAATAACTGATGAACTAGCTTCCTTCAGAACAGGAGCAGATTCACCAGTTACCATGCCTTCGTTAACATGACTTGAACCCCATACAACAACACCATCTGCAGGAACTTTGGTACCAGGAGGAACTTTTAATATGTCACCAGGCTGAATTAGTAATGAATCTATCTCCCTTTCTCCAATGCTCTTTCCACCTAGAATATGAACCAATATCTGCTTAGTTATTCAATGGTTTGGTTTTCTTTATTATTATTTTTTTAGCCTGACTAAGATTGACAGGAAATTATCTATATTTCGATATTGGCGATAGGTATATTTAGAAAATTTTGAAAGAGATAATTCCGAACCATATCTCAAGAACAAGAGGTTAAAAAAAGAAAAGCTAAAAAAAAATACCTTTGTCTTTGACAACCAGCAGTGCTGTTGCTGGAGCAAGTTGTACTAGCTTCTTGATGGCATCTGACGTTTTTCCCTTGGCAAGGCACTCCAAATACTTTCCCAACAATACAAATGTTATCAGCATGGAACTTGTTTCAAAGTATGTTGGGGACCAAAGGCCAGTGATTGCACCATATAGTAGCGCACAAACAGAGTAGAAGTACGAGGCTGAAGTTCCCAATGCAACTAAAACATCCATGTTGGTTGAACCATTTCGAAGGGCTCTACCAGCTGCCACATAGAACCGCTTCCCAATTACAAATTGAACAACACTCACCAATGCCCACTTTAACCAATCACCCATTTGGAAGGGTCCACAGCGCAAGAGTAGCAAGGAATGCAGCAGTGGTATGTGAGGACAAATTACTCGCATGAAAAAGATGGGAATCTGGATCCAATTCATCAAATGGTAATGATGAATACAATGATAAACAATAAAAAAAGACTAACAAAGAAACAAAGAGATGCCTACATGGGCTTTTCAAGTATACTAAGAGAAGATGTCATGGTAGCAAGATTCCCAGAAGAATGCATGAATACACAATGCCTTCTCAATTATCCTCAGTCCTTAGAAGAAACCAGGAAAGTGTATAGTGCAAACTTGTGCATGCAAGCAGCAGATAATGAAACCAATTGTAAACTAACATCAACGCATTCAACAACCCCCACACAAATACTTGTAAAAAAAAAACATTAGGAATATCATGTTGAAGAGGTAATCAAAACCATTAGCATGTTAAAAAATACTCACACTAAGAAACAGGCTGGAAATGAAAAGTCGAAACATGACAGAAATTTCTCCAACATCCTTAGAAGTCATTCTTGAGTAAGGGTTAATGACATGTAATTTGAACTTCCCATTGCTCCCTCCCTCAACTCCATCAACCAAGGATCTAGAACCTACAACTTCAGGGTCAAAGAGAACTTCTAGTTCACTGGATAACTGGTTGTAACGGAATTGCCGTACTCCTTTAAGCATTATCAGTATTCCCTCTAAAAGCTGCACATCCATCTCACTGAATATCCCAACAACTCCTAGTAATATTTTATCCTGTTGACTACTCTGTACAAGAGATGCATCAAAGCCTGCATCTTCAATAGCATTCACTATATCATCTTTGCTAATTACAGTAGGGTCATACTCAACTTCCCCTAAAGAAGTAGCCAATGCCACCACAGCCCTTTTGACACCAGGACGATTTCTCAAAATACCTTCAACAGAGTTCACACAGGCTGCACAGGTCATACCTCCAATTGTGAATTGTCCCAAAAGGGTTCCATTTGGCTTTGTTTTTAATATACTAGGTTCAGATAGAATCTCTGCTTCAAAACCTGCATCCTCAATTGCATTCTTGATATCATCGTCCTGAATTAAGACACATTATAAAATACTTAAGTAAATTTATGTAAACAGCAGTTAAGCCATGCAATGTAATAGCCCATGCAGTTTTTTAAGCCATTACAGAGAAGGAAACCGTGTGACATAGATCTCTCAATAGTAATATAAAGTTATAAACATCTCAGAGAACCCGTTGTCAAGTTGTCTTTAAGCAACTGTGGAAACTCATTTTCATAAGCAACAAATACATAACCTTGAAATTCATAAATCAAATATAGTTGAAGCATTGCAATCAAGTACTTCGCATATATAATTTAATTTAATCAAATTTAGTTGAGGAAATTGCAATCAAGTATGGGGGGTTTTTAGAGTACCTGAAGATTTCATTTTACCAAATCCCCATACCACAGCAAGAAATTTAACCAGAAATAGGGACACAGAATTTCAAAGTCGAACTTTCTGAGTGTATCCATGCACAAAAATGTAGGAGCAAGAAATCTTTAACTAGAATGCATCCCGAGTAACTGGTAATATAGCATATGCCCAGCTGTTCGGCCTTATCAATAGCAATGTCAAAGCATACCTCTTTTATCATGTAGGACTAATATGTCTTCTTAGATCTTTCTAACATCAGAAGCACTATAATCATAAAGAAAATCCTCAATAAAAGTCTATCCAATGATCCATAAATGCATATAAAAAAAATTACCATTTTCAAAATCATACGAACTCAACATCGATCAGAAAACTAACCTAGTGCTTAAAAGTCAAAGTACATCAGTTTTAAAAACTTCGAACAGCTAATAATTCAGCTCAAAACACCATGCTATAAAAACAACTTCCAATCCATCATCAGCTATAATAATTAAAAAAACAAAAAACACAAGCTGAAAATATAGAACTTCTTCAGATTTAGAACTAACGTATGATCCATCTCAGTACCCATAAACCAGTAACTAAAGATATACCAAAACAAAATTTCAAAATAACCAACACAAAATCAAAGTTACGACTAAATTATAAGAAGCTACGAGTTAAACAAAAAAAAGGTAACAAAAACTTACATCTTCTAATTCACAACCAAGCACCAAAATCAAAATTCAATTAGCCACTACCACCAATACCAACCTACCTTAACCAAAGCAGGGTCGAACACGACGTCAGCTTTATTTTGAAGCAAAGCAACAGAAGCTCTGAAAACCCCATGAACACTCTTCAATGCTGATTCAACAGAATTGGAACAAGCAGCACAAGTCATCCCTGTAACTCTCACTTGAATTCTCTTAGACCCATCTTCTCCAATCACAATTGCATGCGAACCGTCATTATGATCGTCCCGGCTTTCACAGGAATCAAGAAGCCTAACATCCTCCATCATGTCATCGGTGTAAACCATAGCCAGAGGGGATTGCCGGGTGCCCGCCACCTGGGTCAGCTGTAGGTCTCTCATGCTAGGTGACGTCAATCCGGGTCACAAGCAGAGCCAATCTCTCTCGATGTAATCAAAGAAATTAAAAATGGAAATGGAAAGATACACGGAAGAAAGAGAGAGATTCTGGGAGGTAGAGAGAGGGAAGATTTAATGGTGGATAGTATATTAAAATAATGTGTTTTATTTTTTAAAATTAGTAGATTAAAATAATTTAAAATATAAAATAATTAATTTAAACTACAAGAATTTTAAAAATTTTCAAAAATATTTTTAATCAAAAAATAAATACACTCTAAATTCATATTTAGCCTGCGTCTTAAGTTTTGCATATTTTTAAGTTTTTTTAAATTAATTTTTTTATATTTTTAAATTATTTTAATATGTTGATGTTAAAAAAATAAAAAATATATTTTAATATATAGTATAAAATATTTTAAAAATAATATTTATAATTGTTTCAAATAACTTAAATTTATAATTACATAATTACCCTCTGTACTTGCATTGTTGGTGGTTTTATGCTCCCGTCAGGCCACTCTGTTGCTTTTAATATATAACTTTTAATAAAAACAAATATCAGTTGATTGTGATTTTTCTTTAATAAATAATATTTGTAAGATTAGAGGGAAAACATATATTAAGACAGTCTACATTGGTGTTTTTTTACTCCGGAGTGGTGAAAAATGATAAAATAATAGAATGTAAAACATAATTAGAAAAATAGTAAAGTTCACGGTCCGTTTGTTTTTAGAAATTGCTTTTTGAAAAAAAAAAATTATATTTACTTGCCATTAAAGAAGTTGGTCAATAGAAAATATTTTCCAGTCAAAGAAAAATTTGACTTAATTTCCAGAAAAGTGTTTTCCTTTTATTTTTTGCGGAAAACACTTTTTGAAAGTTGTGAAAAATTTACAAATGTCATATTATTTGCTAATTATATCAAATTTAGTTATCAAACTTTTGGTTGTTATATATATTTTGTTTTGAATATTTATTTTTCAATTTCATCCCTTAAAATTTAATTTTTATATCCATTTTTATCTTTATTTTTATAATTGTTATTTACTTTTCCCTTATCATTTTTTAATTGAAATTTTTAATCTATCAAATCTTGTCCTTATTCTTTTGATTGTTACTTATTTTATTTGAAATAATTTATGAAATGTTAATTATTATTATTTTAATTTTTTAATCTTTCAATTTTTTATTTTTAAATTTGATCTCTATTATTTTGATTATTATTTATTTTATTTGAGATAATTTATGAAAAAAAAATTTATTTCATTCTCATTCAACTTTTTAATTTGTAATATTTGTTCCTCATTATTTTAATAAACTTGAAATAAATTAAACATTAATAAGTTATTTTCCAGCTCATTTTCCATGACATGACCAAAAACTGGAAAGTGTTTTCCAATTTATTTTTCATTACACTACCAAACATCGGAAAATAATTCACTTTCCCGAAATTTACTTTCCAAAAAAAATATTTTCCAGCAAACAAACGAGACCTTAAAGAGATATAGATGATATTTATAATTTATGAATTGTAACTTTCTCAAATCATAAAATTATTAGATATAAGATTCGATAAAAAGATAAGAGAGAGGAGACGGAGAAGGAAAAAAAAAATAATCTTGGAGAGACTTTTAAACTCTGATGATGATATTATTGGTACTATTAAAAGATCTTGACGAGACGATTTCAATGATACAAAGTAAGGTCATCAATAATAATTGAAGTGGGTCACACGAGTAGCCTAAAGACAAGTGAGTCTAGACACCTTTGAAATGTTTGTGTGGCCCACTATATTCACCGTTTGTGATCTATTTTGGTGTTGTTGTGTTAGTCTTATCGAGATTTTTTTATAGTGTCGATAGTGTCATCATCAGAGTTTTAATATGCGAAATGATACAATTTTAATTTTTATTTATTCTTATATAATCATTTTTTAATAATTTAATTATATTATTATAATCTCATTCGTGTGTTCTATAATCATATAATTATGTTTATTTACTTTGTTTTTATAGTTTTTAAACGCTATTAATAACAGATCTACATCCTTAAAAAAATAGCGTAATTCTTTAGTTTTGTAGCATTTTATTTATTTCCCAACTACAAAAATTTATTTATTTTTATTGATTCAAATTGAATTTAGAAATTTTCTATTCTAAAAATAAAATCAAATGGTAATAAAATTTTAAGAAATGTACACCAATAAATAGATCTATAACTCAAATTGCAGATTTTTTTCTTCTTCTTGAAAAGACATCTATAAATAACACTTGAATATTATTTTCTACATTAAAAAAAATTCAACCCGGCTCACAGTACACGCACACCACCTGTATAGTTGTCTATCTATCAAGACTAGTCAATCTGTTGGGAAAGAATTAATGAGCAAGTGGAAATCACGTACAAACTAGACAAATAAATGAATGGACGAGTGGCACTCTTTAATATAGATAATGTTTAAAAAATTAATAAAATTATAAATTCAGGAGACTCAAATGATAATGATAAATCATGAGACTCAATCTATATACGATAGTAAAACAGATGCAATTTTAAGAGTGTTATATGGTTATGATATATAAATTGTTTATGTTTAAATTAATATTTTAATTATCTAGTAAGTGGTCCAGTGGTAAGAATTTGGGACTAAGAGGTTTGTTCCCCTGTGATCTCAGATTCGAGTCATGTGGTTGCTAATATAATGGTCACTACATGCCTAAATGGTCGTTAATTTCAGGACCCGTGAGATTAGTCGAGATGCGCGTAAGTTGATCCGGACACCCATGATAATAATAATAAAAAATTATACTTTACAATCTTAACCAATAATATATACTTTGAAATAAAATAAAAAATTAACACATGTATTAGTTCCCTCATGTCATATATACATGTAGGTAAAAAGGAGAAAAATTAAGACGTTAATATCAAGTTGAAAAAAGAAAAAAGCATGAGAAGCTTTTTTAACTAGAAACTTTAAATCACAATTTTTTAATATAGTTTTTTTATTGTAAAATATTTTTACTTAAACCAATTGAAAATTCATATCATAGGTTTTAATTTAAAATGCTTATTGAGTATTTTGGGATGGAATGTAAAGTAATAAAAAAATATTTCTTATACTTATCAATCTATATCAAAATCCTTCAAGTTGGTAA
>Ga0325414_1005980_pt1 | contig 12876 bp, 11 predicted proteins | sample PopdelMetagenome_8_FD_206183 | JGI IMG/M metagenome (GOLD analysis project Ga0325414, IMG submission 206183) | Populus deltoides microbial communities from Bellville, Georgia, United States - Leaf-PdKOR-R3 | ecosystem: Host-associated > Plants > Phyllosphere > Phylloplane/Leaf | place: USA... | reverse complement strand
GGTCTGTCGGACACCACCTTAGAAGATGTCTTCATCAAGGTCGCAAACTCAGCCCAGCATTTCCACACGCTTACATGATTAGATGGTCATGTTGATTGTTTAAATTTTTTCATGCTATTTCCATATATTTGATTTATTTTTAGATGTAATGCCCTACTGTATTTGTGAGTAGATATGACATAAGTTTTGTGCATAAATAATATTTAGTTTTGTTTCCCAGTTTCAATATTTGAGTGTCTAACGGGGAAGTTGTAATGGAATTTGTAATTTAAGGAAAAGATTCTGGAATTTTATTATAGCTTTTCTTGAACATGAGCTTACACATAAGAGTTAGGAAAATTAAAATAACAATTAAAGATAAATATCTTAAAGAAACTAAATTGAAAGAACAATGCAATATTGATAAACTCTAATTAATTTTCTGGGCAGCTTCGAGGTAGCCCGGGCCTCCTAGGTGAATGAGATTTGCATCAAAGCAATTTCCTGCCTCTTTAAAGCCCTTCCTCCACCTTTTATTCTAATTCTCGGTTAGTTGAGATTTCAGATTAATCTGATAGGCTTGCCAGCTGTGTTATTAATCTAAATTGTATTTGGACTCTATCTCCTCTCTCAAAACGGTGCTGTTGCCTTTGAACTTAATCCCTTGCCGGCTGTCAGCTGCAGGGGCTTCATTATCTCAGCCTTCCACGTAAGTACTTCTTGTCAAATCTTTGACCATACATGTGCTCACCTTATCCCTTTGCTGCAGGTAAGTCTTCTCCAACACGCCTCCCTCTTTTCTCCCCGGCTTCAGTTTGAGAATGGTTCATGCTGTGCTGCCGGACTGTTACAACTCCCTCCCCCTTAAAAAACCTTGCCCTCAAGGTGAGGGTAAGAACCTTTTAACCATTCTTCTTCGACCCACACGACGTCTTCTTTAGGCTGTCCTTCCCATCTTAACAACACTTCTTCCCTTGTTTTCCTCCTTGAGATTTGACTTCTTCGGTCCAGTATCTCTGCCGGTTCTGGCTGTGAATTCATCTTGGGTTCGAGAGTGGGTAGCTTCGGTTTAGGAATGGTTCCTTTTCCAACTCATTTCTTCAGCAGCGAGACGTGGAATGTGCTGTGGATTCGGGCTTCCTTGGAAAGATCTAACTGGTAAGCCACTTCTCCTACCTTTTTTAAAATTTTGAACGACCCGAAGTATTTCTATGCTAACTTCCCATTTTTATTTCTTGGTATGCTGGACTGCTTGAATGGCTGGAGCTGGAGGTAAACCCATTCCCCTTCTTTGAACTGGGTCTCTTTTCTGCCTTTATCTGCTTGTTTCTTTTGTCTCTCCTGAGCTCAAGCTAAGTTGTGTCTAATTTCTGCAATCTGTTCTGTCCTGTGTTGTAATTGTTCCTCTACTGCTTGATTTTTTATTAACCCAAGAATATAATCTGTGAGGCTTGGGGGTGGGTAGCCGTAGGTTGCTTCAAACGGGGTAGATTTGAGGGATATATGGTAGCTGGTATTGTAACAATATTCGGCCATTGTCAGCCAATTAGACCAACCCTTCGGGTTATCACCTACATAGCATCTCAAATACCCTTCCAATGTTTTGTTGGTTGCCTCTGTCTGACCGTCGGTTTGGGGGTGGTATGCTTTTGACATCAGCAACTTAACCCCTTGAATTTGGAATAACTCTCCCCAAAACTTGCTAGTGAAGGTAGGATCCCTGTCTGATGCTATGTTGTCTGGGAGTCTATGTAGTTTCATTACATTCTGTGAGAACAGATTGGCAATTTTTGTCACACTGTAGGGGTGGGATACGGGAATAAAATGGGCATATTTAGTAAACTTATCCACAACTACCATAATTACTGAGTATTGATTAGATTTTGGTAGCTCCTATATAAAATCCATAGATATGGATGACCATGGTCTGATGGGTATAGGTAAAGGCTGTAAGAGTCCTGAGGGTTTTGTGTTTTCTCCTTTTGCTCTTTGACAGACTTCACACTGTTTTATATAGGTTTGTATATCTGATTTCATCCCTATCCAAAAGAAATCTCTCTTTGCCCTTTTTAGTGTTCTCTCAAAACCCGTGTGCCCTGAGGATGGGCTATCATGAATATAATTCAGGATGGCAATTTTTAGAGGGCTGGATTGACTTATGTAGACTCTCTATTTGTAGTATAGTATCCCTCCCCTAAGATGATATTTCAAAGAACCTATGATTTCTTGGTCTAGTTGTTGCATGATAGCTTGAATTTTCCAGATCAGTTTTATAACTATCTTTTAATTGATCAGCCCAGTTGATAATTGGGGTAGAGATAGCCTATAGTGTACCTTTTTCTGTGGTGTCCTCTTGTTTAGAGAGTGCATCAGCTATTAGGTTCTCCTTTCCTGCTCGAAACTCAACCACAAAGTCATATCCAATCAGTTTGGATAACCATTTTTGCTGTGTGGGTGTTCCAACCCATTGCTCCAATAAATACTTGAGGCTCTGTTGATTCGTCTTAACCTTTAAGGCTTGGCCCAAAAGGTAAGGCCTCCACCTCTGAACAATAGTGACTAGTGCCAAGAATTCCTTCTCATAAGTGGATAGTGACTATAGACTAGAATGTTGTTGAAATTTGGTAGTGCTAGGACTGGAGGGGTTGATACGGCCTGTTTTAATTGTTCAAAGGCTTGTTCTACTTCCGAATCCCATTTGAAAGCCCTATTTTTCAATAGTCTAGTCAATGGACCAACAATCTCCCCATAACCTCTGATGAATCTACGGTAGTAGCCTGTTAACCCTAAAAAACCCCTTAGTGATTTGAGTGTGTTTGGTTTAGGCTACTTGATCATTGACTCCACTTTGCTGGGGTCAGCATGCACTCCCTGACCTGATACGATATGCCCCAAATATTCAATTTCACTTCTTGTAAATTTACATTTGGACTGTTTGGCAAATAACTTATGTTGTACCAAAGTCTCAAATACCATCCTTAGATGTGTCTCATGCTCTTCCACATTATGACTATAGACTAGAATGTTGTTGAAGAAAACTAACACAAATTTTCTGAGATAGGGTCGAAAAATGTCATTCATCAAACCTTAAAAAGTGGAAGGGGCATTTTTGAGGCTGAAAGGCATCATAAAAAATTCATAGTGCTCTTCATGAGTCCTAAAGGCTGTTTTGGGGACATCCTTTTCCTTCATTTTGATCTGGTGAAAGCCTAACCGAAGGTCTAGCTTGGAAAAAATCTGAGAACCATGAAGCTCATCATCTAGTAGTTCTTCCACAACTAGTATGGGAAACTTGTCTTTCACAGTTTTCTTGTTGAGGGTAGGATAGTCAACACACATTCTCTATGACCCATTAACCTTCCTAACTAGTAGGACTGGCGATGAAAAGGGGCTTTGGCTGGGTTTTATGGTACCCATTGCCAACATCTCCTTAATAAGTTTTTCTATCTTAGATTTTTGGTAATAGGGGTACCTGTAAGGACGTACACTTATTGGGGAGGTACCTTCCTTTAATACTATAGTGTGATCATGCGATCCGCTAGGTGGAATTTCTTTTGGCTCTTGAAAAACTTCCACGAATTCTAGCAACAAATTCTCAATCTGTTCTGGAATTTCATTCTGGACTGATCCCAGCTCCCAGATTTGCAAAATCAGGCCTTCCTCAACTCTTCTCAATTCTTGTAAAAAGGTTGGGCTACAGTCTACTTCTGATTTCTCTACTCTCATTCCACAGATCAGGACCCTCTTCCCTTCTTTTGGAATTCCATTTTTAAGGCCGAGAAGTCCTAAAGAATGGGCCCTAGACTTTTGAGCCACTGAATTCCTAACACCACATCGCATCCTCTCAACTGAATGATATAATCCCAAGTGACAAACTGATCTCCTTGAATCATCAGTTTGATATCTGAGCAGCTCCCCTCACTCCACAGCTTGGAACCATATGCAATATTCACCCTAATAGGCTTGTGTTTTAAAACTTTCATCCCTACCTTTCTTGCTACCCTGAGATGTATGAAATTATGTGTACTTCATGTATCAATTAAGGCCATGAAATTATGGCCACTCAGCTTAACTTCCACCCTCATAGTTTTAGGATTGGGACTCTCTATGATAGCATGAAGGGATATGCCGATTCCTTCCTTGCCTTCCTCCTAAGGTTCGCCCAAATCAATCAGATCTTCAGGGACACAATTTTTTTCCTCCATCTCCTCCTCTACTTCCTCTATTAAGAATATCTTTGGTCCTCCACACCTTTGGCCAGGTCCCCACTTACTGTCACATTTAAAGCAAAGCCCCTTGTCTCTTTTTTCCTTCATTTATGCTGGAGTGAGTCTCTGTATCAGAACTAGTTTATTTTCAGCCCTAGGCTGAGTTGGTGTTGAGTTTCGGCCTTAAAACCCCATAGCACTAAGCTTCCAGGATTTCCTCATAATTGTCAGATTTTCCTCCTATATATTTGCTAATCCATAAGCAGCCACTAAATTCTAAAGGTTTAGCATCCTGACTCCCATTTTTATCTCCTCCTTCAATCCTCCTAGGAAACAGCTGAGCCTGTGAGAGTCAGGCAACCCTCTGACCCGGTTTGAAAGCATCTCGAATTGGGTTTTGTAGAGCTCTACTATTGATGTTTGTTTGATACTTATGAGGGCTTCCATGGGGTCATCATAAGATGATGTTCCGAAACGAATTTGGAGGGCCTTAACGAAGGCCTCCCAACTGGTGAGAATTCCGGTCTCTTCTAGTTTTTGATACCATGTTATAGCCTTTCCTTCCATGTGAAAACTGGCTATAAACAACATGTGTTGAGCTAGAGTGTTGTGAAAGTTAAAGAATTGATTGGCTTTGTATACCCAACCAATAGGATCATCTCCATTAAACCGGGGAAACTCTAACCGGATTGACTTGAGCTGAACCTATTGAATTCCTTCCTGTGGTACTACTTCATGCCTTGGATTTCCATTAATTGACCTGGTGGGAGAATTAGGAGGGTAGCCTAGGGGCCTTTTCCTTTGGGCCTTAGTCATCTGGTCCATCCTGGTAGACATATTTCTCAATTGCTGCACTATGTCTTCCAATATTTGCTGCTGATTCTGCTGGTTTTGTTGTTGTGTCTCCTGTTGTTGTTTCATCCCTGACACAGTTTCTATCAACTGTGAAACTCTTGTTCCTTCGTGGCTCTGATATTACTTGTAATGGACTTTGTAATTTAAGGGAAAGATACTGGAATTTTATTATAGCTTTTGTTAAACCTGAGCTTACAGGTAAAAGTTGGGAAAATTGAAATAACAATTAAAGATAAATATCTTAAAGAAACTGAATTGAAAGAACAATGCAATGTTGATAAACCCTAACTAATTTTTTAGGCAGCTTCGAGGTAACCCGGGCTTCCTAGGTGAATGAGATTTGCTTCAAAGCAATTTCCTGCCTCTCGACAGCCCTTCCTCCACCTTTTATTCTAATTCTCTGTTAGTTAAGATTTTTAGATTAATCTGATAGGCTTGCCAGCTGTGTTATTAATCTAAATTGTATTTGGACTCTATCTCTTCTCTCAAAATGGTGTCGTTGCCTTTGAACTTAATCCCTTACCATCTGTCAGCCGTAGGGGCTTCATTATCTCAACCTTCCATGTAAGTACTTCTTGTCCAATCTTTGACCATGCACGTGCTCACCTTATCCCTTTGCTGCAGGTAAGTCTTCTCCAACACGCCTCCCTCTTTTCTCCCTGACTTCAATTTGAGAACGGTTCATGCTGTGTAGCCGGACTGTTACAGAAGTGCTGTCTGAGAAATTGTAATAATTGAGACTTAAACCTTTCTTTAGTGGAGGAAATTATTAAATATACAATCACTAGACTATACTTGTGCTATAGCGGTTATAGAAGATTTTGAGCATATATTATATTAATTATGTCTCTATTTGTTGACCTTGACAAATAATTTTGGGTTAATTGCACTTTTTTCGTTTCTTCCTTCCAATAAAAAGAGATTATAACCAGGAACTAAATTATGATTTGAGAAATATAGAAGCCTTGTAAAATAAAATAGAGTGCAAGGATATCATATCTTGAACCCTAAAAAAAGTAATTCTTTCCATCCACCACACGTGAAAGATGATAGGTGCTTAAGAAGAAGAAATAAAATCTCAAACAAAGATGTAAAGAAAAATAATAAAAACCACAAAGAAGATAAATTGCATTGAAATCACGTGACAATCATTTAAAGTAGTAGGATGGCTCTATTTGTGTTGTTACAAGTTATTAGAGTCATTCTTAACCTCTCTTAAACCTAATCTTGGTGTATAAATTATCCATAACAAATAAGAAATTTATATGTTGAATCCTAATACAAAATTTAATCCGACTAAAACATAACTCATTTTGTGATAAACATATGAACTTTTTATGTAGGGTTTCTTTTATAGGCTTGGATACTTTAGTCGATCATGAAAACCTTTTCTTTATGATTGATCTCTTCATTTTGATCGATTATGTGGACTCTTTTCCTGTGGTTAATCATTTCCTCTTAGTTGATTACTCTCTTGTCTTCCCTGCCCTTGATCATGAAATTCTTGGCTACTTATATTATTATTGATTGATTTAAGCTTATGCTTTCATGTACAATAGTGAATAATTATTGTTTTCATGTGCTTGACAATGGATATTTATTTTTGATGTAAACAATGTCTCCATATTTTTCTTATTTCTCAAATGAAGAAATATTTTCCTATCATATTTACACTAAAATCAATAAATTGAATTGTCTAAATATGATATGATAAATAACATTGTTTATCCAAAACAATGCCGATCATACTCTTATATGTATCTAACATGTCAACCAATTATACAATTTCAATCAAAATGTGCTTTGTTTTTTCTCGAACAATTTTATTTACTATTTTTGCTTAATAAAAAATCAATTTTTATTTACTATTATTGAGAATCAACAACAACAACAACAAAATTAAATCATAAATCAATAATAGCCTAAATATCATACCTTAAATATAAACAATACAATTCTAGAGTAGTTTCTTTAAAAAACTAGAGAATGACTTGAAACATCTTAAAACTATATGTGAAGAGTTCTGCAAATACACATTGATCTCTTCTCTCCAATGTTTCTTTGGATCAAGAACATTTATTTTATTGAAATCCTCTACTTGAGCAGAGGATCTCAATAACAATTTTATTTTCTTTGTTTTGTGTGTTGTCAATCATAGATCCTACACTCCTTTGCTCATCTCTTTGGTTTGTGGTCACTATATTGTCGATATTTGGATTACTTAGGTGTTTTAGCCAATACCTATACTTCTTTAAGTTATGGTTGGTCACCTTATTTTTCAGGTATAAGAGATATTGATGATGTTAGCCAATTTTCCATTCTCATTAATGAGTTTGGATGATTTTTGTTGTGGTTGATTTTTATGTCATTTCTTATTAGGAGGCTTTTTAGGCTTAAAAGACCTGACCTTTCATCATGTGCTAATATACAGTTTTGCCCTTAAAGAGAGTTTGAGATTCTATCTTCTTTACAAATTTAAGTGATTTATTTTCTCTAAAATTAGTATGTTTAGGGCGTGAAGGGTGAATTCTAAAGAAGAAACACCATTAATATAAGAATTTAAGGGAGAGTTTGAGAGAAAAAAGGTTGGAAGCTTGAGAGAGAATCGAAGGAATTGGAAGAGAGAATATGTGGAGAAGGATAAACTTGCAAGAGAAACCATAAATTAAGTGCAAAACAACTTGGTAATGTGTTCTTAACCAATTATTTCTTGTTGTTTTGAATTTGGGGTAATTTTGGGTGAAAACCCTAACTTTATAAAAGTTAGGGTTATTGAACAAAATTTGGAGAAAAGTGTGTTTTACTGTAGAATTGTTATAGTGACATGGAATACATGTTAGCTAGAGTTAAAATTGAAGAAAAATAAAGGGATGAAAATAAATCTTATGGCCAACCATGTTGAATGTGTAAGGGAAAATGATAATTTAATGGAAAGTTGGTGAAATTGTGTGTTAATTTGAAATAAATATGTGAAAAATATATTGTGAATTAAATATTAGTCTTAATCTTATAATCTATGTTATAAGTATGTTAAGGTAAATGATTTGCATGTTGTGGACATAATGAGAAGTGTTGAATGGCTTATAGTAATAGCTATCAATCTGCCGTGTGAATGACTTCCCATGAAGTTTTGTATGGAAAAAGGTGTTGAACTCCAGTTTGTTAGGAAGAAGGTGTTGAACTCCAGTCTATTAGGAAGAAGTAGATGATATGAAGTTCATTGACTCGAAATTGGTATAAATTACCATGGAGAAGGTGAAAATCATAAATGATAAAATGAAAGCAACTTAGGATAAACGAAAAAACTATGCAGATAAAAGAAGAAGGTCCTTTGAGTTTGAGGTACAAGATTAAGTGTTCCGAAAAACTGCATCGTGGAAGCGTATTATGCGGTTTAGGATGAAAGGAAAATTGGTCCTTTTGAGACAGTCCAAAGGATAAGCCCAGTTGCATATAGATTGGCCTTACCACCACACTTGTCAAATATACATGATGTATTTCATGTATGTTACTTCGAAAGGCTGAGATGGATCCCATTCAAGTGTTGCCACAAGTTCCACTGGAAATAAATAAGGATTTGACTTTAGAAGTACATCCAATCCATATATTAGATAGAGGTGAGAAGGAACTCAAAAATAGAAGAATCCCCATGGCAAAGATACTTTGAAAAAGTTCATAAATCAAAAAGATAACATGGGAACGAGAGTCAGAAATGAAGAAAAAGTATCCAGAGTTATTCCCAGATACAAGTATGAATTAAATTTTGAGGATGAAATTTTTGTAGGAGAGAAGAATGTAAACCCCAAGATAAATTAAAAATAATAATATAATAATTAAGGTGTAATGAAATTAAATAAGAAAAAGAAAAGAAAAGGAGTTAAAAAGGTAAAAGAAGAAAGGTTTATGGTTAAAAATATCCATTTTTTCAGAATAGAAAAATGATTTAGCTGTTTTGAGAAATCACCAGACTGATTTAATTAAATAGATGAACCATTTCTCTAAATGGTTAGACTGTTTTGGCTCCTATCTTTATTATAACCCGATAGTGCAGCAAGAAAAAAAAGAGCATTTTCATTTCTTCTTCCTTCATTTCACATTGAAGGGCTAGAGAGTAAGGGGTAGGAGTGAAAATAGAGGATTTTGAAAGAGAAAAACACATTTACACTAAAAATCAAGAAAGATCAACGCGAGGAAAAAAAATTAAGTTAGAGAGAGAAAATGAAGAAATAAAAGGAAAAAAAGGGGAAGCCTTGGAAAATTTCAATTGGTTGATTTTCAAAATACGTTTTGTAACTAAGTAAGATATTTGGAACCCTTCTATATCAATTTGAATAATAGTTAGTTGATTTTGAGCAAAATTTACCTAAATTGAATTAGGGTTCTAGAGATGAAATTGGGAGAAAGTAAATTTATTAGAAATTGAGTTTCTAAGACCTTTGTAGGTTGTTGTAGGAGTGAATTTATGTTAAAATAACAAAAAATACTTTGGGTTCGTAGGGAAGCCCTAGGGGCTGACCATTAAGAGGCAAAAAGAAGGATTTAATGCAATCGTGTTATTCTTATAAGTTTTATTGTAATTTTGATAATATAATATATGGATAACAATTTTGATGAATGATTCTAATTCTACGTGACAAATATAAATTTTTGATGTTTTATGAATTTAATGACTTTAAGGAATTGTTGAATTAATAATTAGTTTTGGTTGTGTTTGAGATTGAGGCAAGATGAAATGGAGTTCGTGTTTATTAGATGTAATAAGAACTTTTATGTGAATTAAATGAGGATACTGTAGAAAGTGAATGGAGAATTAAAGAAAATGTGAATTAGCTTGTAATTAAATTGATTTTCGTTTAATTAATGATTTAGGATATATTGATGATGATTAAAAAGGGACATATACCATTTTTCAAAGAATGATATAATTAACTTTATAAGAAAGAGTTAGATATTGAATAATTATATGAAAATCAGAATTGTATCAAATAAGTTGGAAAAAAAATAAATTTAGTTGTGGATGAGTAACTAAGTGGAGTTAAAATAGATGTTACGATGAATAAGGAATATTTTTGGATACAATAATAATTGATTTAAAAACCTATTGATGTAGGGATTCTGTTAGGGTGATTCAGCGAGCTAGTAAAGCCGCTCCTAGAAAAAAAAGTAAGTAGGTACTTCGTACCTTATGGTAATGTTTTTTTTTATAATTTTCCACAAATTTTATTTGTGAATTAGTTAATGCATGAAAATACGGATAGTGATATTAATAGTTTATATGGAAAGAAAGATATGTAAGTTAAGAGAATTGATTAACAACCAAGATGAGTTGATCAAATTGATGAGTATTCATTATAAAATACTAGAATATTGGCTTACGAATAGGAAATGCCAGATTGATTGGCAACTAAGATGGGTTGACTGGATTGATGATGGGTATTTTGTTAAGGACTTTCAAATGGCAATGCCAGATTGATTGACAATCGAGATGAGTTGGCCAAATTGATTGGTATTCATTAAGGAATACTATAATATTGGCTTCTGAATAGGAATGCCAGATTGATTGGCAACTAAGACGGTTGATCGGGTTAATTGATATTCATGAAGAAATACTAGATTATTGGTTTTTCAAATGTGAATGCTGAATTGATTGGTAAATAAGATGAGTATGCTGAGATAATGAACACTTAAGATAGAGTATTGAAATGTTGGCTTAGTTATAAAAATGTTGGAATGATTATTCAAGTTATAAATATTATGAGATTTGTTTAGGTGTGAATGAAATTATGTAAAGAGAAATTGGATGATTATAAAGAATGAATTAAATATTATCTATATGAAAAATTGATAATTTCCTTTAAGTGTTAAATGAAATATTAACTCGTAACTTAATAAATATTATTGATTTTGTTACAGATACTCATAGGTTTGCCAGGAGTGATTAGTAGTTGTTATTTTTATGTTGATTTAGGAAATTATGGATTATTAAGTTGTATTATCAAACTTGTGGATTATAATTTTGGAGACTATTTTGAAATGTAATTTAAATATCCTTGGATTAAATTAACAATTGTCAGCGGCCAATTTAGGTGACATTTAAATTGGCCGAAAAAGTAGATCAGAGCTTGAGAAGACTTTGGATCTCGAGTTGATTTTTTATTTTTTTGATTGATTTTTGGAAACTTTAAAGGAACAATTGGGTTTATTGAGTTATGTTTATTGTTTTTCATGTCAAAAAAAGGTGGAAAAGCAAGTTATCTAGTCCTAAAAATGAAACAACAATTTCTACCCAGATTCTATTAAGTTGGACTGCTGGAAACTAGGCAAGAGGACAACAAGTCGTTCAATTTAGTTATTTATCTTTTTAAAATAATAGGTGGATGACATGTCATCCATTTTTTTAATTAAAAAAATAAAAAACAAGGCCAAATGCATGGACCTAACCTCTAGGCCTGCATGCACCTAGCCTGCTAGTAGAGGGCTAGGAGATGGGCTTGACTTTTCTATTTCTTTTTTTTTTTGTGTTTTTTTAGAGACTTAAAAAAAATAAAATTACTATATTTGGTCACTTACTCTTTATTTTGACTTGGTTCTTAAATAATATTATAAATTCTTATTTGAATTTTATTAATTTGTTTTTCAATTATTATGTATCTAGTATGAAAATAATAATACCAATAATAAATTGTTTAGGAAAAATTGATTCAAATCTTTTTTTTTATAACAAATTTAAATAGATTTTAAACATGATTTTAACATATTTATGACTTCTTGTAGCATTCAATCACACATGAAATATGAACATAATATTTTATTTTTTTTAACTTGTTTTAATAATTATATTTTTTTAACAGAAACAATGATTTTTGTTTAAAGCCTTACATTATAAGAAAGATGTTAATAAGAAAATTGATTTTATACTTGAGAAATATACATTTTGTGATTATTTAAAATGATTTATATTTTTTCAAAACAACTATTAATTGTTCTATAATTAGATAATTGTTTTTTCTAAAGCTACATTCGGCATGATATTGGATATCTTACTATGTATTTTTATTTCAGCTTTCTAATTTTATCTTTTATTTAGATCAATAAATTTATTATAATTTATTAATGCATATAAATCTTGATATATTTTATGAAATTAATCTTATTCTTAATAACAAAGACAAAGAATTCTCCCAGATGGTGATTTTTTTTTTTAATATTCAAAACAATTTTGGTCCCAATAACTAGTTAAAAATTTATTTCGGCTCCTGGACAGAAAGTCAGAGCTTCGCGGATGCATATTCCTGCGTTACAAAATTCTCAAGTGACGACATATAGCAGAGAGTTGGTGTTGTCCATTGACCAAAATTATATACAAAGTTGAGCGAGTCTGTCTGCATTACTACTTCGCACGTACCTTTGATTTAACAAAGCATAAGATCAAACATGGTCGGTGTTAGATTCCATCACAAGTGATTAAGCCAAGAATCTTTCAACTTACAGCTTGAGAGGGAAATATATCTGATACAATTAGATCTCGAGATATATATCTTTATTGGACACTGTCAACTTGGACTCGTCTTTAAAAAAGAGGAAGAAAAACAGCCCTCTGGATGTGAAAGAATTTAAAGAAATGGGGGAACCTCGTGACTTCGAACACAGTCCTGGCTGTCTGTTCGATCAAGCTCATGTGCTGCGATATGCACGCCGAGCACTCCTTGTGTTCTTTATTTGAATCCTCATGCCCAGATATCTACATATATAAAACCTCAGCGACTCATTATCAGTACTGATCTCACTGTCATTTCTTTTGTTAATTAATTACCTGAACGATCGTCATGAATCC
>Ga0325414_1005977_pt1 | contig 12877 bp, 2 predicted proteins | sample PopdelMetagenome_8_FD_206183 | JGI IMG/M metagenome (GOLD analysis project Ga0325414, IMG submission 206183) | Populus deltoides microbial communities from Bellville, Georgia, United States - Leaf-PdKOR-R3 | ecosystem: Host-associated > Plants > Phyllosphere > Phylloplane/Leaf | place: USA... | reverse complement strand
TTTTTCAGAACTATTGATTCCTCCTGTTCTTGGTTGGTTTTGAAAAGGAAAAGAAGCAAACATCCACCTGAAAATATATGGTGGTCAATTAACACTGTACGTGGATGTTGCAAAGGTTCTTAAAAATGTTTTTTTTTCCTTACAAGACACAGAAAATATATAATGTAAAATTGAAAGAAATTGTTTTAAACTAATTATATATTGATAATTTCGATCGGTAGTAAATAACAATATAATATAATTAAACTAAAAGTAAAATAAATAATAAAAAAACTCAAGCACCTTGAAATACATGAAAAACTAAAAATAGCAAGGTAACTAGTTACCAAGTTTCTGAAAAACCCTGAAGTGGTCGGCCAATTATTCATACAAAATCAATAAAATTAGTCATCTTATACTTCCTAAAAACTTATAAATTCAGTTTGACCTTACTAATTTTACATGAGCTAAATTTAATCAAGTTGCGCGGAAAACATTTCACAACATGTGTGTGTATGCATACATTAAATAATCTTAATGAAATAATTATACAATAAAATATTTATTATGAACAATATCACTACATATCTAACCAAGAGAATAAAAAAAATAAAGATTAAAAAGAAGGAGATCTTTCTATTAAAAAAAAATAGATATGGTTTTATTTTGGTTCTAATATTTCAGTACGTAATTCTCTCTAATCTTGTAAGAACATGTAACAAGGTTGGATTTTTCTTTCTCTTAACAACAAACAAGGTTGAGATGGTCATTAGTGTTACATAATTAATTATTTTTTTAGCAATAAAACAGTACCCTTCGATTGCATGCACTCTTGCGTCCAAGTTCAAATCCATAAACACACTTAGCTCCCGAGCGTGAACTGATAGCATATTTATTTTTGGTAGTTAGCGAATCGTATATCAATAAGAAATTAATGGATATGCTGAATTTATTTAGTGAATTCAAACTCTTAATTGGTCGGAAGCAACGAATTCCGACATTATGATTGATTACCAACCATCATCTAGCTTGGTCCGTGTGGATCAAGTAAATGCAATAACGGAGATGAAGAAAATTAAAAACAACATATCCCTATTTTTTTAATCTAATCTAACTATTTGCAAATAGATTTTGAAAAAAAAATTGATTTTTTTAATTTTAAATTAATATTTTTGGTGTTTTTAGGTTATTTTATATACTAATATTAAAAATATTTTTTTAAAAAAAAATTAATATATTTTTTTTAAAAATAATAATTATTACATTTTTAAATATCCTTTAAATATCTCAACGTATAAAAAACCCAAGAAATAGAAAATTACTAGCACGGTCATGGGGGCCTTACCTTTATTTATAAATGATGAATTTCACGAGACCTTCGAAACTGGCTCGTGACCCCTCATGAGCCGAGCATGCACTGGCAGCCGCAGGTGATCAAATTTAAGGCTTTAAACCAGCTATTTTCTTAATTTATATCTAGGGGGGGACGTGAGAGTGCAGTAATTGTTATTTTTAAGATAAAACCGCGGAGTAAATGTAATTACGAAAATTTGTGAGCGTAGTAGCTTTTTAAAAATATATATTGAAATAATAGTTTTTTATTTTTAAAAAATATTTTTAATAGCAATATATCACAATAATATAAAAAAATAAAAAAATTAAATATTTTTTAAAACAAAAACAAACTGTTTAAGGCTTTAAGCATCCATTTTGTTTGGTTGCAGACACCAACCGATAAGAAGAGCGAGCTAATCACATAAATCCCGACATGAATCTCGACCTGTCACGTTCGGCAGTCAGACTACACGTGTCAGAGAGTTTGTGACAGAGCGTGGCTTTCGCGTGGCTGTAACGGCATTCGAATTTGGGGGCAATATTGAGAAAAGCTATCGGGGGTTTGAAAATCGCCGCGAGTGGTTGCTATCTTTGACATTTGGCGCTATCTTGACTCGTGAGATCTCTCCATCGGAAGTTTTTCGGTCCCCTTAGGAATTTGACGGTGGCATTCACCGAACGATAGCATATTTTGAATCCTCTAATTCCTCTCTTTCTAACTCACTCTCTTCTAAGCTCTTTGATTGTCTTCGAAGTCATATGCCCTCGGCTCTTAACAAAATTTTAAAACATGTGGATTTTTATTGTACATTTATGTATTGTGTACTAAAAAATAATTAATTATGGCCTTACACAGTTACTTTGTTGTATATTAAAATGTATGGGGATTTTCTTTTGTATGTGTGTGTATATATATATATATATATTGTGGATGAAGTTACAATTTATTGTATATGACGCTATAGTATCCTGATAGACGTTCTTTTCCTGTGTTTTTAGTCAAGAATTGTGAATGGAGACGTAACTTTCTCTGCCAAAAGCCACTGGGTTTGGCTTTGATAGCAGGACCCAACATTGTTGGGTCTAGTTGACAAGCCAGACCCAGCCCAGACCCAAAATACTTCCAAAAAATATCAATAACAGCCAGACCCAAAACACTTTCAAAAAATATCAATAGCGTTGGGTCCTGCCTTACTGTGGACGACACTGTAGCGTCTGTTGAAGGCGTTGTCTTTTCTGTTTGTAAATTAGAAAGGGTTGTTGGGTCGCTGCAGTAGGACTCGATAACTTTGAGTCTAGTTTCCACTAGTACCCAGTGTCGTTGGGTACTACTGGACCCATTAGAGTTGGGTACCCAAGACTTTAATTTCTTTTTTCTTTTTCATACGGTAAATAGGAATAAATAGATGACAATTTTTTTCCATTTGAGGTTAGGTTGGATTTTCTTATTTAAGAATGTTTGTTTTTGCCTTTCAAAAATGTTTTTAAAAATAATTTCTTTCCCTTTACTTCAATTAAGATTTTTATTTTTTTTCCTCTTGAATTTTTTTTTCAAAATAAAAGCATTCAGAAAAATTATAATTATAATATTGTCATATTAAAGTTGACGGAGCTCTAAATAAATTTTTTGTTCACATAATATACTTACCAAAAAAAAAAATGATCCTCACAGTTCGAATCTAGAACAATTGCTGGTATTTCTATTTCATTTCTTGTATTTCAAGTTCTCTTTTTTTTCTTTTGCAAACAACCATTTTTACTTCTTTGCTTGTATTTTCTCTATTTAGATGTTTGTGCTGTGGAGTTCCAAAAAAGAGGCTTGCCTCATACTCATTTATTAGTCTGGCTAGCTCCAGAGTTCAAATTTCGTTCAGCTGGGGATGTTGACTCTGTTATTTTAGCTGGGATACTTGACAAGAATCAAGATCTTGTTTGTTATGAAATAGTTTCAAGATTTATGATGCACGGTCCATGTAGTGCTGCAAATCCAAAGGCTCAATCTATGGAAAAGAATAAATGTTTCAAATGATTTCCAAAAAAAAAAGGATGCAACCGTGCTTGATGAAAATGGCTTTGTGTACTATAAATGCCGCATGCAACTTATGAGTCATGTTATTAAAACTGACATTTCTCTCTCAAATTGTCATATTGTCCCATGCAACATAGAACTTTTGCTCCCATAAAATGCACACATTAAGGTTGAAATTTATTGTCAATCCATGCTTATCAAGTATCTTTTTAAGTAGGTTCTGATCGAAGCAAAACGAGACCCAAGAAAAATATATTAAATTTACAATAAATATTATTACTATAAAAAAACATAGATTTTGATTTTAAGAGTAAAATCAATTATTATTATTATTAACTTGAGTTTGACATCCCCTTCTAGACCTAAAAAACTTGGGACTCGAAAGGCGCATCTCACCCATAGTTTTAAAAATTCTTTGAAAATTTTGAATTTTTTAAATTTTGTTCTTTAATATTGTCATATTAAAGTTGATGGAGCTCTTAATAAGTTTTTGATTCATATCATATACTTTATAAATTTTTGGTATTATATAAGAGATTTTATAATGGGTAATAGAAGATATTTTAATTTTATAATATTAGTGTATGAGATTCAAAGTTTTATCAATTTTTTATTATCTTTAGATTTTTTATATAGTAGTTTTAAATTATATATATTATTAAATATATAAATAAATTATGTATTAGATCCAGCCCCTACAGGAACCATTAGAGTTGGGTCATGTCGGGTGGAGGACCCAAAATTGCTTTGGGTCCTAACGTGTGCAGTATCCAATTAGGTGTTAGGTATTGCCGGGTGCAGGACCCAAAGTAGTAATAACAATAAGGATACTAATAACAATAATTATTTTTAATTTTATCATCTTTCAATATTGAACCATGGGTCCTAATACACTGGTTCTACCTCCCAGCAAAACCCAACATTGTGGATATAGACACATTGCCCAGACAAACCTGAAACACTTTCAAAAAGTGCCAAAAGCGTTGGGTCTTGCTTGTCTCCAAGAAAGAAACACTCTCAACCAGACATAAAACATTTCAAAAAAGTACCAATGTTGTTGGATCCTGCCTCCAAGTAAGACCCAACACTGTGAACACAGACACATTACAATGTGGACAACACTATAACTATAGAGTATTTACACTGTGGACGACACTATAGCACCCTGGGGACGTTCATGTCCTGTGTTTTTAGTCAAAAATTACGACTTTGTTTTCTATTTGTAAGTCAGAAAGGGTTCCTAGGTTGTTGCACCACAACCCAACCATGTTAAGTTTTGCTAAACCCATTAGAGTTAGGTCCTACCCTAAAAGGACCCAAGAATTTTTTTTTTGTTTTCCATACGGTAAAGAAGAAATAAATAAGTGAGAATTGTTCTTTCATTTGAGGTTGAGTTGAATTTTCTTATTGAAGCATGTTTGTTTTTTTTTTCCTCTTGAATTGTTTTCCAAAATAAAAGCATTCATAATATTAAAGTTGATGGAACTCTAAATAATTTTTATATTCACATAATATACTTTATATATTTGTATTTTATAAAAGAATTTTGTAACAATAAAATTCATTAAAAAACAATTCATAAACAATATAATATAATATTATTTTGGGACAACGATGCTATGTTTTTTCAAAACATATACGATAAAGATTATTTTTGGTTTAAATACTTCACTTAGAAGAATAAGATAATATCTTTTTAATGTGAGATAAAAAAACCTTTTCCGGTAATATTTTAAACTTAATTGTCTACAACATGTATGGCTTATATCCACATGAATTATTGCTTAATTGTTTTCATATAAAATATTAAATCCTCAAATATTTTTTTCTCAATTGTCCCGGTTTGAAAATTTCTATTATTTTATTTTATTTTAAATTAATATTTTTTATGTTTTTGTATTATTTTTTGAATAGTTTTTTTAAAATATATTGAGATTGTGTCTTGAAATTTTTTAATTTATTCCTTTACTTAATTGTTTTTTTATTATTTTTAAAATATATTTTAAAAAAATGTTTTGAGATTGTGTCTGGTTGTGAAGCAAGACCCAAGAAATTTAAGAAATTTTAATTTTTTTCTTTATTACAAATTAATATATTTTTGATATTTTTCTATTAGTTTTTTTAAATGTTATTTTAAAAAAAAATTATATTGAAATTGGGTCTGGCTGCATAGCCAAATTCAAGGCGATTAGGTCCTGTTTTCTCGAGGACCCAACACAATTGGGTCGGGATGCGCTTCATGAACTATCTTTAAGGGGTCCTGACCTCATAGGTCCTGCCTCCCAGCAAGACCCTAACTCAACAAGGACCCAACCATGTTGGGTCTTGCCTTCAACCAGGACATAACAATGTTGGGGCCTATTGTCATTTTTTAAAAAAATACATTGAGATTATGTCTGGCTGCGAACGAGACCCAGGAAATTTGAAAATTTTAATTTTTTTTCTTTACTTCAAATAATATTCTTCTGAAGTTTTTGTAGTAGTTTTTTTACATGTATTTTTTTAAAACCTATATTGAGACTGTGTCTAGCTGCGAAGCGAGACCCAGGAAATTTGAATTTTTTTTTTGAAGCAAGACCCAATAAGGATGAAGCCTTTATGAAGCAGGACCCAACAGCGTTGGGCTGTGCCTCCTACACACCACGTCCCAACAACTAGGATTCAACAGTAGTGGGTCCTGCCTCCTACTCATCATGATCCAATGCCTAATTGGACCTTTTTGCCACCACGACCCAACATTTTTAGACCCTTTTATAACCAGGACCCAACAGCTTGGGTCATGCTTTGAACAGAACCCAACGCTTGGGTCCTGCTAGTAGGCCTGGCCCAACAAATTTGGGTGGGTCTGTTTCATTCAAAATTTAAGTTTGCAATTGACCCGGAGTAAACCAGTTGACCTGCCAAGTCAATCCATAACTCGGGTGATCCGACAAAAATCTGGAAGGAACCTTTTTTTTCAAAAGTGTTTTTCTCCTATACTAGACCCTTCTTTTTTTATATTTTCTAGTTGGTTATCAACTCATTTCATAGTTCACTATATAAATATTATAAGATTTTTTTTTTCATGTGGGATTTGAAGCATTTTAGTGTATACTAGTTAAATGCCCCGCGCGATGCCGCGGGTCAATTATTTTTTGCATTTAAAAAAAAGTTAAGATCTAAAAATGTTAGGTTTTTTTGCAAAGTTATACCCAAGAGTCTTAGGTTTGGTTGCAACGCTTGACCCAAAAGTAATATTTATAATATTAATAATAACATTAAACTTGGGTTGACCCTTAACACAAAAGTGTCTGGACTGCAATACCAGACCCAATAGCATTGGACGTGGGTCTGGCTGCAAGGTCGTGTCATAAAAGTGTGATAATTAAATAGATTAGTTAAAAAGAAAAAAAACAAAGAAAAAAAACCAACAGGAAGAAAAAAAACTAATGAAGAAAAGGAAAAAAAATATGAATTAACTGGGTTAACCTTTCAAATCAGGTTAACCCGTCATACCTTGAATTCGCATCGTGAAAGTTTGATAATTAAAAAGAAAAAAACAAATTAATGGGTTAACCCAGAATTAACTGAGCTAACTTGTCAAACCAGGTTAGCCCGTCAAATCCGGAATCCGTGTCATGAAAGTTTGATAACTAAATAGAAAAAAATTTAACATTAACAATTTAAATTAAACAAAAAAAATTAATTAAAAAGAAAAAAAATAAAAGGCATCAGCCTTTTCACTGTGGACTACACTATGTAGTTCACAGTCAAAGGTATAAAAACAACAAAAAAACAAAAAGAAAAACTAAAGGCATCAGTCGAGAACTAGTTAGAAAAAAATTTAATATTAATAAACTAAATTAATTAAATAAAATTAATTAAAAAAAATAAAAGGAAAAAAACCTCTAAGAAGAAAAAAAACTAAATAGAAAGAAATTTAACATTAACAAACTAAACTAAACGAAAAAAAATTAAAAAGAAAATAAAGCAAAAAAAATTACAGGTTAACTAGTCAAATTAGATTAACCCGTTAAACCCGGGATTCGTGTCATGAATGTCTAGTAACTAAATAAAAAAAAGTGAAAATTAACAAACTGAACCAAACAAAAAAAATTAATTAAAAAGGAAAAAAATCCGGGTTAATTCGTCAAACCATGTTAACCCGTTAAACCCAGGATCTGTGTCATGAAAGTATGATAACTAAAAAAAAAAATTTAACATTAACAAACTAAATTAAACAAAAACAATTTATGAAAAAAAAAAAATTGATGGTCAACCCATAATTAACTGGGTTCACCTATGAAACCAGGTTAACCCGTGAAACTCGGGATATGTGTCATGAAAGTTTGAGAACTAAATAAAAAAAATTAGCATTAACAAACTAAACTAAATGAAAAACAATTAATTAAAAAGCAAAAAAAAAAAATTCTGGGTTAACTTGTTAAACCAGGTTAACCCGTTAAATTCGGAAAACGTGTCATGAAAGTCTCATAACTAAATAAAAAAAATTAATATTAATAAACTAAATTAAATTAAACAAAAAATTTTGTTAAAAGAAAAAAACAAAGAAAGAAGCAAAAAAATAATCCCGAAAGGCATTAAAAAAATTTAAAAAAATAAGACAACTTAAAAAAAAAGACCTAAAGCATCAGTGTTTTACTGTGGACTGCACTGTGCAGTCTATAATAAAACACTAATCCCTTTTAGTATATGTTACAATTAATTAAAAAGAAAAAAAGTAAAAAAAAAAATTCAGGTTAACTCGTCAAACCTGGGACCCGTGTCATGAAAATCTGATAACTAAATAAAAACATTAACATTAAAAAAATAAATTAAACAAAAAAATTCATTAAAAGAAAAAAACACAAAAAAAAACCCATGAAGGCTAGAAAACAAAAAAAAATAGAGAAAAAACAAAAAAAAAGAAGAAGACAGCTCAACGTTTCACTGTGGACTTGCACAGTGAAACACTGAGCAATTTTAGTTTATTGTCAATTAACAAATTAAACTAAACGAAAAAAATTAATTAAAAAGAAAAAAAATTTCGGGTTAACTCGCCACACCAGGTTAACCCGTTAAACCCGGGATCCGTGTTATGAAAGTTTGATAACTAAATAAAAAAATTAACATTAACAAACTAAATTAAATAAAAAAATTATTAAAAGAAAAAAAAATGACGGCCCGTGAAACCAGGTTAACTCGTGAAACCTGAAATATGTGTCATGAAAGTCTAATAACTAAATAGAAAGAAATTTAACATTAACAAATTAAAGTAAACGAAAAAAATTAATTAAAAAGCAAAAAAAAAGCAAAAAAAAAATTTCTGGGTTAACTCGTCAAACCATGTTAATCTGTTAAACCCGGGATCCGTGTCATGAAAGTCTGATAACTGAATAAAAAAAATTTAACATTAATAAAATAAAAAAAATTATTAAAAGAAAAAAACAAAAAAAGAAAAAAAAAACCCTAGAAGTGTAAAAAAAAGTGAAAAAAAAATCAGCTCATCTTTTTGTAAATAGAAAGAAATTTAACATTAACAAACTAAAGTAAACGTAAAAAATTAATAAAAAAAATAAAAATTTAGGTTAACTCGTCAAACCAAAAAAAATTCTAGGTTAACTTGTCAAAACATGTTAACCTATTAAACCTGGAATCCGTGTCATGAAAGTCTGATAACTGAATAAAAAATTTAACATTAACAAAAAAAAATTATTAAAAGAAAAAAAAACCCTAAAATGTAAAAAAAAAAAAACAAGCTCAGCTTTTACTGTGGACTGCACTGTGCAGTCCATAGTAAAAGACTGAGCTCTTTTAGTTATATCTTAATTTATGTTTTGTTAATACGAGATAATAAACTTTTTTGGTTTAAACACCAAATAAAATTACATGACGGGCTAAAAAATCAAAAATTAAAAAAATAAGCAAAACATCTTTTTTTTTTTTTTTTTTTGTTTAAAAGCTTATTTTTTAAAAAAATTAATTATTTAATTCACGACAAAACGAGACCAAATAACTAGTTTATCCTAAGAATCTTCGGATTGACATTCGAAGCAAGATTCGAAGCATGACATGTCGAAGTTCAGTAATCAATATACTCAATTAAAGAGGTTCAAAAAGAAGAAAAAAAAGCGTTAATAAATTCCTTTCAGAATTTATGTCGATGGTGAATCTTTGCAAACCGATATCAATAGGTGCACTTTACATTGCTGTCTAAGCCATATGTTTTGTTTTGAATTCATCCAGTTGAAATTCGTGGACCACACGGTCCATTATAGCTGGTCGAGAGGGAGAGGTTGCCACGTAAGCCAAGGTCTTTAGCCTTAACATTTGGACCCCCACAGAAAAATGACTTGATTTGTTGCTCGTGATTCGAATAATTTTTTTTCATGTAAAAAGGAATGTGTAAAAAAAATTGAGACCTAGATTATTAGTTCAATTGATAATTTAAATAATATGCATAAAAAAATATAATAATAATAATAAAAAAATTGATAAAAAAATAACAATGAAAAGATAAAAAAATCAGACCTGAGTCAATATGAGTTATCGAACAATTTAATATTGAAGGATGAAACTATTAAAAAAACAAACAACTTTAAAACAATAACATAAAAAAGCCTCGTTAAATTAGGTGAACTTGCAAACTTCACAATTATGGATATAAGAGAAATAATTTTATATAAAAAAAAAAGCAGAAAAAAAGTTTGAGAGATGAATTTAAACAAATCAATCTTAAAAATTGACAAAAAAAAGTTAACTCGCGTTAATTTTTGAAATCAGTGATCCTGGTCATGAACCTGAGACTAACCTCATAGAAGGGAAATGGTAAAGAATAACAAAGTAAAACTCTAAAAAAAAAGGTAAAAAACAAAGAGAATATTAGCTTAAAAAAAAAAAAGCAAACTCATGCGAACCTCTTAAACTTTGTCTAATCTCTAAAACTCGTAACCCGTGAAATCTTGGACCGAGATTAAATCAAGAAACTTAATCTCCAACCAGCTTAACTATGAATGATGAAATCATGAAAAAATATTAACGCAAAAACTTCTCAAAGCAAAAAGGTAGCAACAAAAAGAATGCGGATAAAATTTAATAGAAAATAAACTTAAGGGGGATGAAATTATATAAAAAACGATTTAGAAAATGATCTTAATCAAAACAAATAACAATTAAAACATTAGAGACCAGATTTAAAAGATTAAAAAATATGATGGGATGAAATTGAAAAACATTTGTAATTTGATAAATTATTTATATATTAAAAATGATAGAGGTGAAATTGAAAAAATATTTGTAATTTTATAGATTACTCAAGATAAAAAATAGTAATCAAAACTCAAAAGAACAAGAACAAATTGTGAAGCAAAATGAAATTAAAGGGGCTGGTCTGAAAATTTGAAGGGGTTGGTGCAGTACTTAAAAAGGAGGGAAAGAAGAAAAAGAAATAGTTGCCAAGGCCAAACTAGTTGCATGCTTGGCACACGCGTCTCTTCACCATGTAGAGGGAATTGAAACTTTCCAAACACCACTTCAAAAGGCGGCGTTTCATGGCTGAAGAACCTCGCATGTATCGCTTGAAGAATGCGAGAGCTGTTAACTTGTTGAAGCGTGTCATACAATTGTCATCATTTTTTAATAATATTTAATATATGATCAATTACAATAATATCCCTGAAAAACTTTCAAATTAATAATAAAACCAATGTAAAATGATAAAAAAATCTTTGTGGGATAGATATTGATTTTGTTTGTAAGAATATAAAAATAATTTAATATTTTGAAAAAATAAAAAAGATAAAAAGCCTGATATTATATATTTTTTTATTCAAGAGTTAAATTAATAATTTTATTTTCATAATAAAAAAATGAAATAATTGATATAACCCGTATGATTTATACAAGATAATCATGTGATTATGAAAAAACTATTTTGTCCACGTTACCTAACAATGATTAATGTTACGAGTTTTAGTGCGCAACAACGTGTTGAGAAAATTTTGTTTTTTTTTTTAAATTAATTTAATGGTAGATATAACCAAGAAAAGGGATGTGCATGAGGGGAAAATGAGTGAAAATAAATTCAAAGATGAGCCACCACCGAGGAGAAGGATATTAAAAGATGAGTAAGATGTCGTCCTTGAATTCTCCGGGTATCCTAGAGTAACTACTCTTGGAACAAAATTTCATCTAATAGAAACAGAGACGGGTTAAGTTGTGGTGGCCTCCGCCACTCATCCACGTTGCCGAGGATGATATGTCGTCAGCCCACTCCACTTGTTTTCGAATTGGAGAAGACAAAGATCAAAGGAGAGGAGGAAAAGGAAGGCCTTAGCCTCTGCAATTCTATTTTGCTGTGAAACCTTACCTTCTTCACGAGTCACGAGATCGGAGTAGCAGCATCACTCTTTTGTGAAACCCTACCTTCTTCACGAGATCGGAGTCGTTTTTTTTAAAAATTGAAATATTTTTATATATTTTTTTAATGTATTACACAACACACTGGTATTACAATGATTTTTAAAAATATAAAAGAATATTATTTTAATAAATTTTAAAATAAAAGAATATTATAAGAAACACTTTAAAAGACTCCCGGAGCACCAGAAAGCTCAATCCAACAACATCATTTTCGTGCTGAAAGCAATTACGTTGACACGATGAGGATAACGACGATACCAAGACACCGACGGTGATTATAACGATGAAAGAAATCTTAGATAGCAAGGGCCAACAATCCCATCACCCTTCACTGTTGATGCCTACCACCTAACTAGTCCCCCAATACCTACCAGCTCTACGCCACACAAATCCCGCAGCCAGTTCATTAGTCACCCAAGGTTTTCTTCTTTGAGTTCGCACAGTAGCTGCATGAATAAGATATTCCGTACCGGCGATGCAATTAGGCGATTTTCATTAGAAATATATAAAACAGCTTGTGTGATTCAACAATCTCAAAACTGACTCCAACTGACATGTGAATTTAAGTCATTATCTCCGAAAAACATCTCATATACAAAATAAATTCAAGGGTTTGTTCAAATGCCAATGAGAAGATTCATTGCTAATTTCTCAATGTTGTTATATCTATTTTGATAAAATTATTTGAAAAAATTTAAATTTATTTTATTTTTTTATTTTAAATTAATATTTTTGATGTTTTCAGATCATTTTGATATATTGATGTCAAAAATAATTTTTAAAAAATAAAAAAATATTATTTTAACATATTTCCAAGTAAAATACACTTTAAAATACAACCAATAAACACATTCTCAAACACACACTCGAGCCATAGTTATATTCTCTCTATTTTTCTGATAAGGCTGTGCTCTCCTTTTGTTTTAATGCAAATGGATTAGATATAAAATTAGAACGTTTTTTATATTGAATACTTTTTATGTATTTACACTCACTTTCTGAGAAATAAATAAAAAATAAAGCATCACACAAACACCGGTCCTTTTCATGACCCGAAGAAAACTCGGGACACTGCCTCGGTCATTTTAATTGTTGAACATGCCAGGTTTTGCACTATGGGAACGCGCGGGGCTT
>Ga0325414_1005975_pt1 | contig 12879 bp, 7 predicted proteins | sample PopdelMetagenome_8_FD_206183 | JGI IMG/M metagenome (GOLD analysis project Ga0325414, IMG submission 206183) | Populus deltoides microbial communities from Bellville, Georgia, United States - Leaf-PdKOR-R3 | ecosystem: Host-associated > Plants > Phyllosphere > Phylloplane/Leaf | place: USA... | reverse complement strand
AATAAAAATTAAAAAAACAAAATTCTAAAAATAAAAATAATAAATTAATATGTTGTTAACTTAGTTTAAAGGTCCACACATACATTCCTATAAATTTGTTGATCATTGAAGTAAAATAAATATTCTTTCACGTCAAGCAAATAAATTTGATATTTCTTAAATATGAGGGAAATAGATGAGATTACAAGTAAATTAATAAGACAAAGCTCTCTAATCAATTTCTTACCATCAAGCAAATTTCATATTGAAAGCAATTCTCATTCACTCAGTAGTAGTTTTAGGAGTAAAGTCTATGAAATTATTCTAAGTAAACGTTTAAAAGTTTGACAATTTAACTTAGTTTATTCTTTTTTAATAAATAAAGATGAGAGTTGCAACAATCAAATTAATTCTTTTGCTTCTTACTTTAGTCCCTAACAACAATTACAGATTAAAAGAAACTAGAAAGCATACATGCCATCTCAAAACAATTCAATAAGCTTGGATAACAATGAATAGCATAATTATAAATAAGAAAAAATAAATACAAAATTACAATGATAAATTACTTCTCACAACTTGCTAATGGTGATAGTGTGTATTCCTCTTGAACTAAATTTAAAAATTAGTTCATAGTTGCTGGAAAATTGACAAAAACAAAGAAGAAAAGAATGTTGCAGAGCTCCTGTCTCAATCGTGTTCTACTCTATATATTCTCTCAATTGGCTACCAAATTTCTTCAGTATTCTTAGGCTAATTAGAAGTACTTATGCTACTTAATTCCTTTCTTCTTTATCTGGTCTTTAAGATTGGTTAAATCCCTCAAAACATATGTTGAAAATGGACTCTGCTACTCTCACTATTTTGTTGTAATTCCAACTCTGCTGCAACTTAGACTTGGTTTCTTGCAATATCCGATCATCTCAGCTGTATTTTTTCATTCATGGCATGTTAGAGGCTTGATCTGCACCTTTCTTGGATCCTAAGGCCCACCATTTCTATGTCAGACTCTCAGCCATGGTGAAATGCTCGGCACCGTTAGTTTCCTTATCAAATCAGGAGACTAATCTCATCCTTTAGATTGCGTTTGAATTTTCGCCTTTAAAATAATTTTATCTGACCTGACATCCTTCAAAAATATTGTAGTCCTGAATGTGTAGATGATTTTGAGCTTTTGAATCGTATGATTTTGATGTCTGAGACTTAAAATATATCTGTTTGAATCTGTAGTATAAAAATAGAAAATCCTACTATAAGTAGGATTTTGACCCGATTTTGCAGGCTGATTAGAGATCCAAACGAATTTAGATTTCTACCCATAATACCTTTCTGAAAAGCTTGACATGTATACTTTAATTTTGATTCACCTCACGTTCACATTCTAAAATTATAACTTTATGAAAAACTCATCACAATAAGCAAGATCCGAAACATAAAATGTAGAAATTCTTATCTTTTAGCAATTAATTTACAAAGTCTCTTAAACATGTCAAATTTATAAAAATAACTTCTAATAAGCTCAAAATATATTAAAAAACATAGTGTCAAAGAAATAAGAACACATGTATATTTTGCACTTTTCAAAAAGAAAAACAAAAAACAAAAAATAAAAAAAATTGTCAACATAAAAAAAATTATTCTTATTGGTTGACATGTAAGCTAACTCGAGAATAACTCCCACCGTGTAATAAAAAAAATTAATTGCTAAAACAATTAATTATGCTATCCATCATCATCTTTCAGAGATATAAAACAAATTATTTAATTATTTGCATGGACCTTGGATGATCTGCTTATTCTTGCGGGAACAAGGCCACGGTGCACCGTATTATCATTAACAAACGCACGCTAACACTGGATCTGAGACAAATCATCAGAGGTTCGGATGATAAGATTCTAAACCTCAAGGAGGGACAATCAACCTTAAATCAAGTACAAATTTATACAGTAGTAACTAGTAAGTACTGTACTATACGTTCAAGAATTTATAGTAAGTGTGCTTGTCTGTCTTAATGATGATTTTTGTTATTACTTCACATTAAAAGTGTGTCTGTATCTAGTATCTTTGGCAGTCTTCCAGGCCATTTTGTCGGTATCCAATTATCCATTGAGTGCTTCACTTTTAACTTTCTTGCATGCCCAGCTCTCCCTCTTATCTTTCATGATTCTATGAATTTTATCTCATAATATTATTGCATGGTCAATTTGTTGGCTGTTCTTGTCTGCAAAGGTTTTTGATCTGGGCAAAGAATATTCATGGAATCCCAGTGGTTTGATCAGGCTACTGATAATTGGAATGGGGGTTGTGATCATCAGAATAACACAGAAAACAATGTGGATTTGACTCTGAAATTGGGATTGCCAGATGATCAACCACAATTTGAGCAATACTTTAGGTCTAATAGGGCCCTCAAGACCCATCAACCAGCCATCCTCAGCTTCAATGCTCCTTACTCACAGGTATAACTCTTACACTGATTTGATCAACTACTGTGAAGTTTGTAAACAAAATATTCTGCCCAGTTCTTATGAATTTCTGCTCAAATTCATTATCCATTGTGTCAAGTATCATAGAGGACTAATCATGAAACTCACTTGAGGAGTTATCTTACATAATTTTGTTACTTAGAAATAGATTTGATAAGATGGTCTAAATTTGTTCATTATTGATTTGATTTATCCATGATAATTTTATTCCAATTTATAAATAGTTTATTCATTTGATTTTGATAGAAAAAGTAAAAAGGGGATAAGCTTGAAATAATTCACGACAATAAAAAACAATACCGTGATATAGTTGCTCGTTTTATATCCTTTACAATTTGATGGATGCTTCTTTATTTTATATATATATATATAAAAAATCAAATTCAAAACTTCATAGAAATGAGAAATGGAAGGCTAGCTAGGTCATTTGAGTGGATTTGTTTTTCATAACTTGAAACGTTAATTTTAGAAAATGAATGGAAAATTAATTAAGCATTTCCATATATGTTTCAAATATAAGTAATTTCATTCTCAGCAAATATTTAAACTATGATATTTATTATTAATTTTTAGATATGGTTGCAGAGTTAAGGAAAAAAAAGGGTTTAATTTCCATGTACAAAAGCAACCAAGGGTATGATTATCTATGTACTACAGTTGCTAAGAGTTAATATATACGTGTGTGTTAAATCTTGAGCTATATGATGGGGATATCTTTATTTTAATATATAATAATTAAATATAAACTACGTTAATTATAATTTATACTTAAATTATTAAATAAAGAAATAGATTCATATGCTAAGGATAATGATAGCATAGCATTGAGAATCCTGCTTAAGAACTTGTAGATCTAAATTAGAAAATGAAAAAAAAATCATGATCAGAACCCATTTTGTTTTAATTATGATCTAATGCTAATTAAATACAATCACATAATATAATTAGGAATCCATGGGTTACTAATCAATTGCTCCCAGGGAAAATAGCTATTGATTGCATGAAATTTGATATCAATATGCTTAATTAATTACCATTTCAGATCTCCATGGAAGTGCTTTTTCTTTAGTTGTTGTTGTTGTTGTTGTTAAACAATAAGATCATTAATTAACCGATAAAAAAGTAATCTCAAACTTGCAGGGCACAAATCATCAAGATATGGCTAATGCTGGTTTAAATCACCATGGGAGGCTTAATGGAGACAATCTTCATGGATCTTGGCCACGGGAGATGATGGGGAACCATCCCCATTACATGGATACTCAATATGCTGCTGATTCTGCAGTGGGATTTGCTGCTTACCCCAAGTCCTACAGTTGCATCAACAGCAATCCTGGTAACTTTCAAATACCACCGATGAACGGTCGAACACTCCTCAACACAGTAGCTAGGGATAGTGATCATGGTGAGATTGGAAGTTCCTCTGGTTCACGTAGGACCTTTATTGACCATAATAAGAGGTGCAGTAACCGGAGTTGCAACACCGATGACACACCGATGTGGCGCAAAGGCCCCCTTGGTCCCAAGGTAACTTTCAAGGAAAAAGTTCTCTTTTGCTATTAAGTAACATTTGTATGCTGTGCCACAGGATTGATGATGCTCTTTGCTTCATGCTTTTAGACACTCTGTAATGCATGCGGGATCAAGTACAGAAAGGAAGAGGAGAAAAGAAGGGCTAGAGAAGCAGCCCGACGGACAAACGGCATTTAGAACGTTTAAAGAGAGCAATTGCGGCATCATCTTGTTAAAAGTTATACTATTCAGGGATGATTTGCCCTATCATGTTTTATAATCCGAAATTTACTTTAAGAATATCATCAGAATCCCATGACCGACATTCATGCTGGAAGAAGTGTAAACCATGTGCCGGATGATGGCATTCATTTCACAACTTGCCGGAAAATAGAGGACGGATGTTCCCGGCCTCCAGCTTCCTCTTATGCTTGATTTCATTCCGAAACCTATTTCATTAGAACAAGTTTAAATTATTAAAGTGCCAAAACCAAATTTAAGAGACTGAACCAGTAAGCGGTACGTAAACTGTGTCCCACAAAGAAGCCCTAAGTTCAACCTGGCAAGATTTATCCCGAGACTTCAGTAACGATCGCAGACCAACAAACAAATAAACAACAAAGAGATCATAAAAATTGCGAAAAGAAAAACCTAGAACTCTTAGAGATGGCATCTGTCTATCTTTGAATCCCAAAATACTTGGTAACCACGCCAAACACCAAAGGCTATAACAAGATTATGTCCTAACACAGGAAGAAGAGAGACGAGGTAGTGAAAGTGAGGTCACATTCCAGACTTGCGCAATTCCTCAGCACCGTGTGCAAAGTGGCACCTATCCCCAAAAGTGCAAGATCCTTTGTTGAAGTTCTCACAGATCTTGGTCTTGAAGTTATTTGATCCGCCAGAAGAATGCATCGATGAGTTCTTCATGGGAGGTCCAGAGGCTTGACCGACATTTGAAATAAGCTGGCGAACCATGTCACTTGCTTGACTGATCTGATCAAATGAACCCTCAAGCTCTATGTTCCTCTTTTTAGGGTCTGTTTCATGCTCCCTTATGGAAAGCTTGGCTCCAGTAGCACGACAGATATGCTTAGAGTTAACACCATTTTTCCCAATGATGGCTCCAGCAAGTGAAGCATCAATACTGATCTTAGTAGTAGCGGATGACCCAAAGCTTGCTGCAGCACCATGACCTTGGTGTGGATGCTCCATGTGCCGACTCATCCTGCCCTGCATTGGCCCCATGGCACGAGGATCATCATATGGAGCAGCAGCCCTGCCCTGCATTGGCCCCATGGCACGAGGATCATCATATGAAGCAGCAGAAGCCTTCCCAAGCTCCCACTCACCATGGGCAAAATGGCATTTATCACCAAACTTGCAACCCTCAACTGTGTTGTATTTATTGCACAAACGGGACTTCACAGATGGAGGAGAAGAGCGATCTGGAAAAGAAGGGGGTGGGGCACCTTGATTTCTAGAGGCTGGTGGAAGAGCTGGAAGCATTTGGGACACAGCTTTATAGCCACCAGGAACATAATGCAAGAAGTGGCATCCCTCACCAAATGGGCAACCAGAAGTACTGCAAAACAAAGGCATAGAAAAATGACTGACAATGAGAACTTTTCTGCAGCACCAAATCTATTAAATTACAAGCTCACATTTCTCAAACTAAATGCTGCAAGAGAATCAAATTAAATATCAGACTCAAAATCAAAACTGATGCACAATTTTTTAGGGGGGGGGGGTGGGTATGAGAGTATATTTTTACTAAATAAAGACGGTTCTGTTCTGATGCACCAAGGTAAAAAGGTTGACTTGAATTCAGAAAAGGGTTGCCAAGGCCATTGGCTCATTGATAGTCTAATGATGCCATAACACATCTAGAACATATTCCAATTTCATTAGCATAAGGAAGAAAATGAATTAACCAACAATCACATGATAAAACTAAATATATATCCATCCCATGCAATTTTGTAGAAACGCTATTAAAAGTTGAATGCAATCACCACCACCTTAATGATAATATATTTTAACAGCCCGGTCATTCAACCTTATCTCAGACAACCAAATCAAGCAATGAAGCATTAAACACAAAGAAAGAAAACAAAGCACCAAGTAGCAAGAACAAAGATCACAAATTTGGAAAGCACAATTACAAAATCTAACTTGTTAACATTGTTAGGGAGGGCCTAAAAAATAGGCATTCAAAAAATTTATCTAAACCCATTGTCTAAACACAGAAGTTGACATCAATTGTCAATAAAATCACCCACATCACAGGAGAAAAAAAAAAGCTAGTTAAAACAAATTGCAACATTTGTTATTATGAGAAAACACAACATCTCACAAACTGATAGAACACATAACTTATTTCAAGTTTTCAAACCATTTTAGTTTTGAGAACACGGGACAGTTACTAAATTTAAGAGTTCAAGAACCAAAGACCTTTCACAAAATGAACAAAAATCTCAATTTAAAAGAACAGATTATTGTGCCTAGCAGCATCAAAACTAAAATTTTACAAATATGTGGCTCTATCAAATGCATTTACAGTAACTGAATCAATATTGCATTAACTCCTAAAACTAAAAGCACCCTAACTTGAATCCTACATATCTAGAATTTCCTACTCGTTGCTAATCTAGAAGCATGTCACATTTATTTTTAAGTATGACCCCAGTTATCTCAATCCCATATCATCCCACCATCTTCCTCTCCATCATCCCAAGCATAAGATCCCATCAAATGGTAAAATTATCCGCTAATCCTTCTCTTTCATTTTCACTGTGGATAAGCATGAATGAATGAGTTTCCATTACTTATCATGACATCCACCTTTTAATGAAACTAATATTAAGAATGTGTTTATAAGTTGCTGATCCTGCATCATCCTGTTGGAATACCCTCACCCCACCCCACCCCACCCCACTCTGCAATACTTAAAAACCTTTCATCAATCCCAATACACTCAGTAACTACAAGTCCACTTTCATTCCCAGCAATACCCTCCCAATTAAAATACCATGAATAATAAAAAATGTCGAACAATTTCCACCAGCATCAATCTTTTCAATTTTTCATCTTACCCAATTTAATTTGATCATAGTTTTTCAGAATTAACACATTGAAATCAATAGATCAGCTACTGTCAGCAAACACTTTTTAGAAAAACAAATTCCTTCAAATATTTAACAAATGAAAAAAAAAAAAGGTTGCTATTGAATTTCAGGCCTTTATGTCTCAGAAAACAGATTACAGGAGAGACATTTTCTACTGGCTGATAATTGAAAAGCAATGAAAACATTTTTAAGAATGCAAAACAGAGCTAAGATATAACCACTTAAGTCATCCAAAGATAGTCTTTATTTTGACAGAGCATCATATAAAAGGCCAAAAAAAACCCTAGTCCAATGATTGTTGCATTCATCAGTGATGTTATAGGATACAGAACAAAACAAACATTGCATCTACAGAAGCAAAATACATCACACACTGAACTACGCTTTTATTCAACTGTCACATGGAGCCTGTTCCGGGCTTTATAAGGCAGTTCTTAGCTACCCATCAATGTATCATGGCTTTTACTTGCAAAGATTATAGCAAATTATGAATAGCCATTGAGGTGGGCAAGTTTTGCATCCTGTAAAACTTCTTTCAGTTTACTATGTCCGAGCAAGTAGTTATCCAAAAGTACTCTGAAATCAACCGTTTCTGTTCAATTGTCTTGGTTATCATGATTAGAGGAAAACCTGTACCACAACTTTAACTTCCCAATCCATCAGTCCAAATCACAGTGATTTCAAATTGCAATTAAAAAAAGTTTGTAAGAAACCTTATTTTACAATTTATACAGATTACAAATAGATGTACAGCATTTTGAATATTTATTTTAGATAGGTTAAGATTTGAACCTGAAAAACTTTGTGCATGGCTTCGATTTGCTTCCTATACCAGTTGAAAAGGACTCCATTTCTGTTGCACCAAAATTAATTAATTTTCTCAGTTAAGATTTCAGTGATTTATTAACCTCCGAGCTTTAAGAAACTCTCTCATCATGTTACTCATTCTCATTACCATTGATAACATGATGATTTTATATGATATAAACAATGCAAATAGTAAAATTTTATAGAAAGAGATAAACTACGTGACCCCATTAAACATTCAAGTATAGATAACAACCCAATAGTAGTTTTCTAAAAAATAAAGTGCCTGCCCAAAACAGTTCCATCGCTCTTTTTTTTTTTAAATCCCGCACTACAAAATCAATAAAGCTAGAAGACAGTCTAAAACCCTATCTTGTTTAAGCTTTTGATTACCCACCAAAAAACCAAAATAAATAAATCATATCCTCTTTCAAAAAAAAATTCAACTCCAACATTTTCTTTTCGGCCTTTTCTTCATTTGAGCAATTCCGGACACCAAGCAGATTCATTCACATCAGGAACAAAAACAAGAGCAAGTAATTCAACCAAAACTCAGGAAAAATAAAACAAATTTATGCACCCGCCTACCGTATTCCAAAAAAAAAAGACATCCATTAACCACACTAAAAACTCAACTAGAAAAATAAAAAATTATAAACAATTACCTTCAAAACAGACTAAAACACATGCCTCAATAATTAAACAGATAATATATTTAACAATTTGACTCTTAATTAATCCTAAAACAAACTTAGCCTAATTAGTTAAAAAATATATATAATTAACTATCAAATAAATTCCGAGCATTTCCACAGTGACGAACTAACTAAGAAGCATAAATTATAAAATAAAATAAAATTTAAATTTAATATATAATATATATAGAAGAGAGAGAGAGAGAGAGATGAAAAAAAAAGAAAAAGAATCGTACCTTGTCTGGTCTTTTTGTGGCCGCCATTGCCATTAAAAGCAGCGTCGAGTCTGCCTCTCTTGCGGTGACCACCTCCGAATTCCATTCTCTTTATAAGTAATTTCAGATCCAAGACTCAGTAACCTCTACTGCTGCTTCGGCTCCTCCTCCGCTAGCTAACTAGCTACGACGAAGAGAGAAACTTGAGAGGAGAAGAGTGGAGGAAAAAAAAACCCTAGAGAGAGATGGAGAGAGAGAGAGGGATAAGAGGAAAGTTAGGGTTTGAAGTGGAGGAGGAGGAGAGAGCGGGCGGGGGAGAGAGGGACTTCAAAGGGAAATAAATGAAAAATAAGAAGCGGAATCGAAAATTAGGTTTAAATGGGGTTTATTTATATTTAGAAAATTATGAGAGAGGCGCGCACGTGATGTGGGCGTGCGTGAGGAGGCGGTGATGTTAGAAATTTTGTGAATGAGGTATGGTGTACTCTTATTTTCTACCGTCATGGAGATAGAAAAGTAGATAAGATAAATTTAGTCCTTATAGTTATTAAAATTTAATAATTCATCCTTACTATATTGAAAAATAGTTATTGAGGACCTAACCAACCCAAAACTTGAACCAATCCAGATTAAAAAAAAAATCAAAGAAAAATACTTGACTAACCTATAAAAAAACCTGCTAACTTGATCAAAATCTTATCTTTAACCCGTTAATTTTTCTTGAATATTTTTTTATTAAAACAATGCAATTTTATTTTTAAAAAAAAATTAGATTTCAACCCACTCTCAAAATACATCTTTTAAAAAAAATAAAATTGTCAGCGGGTTGAGGGCTAGCTTTTGCCCGGGTCAACCCAGAATTTTTATTAAATCAGTCAATTTTTTTTTAAATTGAACCGAACCTCCAAGACCACAGAGGTTTCACAGCTATGCTAAAATAGTAAAATGGGACCAAAGCCAGATGTACCAAACGAGAGATTTGGATGGGGTTAAAAAGATGTTTCCCGCAGAGGTTTAATAGTTTTTTTTTTTTTTGTTTTTCCTGAAAATATGTTCAAACAGTTGTCTTTCAGAGGTCACATTTATCCTGTGCAAATATTTGTATCAAACACTCAGTAGCCATTATATCTCCTACCATTTGATTCAAATCATTTTGCATCTCAACTCAACCCTTGAGAGGTTTCCAATCAGACAACATGATTTTATAGTTGCACTTTCAGTTATCCTCCAGAACAAAACTGAAGTTACCTGTTAAAGCTTTGTGAGTAGCTCCATGTCAACAAACAAGCTCATCTCCTTGATGTTGTTTCCCCTGAATGACACAAGAATACGTGGACGATGTCAAGCACAAGCAACTCGCTAGCTAGCTCGGAAATCTAAGAAATGACAAGCAACCAAGTAACTCGCTAGCTAGCTCGGAAATCCAAGAAATGAAGCAGTTTCTGTACGAGTAACTCTTAGGTTCCGAAAAGGGGTTTCCTTTTAGTAACCCAATCCTTCTCAAGAAGACCTGCTTTGGTGCTTGTGCGCATCTCATCATGGAAAGCAGACACAATGCCGAAGATTGAGTTCCTTAGCACAGCAGCCATGGCACAAGTTTTTGCATGTAGAGGACCACCTCTCTTTTTTGCCATCGCAACATCCCTTCTTCCTGTACTTGGAGTATTCCATTTAATATATAGTAACAGGCCCCATCAAATGTTGGGGTTGCAAGCTTGTCTTCTTCCCCATGAAAATTCCAATAGCAAGCAAGCTAGAGATTAGTGTTGAGAGAACAGTAGCATTGCTACCAGTGAGTTGTGCAACCCCAAATCTATCCTCCTCATGTGACCGATCAGTCAAGGAGGCAACTGCCTTGGCACACCATGCATACTTCCGTGGGAATTGAAAAACATTATTAAATTGTCTATGGATTCATATTTGTAAAATAATTCACGTAAGGTGGCAAAAACCCTCAATCATAGGATGCTTGCAGTACAAGAGATTTCTTCTATCAATAGGCTATTCGAACAGATTTCTAGAAATCAATTTTGAACACTATTTGAAAGTAACAGATGCATTGCACCAGGTTCTGCTGCATCAGACAAGCTTGCTAACCTAGATATAAATGAATGTTAAAAATCAGAGATATCATCTTGCCAAACAGCATATTGAAATACTAGAATATTGACAATGTTATCTGTAATATGATTTGTTTACGAGAAAGCAAACGTAAAATAACTACAACAAACATTTTAAAAACAGAATATTTAAATAAATAAAAAATCAGTGTCATCGGTGCCAACTTTCCATACCTGAAAGTTGTTTAGTGATTCATAATGTTTTGAATCCAGTTGAGAGTCAGTTGGCGACTGCAATTGATTGGATAATTGATGTGCCTTATCAACATATATAACAACCTTCCAAGACTTCACTCAAGTTAGATGTAAGCTGTTCCAGAGGCCTCAAGCACGCAGCAACAACTTTTTTGCAAGTCTCACCAGTTTCTTCAAAAAATGCAGCTCGGCGCCAAGCATCTACATTATTCTCACAAACCATACAAAGATCAAGATATGCAAGATACTGCGGAAGAGAATCCGGAATGCTCTCCTCAAGGGCTGCAAGGAGAGGCTCACTGGGATTTGTCTCTGCTGCTGCAGAACCTTTCGGCGGTGCAAATAAGTACCTTTTTGTGTGTAGCACCTTCATAGTAACAGAAAGATGTCAAAAGAAGTAGGGATTGTGAGAAGATAGACAACTATGTCTAATTATCTTCAAAAGTAAGAGGTAATGCCTGCACATAACCTATTGCAAAGTTATAAACCAAGCAACACAACATAACACAAGCATATAGCCATTTGCAAAGTAATTTTCCTTGCAAGTAATGCAGCAGTGAAACAAATAATAAGATGACAAAGTCGTTCCATATGATACCCTATTGCAACAATATTTTGAAACTGATCCATAAAGATTTAAAAACAAAAGGATAAAAATTCATGAAGCTTGGAGAGGATCAAAGAGTGGCAATCACTCCCGAACTAAAGTTTTGCTATTTTATGTTCTTTTTAGATTTATAAGACCATTAAAGTGTTGTTCTCTCATTGAAGTAAAATATCCAGAGGATGCATTTGAAAGCAGACAGACAGACACTTCAAAGCCTGCTCTCAAAACTCAAACCTGCACTGGCGTCATTGGAAACCCAGGACTTTTAGCACTACTATGCTCTTTTAACTTCCTCAAGAAAACATTATATATTATTTAAAAACTGAATCAAGTGAAGATCTTTTATTAAGAACATTATTCCTATAATTTAATTCAAGCACGACAACTAAAAGACAGGCGTTTGGTAAATTTTATCCATGAAAGCATTGGCTAGTCCTCATTTAGAGAAAAATTTATATATGCCTTTTCTACTGTTTGAACCTTCCAGGGAAGAAAAATGTGGTTGGACATTCAGTTAACTTGCCTCCAAGCAATAAGTATTGGACATTCTCCTGTCACAAAAAAAAAAAAAACTGTTTCTTACTTCTTTTCTACTCTTTACTTGTCCAGCATAGAAAAGAAATACCAACAGACATCAGATAGTGTGTGTGTGTGTGTGTGTGTGTGTGTGAGTGTGTGTGTGTAAAGCGTGAAAGGCAAAGTTATGAAGCTTCTTGATTCGTAGACTTATTGAAGTCGCGTTCTATGTAATGGTCTTTGATAAACACAAGCTACAGCAGAAGGCATAAAAAACATTAAGGACATTCATGCTAACCTGGTGTAAATGGCGACTCAATTTCCAACAGAGAGACACAGAAAAGCTCCCAATATACAGAATGATCTGCTCAGTGATGAACTGCCCCATTGTCCCTCGACTTTTAAATTGATCTGGAAGAAACATTAGCAACGCAGCTGAGCATAAGTAAGCCACATTAGAAAGCTTTAAAGCTCGTTTAATTGCCAATGGAAGTCCCATCTTGAAGCTATAGAAAAGAGGACGCTGTCCACAAAGCAACAGAAAATCAGCAATCACAAATCCCACAACTGAGAGCAAACACCAAACAAAATCTTATCCTCTGCATTCACTAATCCTAT
>Ga0325414_1005974_pt1 | contig 12879 bp, 7 predicted proteins | sample PopdelMetagenome_8_FD_206183 | JGI IMG/M metagenome (GOLD analysis project Ga0325414, IMG submission 206183) | Populus deltoides microbial communities from Bellville, Georgia, United States - Leaf-PdKOR-R3 | ecosystem: Host-associated > Plants > Phyllosphere > Phylloplane/Leaf | place: USA... | reverse complement strand
ACGGCTGATATCCTTCTCCACCATGATGCACTCCGGCCGTTACAACCTTCCTGCAATAAATCCCGAAAAGCATGCATCCTCTCGCTATAAAAAGCCAGAGGAGAGACGGACAGAAAAAAAAAAGGAGGAGACAAGGAGGGAGAGCCAGCAGGACAAGAGAGAAAGTGGGAAACGTTGCCCGATCAAAGCACTGATCACCATCAACTTTGTCTTCATCTTCAGGCAGTAGCTCCAGGGGACGTTTGAGAGGACCAGAGAGGGAGAGAAAGAATAAAACAGGGAACAAGAGGAAGAACAGAGCAGAAGAGAAAAAAAGTAGACGGGAAACGCAGAGAAAGAAAGAAGAACCACCCGCCAGTCAGCACCACGGTCCGCAACAACAACACCGTCCACCGCCACTGGCAGCACCGCTAGGCCGTAGGTCTGCTTCTTCCTCTTCCTCCTCTTCTTCTTAGTCTTCTCCAGGCCGCTCCACTGTTCATGTTGCATGTGAATAGTAGAGAGTCTCTCCACTGTTTGTTTTAGTTTTCTGACCCGGACAACGCCTACCTAGTCAAAAAAAAAATTCTTCAAAAAAAATCATTTTAAAAAATCTGTGATTTTCCCGCGTATTTTTCTATTGAATTTTTCTTAGTATTGATTTGTATTTTTATACCGTAAAGATGCAAATTTGGAATTAAAATACCCAATTTTTGTCAAAACATACTGTTCACGTTGCATGTGAACAGTAGAGAGTCTCTCCACTGTTTGTTTTAGTTTTCTGACCCAGACAACGCCTACCTAGTCAAAAAAAAAATTTCTTCAAAAAAAATCATTTTAAAAAATCTGTGATTTTCCCGCGTATTTTTCTATTGAATTTTTCTTAGTATTGATTTGTATTTTTATACCATAATGATACAAATTTGGAATTAAAATACCCAATTTTTGTCAAAACATACTGTTCACGTTGCATGTGAACAGTAGAGAGTCTCTCCACTGTTTGTTTTAGTTTTCTGACCCAGACAACGCCTACCTAGTCAAAAAAAATTTTCTTCAAAAAAATCATTTTGAAAAATCTGTGATTTTCCCGTGTATTTTTCTATTGAATTTTTCTTAGTATTGATTTGTATTTTTATACTGTAAAGATACAAATTTGAAATTAAAATACCCAATTTTTGTCAAAACATACTGTTCACGTTACATGTGAACAGTAGAGTCTCTCCACTATTTGTTTTAGTTTTCTGACTCGGACAACGCCTACCTAGTCAAAAAAAAAATTTCTTCAAAAAAAATCATTTTAAAAAATCTGTGATTTTCCTGCATATTTTTCTATTGAATTTTTCTTAGTATTGATTTGTATTTTTATACCGTAAAGATACAAATTTGGAATTAAAATACCCAATTTTTATCAAAACATTGAAAAATAAAAAAAAACATGTTTTTATTTTCATGTATACGGCCAAGTATCTCAAAGGAAAAAAATCATATCACATTTTCATACAACAAAAATTCAAAAATATATATTAACATGCATTTTGGTTTTAATAACCAGTTTATTAAAGTCACGAGAACTAGGCCAATATTTCAAAAATTCCAAAAATATTTTTTTTTCTTTTAGTATTTGGGGTTACGACCTTATACGTAAGATGTATTCCAGATATTAAATTCTTTTGTTGACGTTAGAACAGTTAGGTTTTATTCGATAAGATAAGGATCTTTTTATCGAGAAGGATATTAAATTTTGACCAATCATTACTAAATTGCTATTGGTATAACTATCTCTTGCAAATGGCAGCGAGGAGTTTAGGCTTCTATGAAGCAAGGTTGTCAATTCCATTTTAATTAGTGTTTTATTTTTTCAATTGTAACAATATATTTTTGTTTTTGAGTATTTTGATGTGTCATTTTGGATTGTTCTATATATACTTTGGACTCATCAAATCGAATGGGTCATATCGATTTAACTCTTTATTTTTACTTATATTTGAAATTTAAATTGTATAATTTCAAGTTAGTTTATTTTTAAATGTCAATTAAAATTATGTTTGTTAAAAATATTGAGACAACGACATATTGGATTGACTCAGGTTAATCTAGGTTAATCTTTTAAATCCGTGACCCAGATCATGAGACCATAATAATCCCAAATAAAAATAAATTATGAATCTCAATTTTTAATAAACCTATTGTTGAATTATGAAATTGAAAAAACAAATCAATCTAAAAGAAGACATAAAAAATGACCTTACGAAACCAAATTATGAATTTAAATAAAATTATGAAAATGTCATCGGCAATCTCACAAAGTCTTTCTAAACTCTAATTGTTCTAAAATTTTAATTTGTGATATAAATATATGTTAGGAGATTCCTCATAAAATTTTAGTCTAATTCAACAGTCGAATTGAGAGATATAATTAATACCATAAAACTAGACTATAATTTTTTTATAAAAGTAAAACAATACATTATTTGATCATAATAGAATGGCTGGAATAGAACCAAAATATTCCGGCAAGAATTTAGGTGAAAATCATGAAATGAGATAAGAGTCTAAACGAGATGAAATATCTTCTAATTTATTCCATTGTTTAAATTGAAATAAAATGAAATGCTATTCTAGATGTGACATAATAAAATTAAAAACCATAGCGTTTTAGAGCCCCAAGCGTACGGCCCCATCTCGTGGGAAAAATTGCATGATGACAATGATATCACTGACCCATCTCGTGGTGTATAATTTGTTGCAATGTCTTGATCTCCATCAAAATCCTTTTTGTTTTCAAAAGGACTTTATATATATGTATTAGTTTTGAAGTTTTGAGATATAAGTTCATAGCTCTTAAAGACAAGAAATATACCAAAAGATTTAAAACTATTTTATACTTCATTAAAATAAATAAATAAATTACTTATATGGTTACAATATTTTTTTCTTATGAGAATAAATTGATTTCATGTGTTAATAACATTTAAGGATTTCTTCCAATTAAATAATCAAATTTATTTTAATTAAAAAGTTTCCAATCAATAACAACATTCCCAATTGAACCAAAGTATTTCCACGAACCCATCTCGTGGAAAAAATGCATGATGGCAACGGTCTCAGGGACCAATGTGCAAATGGAAATGGTCTCACGAACTCATAAATGCTTACGGGGCAATGATCTTATAGACCATCTCACTAGCGTGGAAAAAATGCAGATGACAAAAGTCTCAGAGACACATCTCACATTGCAAATTCCCATCCATTTTATTTGTTGGTTGTGTTAGAAAAAATAGACTCTTTAGAAAGAAAAAGAAGAAGATTTATTGTCATGACAATGACAAGAAGTATTTTAGAAATAATTCAATCTAAAAAAGAAACAAAAAATGACATTTCGTAACAAAATTATAAATTTGAATAAAATTATGAAAATATCATCAATAATTTCGCAAAGTTTTTCTAAACTCTGATTGCCTTAAAATTTTAATTTGCGATATAAATATATGTTAGGAGATTTCTAGTAAAATTTTAGTCCAATTTAATAGTCGAATTGAGAGATATGATTGATACCATAAAATTAGACTATATTTTTTTTTTATAAAAGCAGAACAAAATATTATTTGATCATAATAAAATGGCTGGAATATAATCAAAATATTCTAGTCATAATTTAGGTGAAATTCATAAAACAAAATAAAATTTTAAAAATGAAATTTCTTCTAATTTATTTTATTTTTTAAATTAAAATAAAATATACTTGTTATTCTAGATGCGATATAATAAAATTAAAAACAATATCTTTTAGTGCCCCAAGCATACGGCCCGATCTCGTGGAAAAAATTGAATGATGACAATGGTATCACGAGGATAATTTGTTGCAATGTGCTCTCCATCAAAATCCTTTTTGTTTTGAAAAGTTGTATATATCATCCATGGCCGTCTTCGAGAAATCACATGAGAAACGCACAGTTTCGTTGATTAATCAAACAATTAATTAATTAATAAATAGTAAAATGGTAAGACCAAGAGTTGTGACTGTGACTGGCAATGACAGGTTTGGCCCTTAACATGACAGGATAAATAGAAAGCTTGTTGACCAGAAATCAAATGCAAACACACCACTCAAAATGGCAATGACATTTTCCCTTTTCTATGCGCACTGCCAAACAGTCCCTTTACATGTCATTTTCACCATCCCTCTCTTTTCCACGTGCTTTTCAGGATTCAAAATACGTGTTTAGGAATATTGATGAAAAATTAAATATAACTAGAAAACAAATACAGTAAAGCATTCCCAATTACACCAAAGTATTTCCACGAACCCATCTCGTGGAAAAAATGCATGATGGTAAAGGTCTCAGGACCAATGTGTAGATGGAAATGTTCTTATGGACCCATCATTGCACACCCAAGAGAATGCTTTTTTATTATTATTATTATTATTATTATCTTTCTTTCAAAAGATAAGGTAATTGGCTGTCGTATGATTTTTACATGGCTTGTGTGTTTTGACTTTTAGCATTCTTTTAGATTGGCTTGTGGTGTTCCTCCAAGATTCTGCATAAGGAAATCACAAGGATATCACTGCATGGTTGTGTTAATGGCACACAGCAAGTCAAGCATCCGCGTTCACGACCTTTCTTGGCAATATCCATTGTCTCATCAATTACTTAAGATTTGTGGAAGATATGATACAAGAGATAAAGAAAATAATTGCTATTATCCACAATTTCTCTGTTTTTATATATATATATATATAGGCGGAGTTTCATAAACCCTTCCCAATACATATTCAATAACATATATATTCTTTTTGGAGAAGTAACTCATTAGATAATCAATAAAGTTTTCTTTTAGTTCATTTACCACTAGTTTACACTTCAATCAAAAACTATATTTACTTTTCTCCGGCTGTAAATGGATGAAGAGATTAATACCAAAAACATGGATAAAAATTGATGTGGATCCACACCACCTTGATTATTTTTCACTTTCTTTGCTTTTTTTGTGTTTCACAACTTGATGATTTAAAAGTTATCTATGTAAAAAAAATATTTTTTGTAAATATTCTTAAAATACAAAAATAAACAAGTATTATTATGTCATGCAACTAAATTTATTCTGATGTTATTCACGCAAGAATTATATATTCAATTCGTTAAGTGTTAGCAATGCAAATGAGATAATGACAAGTACAAATTATATTTATTTTATAATGTTTTTTATTTAAAAGCTTGTTTCAATGTCTTTTTTTTCAATTTGAATACTTATAATCATGAAATTTAATCAATAAAATATCTTTATTAGTTTTATTATTAGAATGATGATGACATAGTTAATTCTTTTTAGAATGATGATATATATATATATATATATAAAATTCAAAATATTAATTTAACAAACATAATTTAAATTTAAATTTAAAGATAAACTAACTTAAAATTATGCAATTTAAATTTTAAATATAAGTAAAAAAATAAGAGTTGAATCGGTATGACTTGATCAATTCAATAAGCTCAAAAATAGTCTGGACGACTAATAAAAATATAGTCTTACTTAAAAAAGTTCAAGATGATATATTTTTTTTAAAAAAATATTAAGATAATAACATATTGGATCGATTTGGGTCAATATGGGTTAACTTTTAAAATTCATGACTCGGGTCATGAGACCATAATAACCTCAAATAAAATAAATAATGAATCTTAATTTTCAATAAACCTATTGTTGAATTATAAAATTGAAAAAAAAAATGATCTAAAAAAAAACATAAAAAATGACTTTTCAAAACAAAATTATTAATTTGAATAAAATTATAAAAATATCATTGACAATTTCACAAAGTCTTTCTAAACTTTGATTGCCTTAAATATATGTTAGGAGATTTCTTGTAAAATTTCAATCTAATTTAACAATCAGATTAAAAAAAATATGATTGATATAGTGAAATTAAACTTTTTTTTTAATAAAAGCAAAACAAAATATTAATTGACCATAATAGAATGCTAGGAATAAGACCAAAATATTCCAGCCAGAATTTAGGTGAAATTCTTAGAATGAGATAAGATTTTTAAACGAGATGAAATATCTTTTAATTTATTCAGTTTTTTAAATTGAATTAAAATATACCTGTTAGATATATACACACTCAATGATCACTTAATATCTTTATATTAGTTTTCAAGTTTTAAGATAAAAGTTCATAGCTCTTAAAGACAAGAAATATACCACAAGATTTAAAACTATTTTATATTTCATTAAAATAAATAAATAAATTACTTATATTTTTTTCTTAAGAGAATAAATTGATTTCATGTGCTAATAACATTTAAGGATCTTTTCCAATCAAATAATCAAATTTATTTTAATTAAAAAGTTTCCAATCAATAATAGCATTCCTAATTAAACCAAAGTATTAATTTCCACGAACCCATCTCGTGGAAAAAATGCATGATGGTTGGAAGAGGAAAAATGCATGACGGCAAAGTACTTATAAAATACTTGTTTTGTGTACTCTTGCGATAGGAGGATTGCCTATCGTAGAAAAAAATGCTTGATAGCAATGGTCCTATGGACCATCCCACTAGCCTATATCGTGCATCTTACACTGCAAATTTATATCCATTTTACTTGTTAATTGTATTATAAAAAATAAACTGATAAATACTTTAGAAAAAAAAGAAAAAGACTTGTTGTCATGACAATGACAAGAAATATTTTAAAAATAATATCATTTATGATTCATTTTATCAACGATACTATTTGATTTTGTCATCATCATCAAAATTAAGGCATGATTTTCCACACGTTATTTCCATAAAGAAAGTAGCAAGTCTTCTTTATCCGTCATTGTCATTCAAAATGAGCTGCCTAGCATTAACCTTTGGTTCATATTTTTCTTTAAAAACAACTGACATGGGTTCAACTTTATAAGAAGGAATACAAGTTTTTAGTTAATTACTTTTATGCAATTCATTTTGTTTTTTTTTTACAATGTAGTTTTAATTAGCGTTATTAAATTTAATTCAAGCCTAACATTTTAATCTGGAACCTAACTCAATTCAGGTTTAAAAAAAACCGAGTAACAGTTGACTCAATCAAGCCTAATCGACAAGATAAATCAACCCACAATCTAGTCAACTCAGCGAAAAACTAGTTTTACTTTTTTTAACTATGCAGTTTTGATTTTTTCTAAAAAAAATCTTAAAATGATACAATTTTATATTAACACCAATTAACATAAGCTAACTTGAATTAGGGTCAACGTTCTAAGAAGGAATATAAGTTTCGGTTAATTACTTAATTTTATGCAATTCATTTTTTTAATATAATAAGTTTTAATATATATTTTGAATTTAATATTAATAGTTATAAAGTTTATTTAGTTAATAAAAAATGTTCCACTTTTGTTCTCTCTCTATCACCTTTTCTTTTAAAGGGGTTATGTACAGCCTTGCATATTATTTTAAAGTTTATTTATTTTGAATTTAATATATAAATTTTTTTTGTATAGATGAATTTTATTTTTAAAAATAAAAAAAATTTATTTTCAAATAATATTTCTAATATGTACAGCCTTACATATTATTTTTTCTCCTTTTATTTTATTCAATCAATTTATAATTTATATCAGTTTTTATTATCGTTTGATCGAATAAAAAAAATTATTTTATTTGAATTTTTAAAAAATATAATTACATAAATGTCATGTCATGTCTTGTGAAATTTAACTTGCGATGAAGTTGTGATCAAATATCTAAGTCTATGTACTAAAATGAGTGGTACTCAAAGGTTCACATACCTTATCTTTCAAGCAAGAAGAGACAAGAAAAGCAGTAGATGATGTTCTTTTCTCCGGTTGTAAATAGATGAAAAGATTAATACTAAAAACATGGACAAAAATTAATATGGACCTGCACCACTTTGATTATTCTTCACTTTCTTTGCTTTTTCTATATTTCACTACTTGATGATTCAAAAGTTATCTATTTAAAAAAAATATTTTTTTTAAATATTATTAAAATAAAAAAATATTATTATGTCATACAACTAAATTTATTTTGACATTATTCACACAGGAATTATATATTCAATTTGTTAAGTGTTAGCAATGCAAAAGAGACAATGACAAGTACAAATTATATTTATTTTATAATTTTTTTATTTAAAAGCTTGTATAAATGTCTTTTTTTTTCAATTTGAATACTTGTATTCATGAAATTTAAACAATAAAATATCTTTATTAGTTTTATTATTAGAAGATGATGTTAGTTAATTTTTTTTAGATTAGTCTGGATTGATTTTATTTTATTTTTAATTCATAAACAATAAAGATATGTAAAATGCTTATAATTTATATATATATATATTTTTTATTTAAGTACTCTAATTGATTTTATTTTTCTATTTAAGTACTTGATAAACTAGTGTCTGTATATAAATGTGTTTAAATTAATTTCTCTAATAAAAGTATATAAAAAAATTCAATAAAACTATATTTTTATTAATAGATTTGAACTAAAAAAACCGTATATTTTCAAGTAACCAAGAGGCAGACATCCTTTCAAGAAAATCATTGTTATTAACGCCATTAACATTTGAATTAATAGCCCCATCTTAATATAAATGCTGATTAATCATTACTAAATTGCTACTAGTATAAGTAACTATCTCTTGCAATGACAGCTGCGAAGACTTTCAGGCTTCTACCATGCAAGGTTTTCAATTCCATTTTAATTGATGTTTTATTTTTTTTTTAATTGTAACAATATGTTTTGATTTTTGAGTATTTTGACATGTCATTTTGGGTTGTTCTATATATATATATATATATATATATATAATTCAAAATATTAATTTAACAAACATAATTTCAATTTAAATTTAAAGATAAACTAACTTGAAATTATGTAATTGAAATTTCAAATATAAGCAAAAGAATAAGTGCTTAATCAATATGACCTGATCGATTTGATGAATCCAAAGATAGTCTGGATGACTGGTAAAAATAAAATTTTACTTTAAAAAAGTTCAAGATGACATATTTTTTTAAAAAAATATTGAGACAATAACATATTGGATCAACTCGGGTCAATCTGGATTAACCTTTTAAATCCATGACCCGGGTTATGAGACCATAATAACCCCAAATAAAATAAATCAAAACAAATTATGAATCTTAATTTTCAATGAACTTATTGTTTAATTATGAAATTGAAAAAAAATCAATCTAAAAAAAGATATAAAAAATGACATTTCAAAAAAAAATTATGAATTTAAATAAAATTATAAAAATATCATCGGCAATCTCGCAAAGTCTTTCTAAACTTTAATTGCCTTAAAAGTTTAACTTGCGATATAAATAGATGTTAGGAGATTCTTTATAAAATTTTAGTCTAATTCAACAGTCACATTAAGAGATATGATTAATACTGTAAAACTAGACTATATTTTTTTTATATATAAAAACAAAACAAAACAAAATATTATTTGATCATAATAAAATGGTTGGAATATAACCAAAATATTTTAGTCAAAATTTGGGTGAAATTCATAAAACAAAATAAGATTTTAAATATGAAATATCTTTTAATTTATTCTATTTTTTAAATTGAAATAAAATATACTTATTATTCTAGAGGTGACATAATAAAATTAAAAACTATAGCTTTTAGAGCCCCAAGCATTCGGCCCATCTCTTGGAAAAAATTGAATGATGACAATGGTATCACGAGGATAATTTGTTGCAATGTGCTCTCCATCAAAATCCTTTTTGTGTTGAAAAGTTGTATATATATATCATTCATGGCCGTCTTCGAGAAATCATATGAGAAACGCACGGTTTCGTTGATTAATCAAACAATTAATTAATTAATAAATAGTAAAATGTTAAGACCAACACTTGTGACTGTGACTGGCAATGAATGACAGGTTTGGCCCTTCACATGACAGGATAAATAAAATTAAGCTTGTTGACCAGTAATCACTCTTTGACAAAACTTGAAATTAACAAATCAAATGCAAACACACCACTCAAACTGGCAATGACATTTTCCCTTTTCTTTGCGCACTGCTAAACAGTCCCTTTACATGTCATTTTCACTATCCCTCTCTTTTCCACGTGCTTTGCTTTCGGCCTCATTTGTTTATTAAAAAATAATTTTTTTTAGAAAGTGAATTATAAAGAAAGTGAATTCCAGAAAAGTGAATTTCGAGAAAGTATTTTCTGATATTTGGTAGTGTAAAGAAAAATAAGTTGGAAAATACTTTCCAGTGTTTGGTTATGTTACGGAAAATGAGCTGGAAAATAACTTATTAATGTTTTATTTTTTTCAAGTTTATTAAAATAATGAGGAACAAATCTTATAAATTAAAAAGTTGAATGAGAATGAAATTGAAAAAAAAAATATAATTTCATAAATTATCTCAGATAAAATAAATAATAATAAAAATAATAGAGATCAAATAAAAAATAAAAAAAATTGAAAGATGAAGAAATTGAAATAATAATAATTAACATTTCATAAATTATTTTAAATAAAATAAGTAACAATCAAAAGAATGAGGACCAAATTTGATAGATAAAAAATTTCAATAAAAAAATAATAAGGAAAAAGCAAATAGCAATTATAAAAATAAGGACCAAAGTTAATATAAAAATTAAATTTTAGGAGATGAAATTAAAAAATAAATATTCAAAACAAAATATATATAGCAAGCAAAAGTTTGAGGATCAAATTTGATATAATCAGCAAATAATGACATTTCTAAATTTTTCACAACTTCTGAAAAGTGTTTTCCGCCCAAATTTTTCAGGAAAACACTTTCCTGAAAACCAAGCCAAATCTTCCTTTGACTGGAAAGTGTTTTCCGTTGACCAACTTTACTAATGGCAAACAAACACATGAAAGTTCGGAAAGTGTTTTTCCGAAAACCATTTTTCGAAAAACAAACACCGCCAAAAGGAAAAATACTTTCCTGAAAACCAAGTCAAATTTTCTTTTGACTGGAAAGTGTTTTCCATTGACCGGAAAAGTATTTTTCTTTGACTATAAAATGTTTTTTCTTTTGGCTGTGTTTGTTATAATTATTTTGTTATAATTATTTTTGAAATCTATTTTTACAATAGCTGAGAATCTTGGTAAAACAATTAATTTTAATCGTTGTTTTTTTTTTTTTTGGCAACTGTCTATGGCCGCATGACCATTTTTATAAGGGAAAAAGAAAGAAAGAAAACCCATGACCTTTATTTGCTCAGCAAGAAACAAAACATAAAGCAGAATTGGACCTATCAACAGATTGCTCTGTCAGGTGTAACCTTGCAGAGATTACAATAAACAAGACACATCAGAAAAACAAGAGGTTTAATTGACTTATAAAATGTATGTTTGTGAGCTATGATGTAGTGTTTTTTGTTCAATTGTTGAGAGAATTTCATGAAACCAATGGAAAAAAAAATTTAATAAGAGTATATTTTGACTGGTAAAAAAACTTGTAAGAAAAATAAAAGAATTTATGTAAGAAATACACCTGTTTATTTTCTTTTTAATTTATAATTTAAGAAGAAGTATGGAATAATTCTTTAGAGTGTTCTCCTTCTGGGGTTTGGAAAGCGTAGAGGCTTTCCATTGGAACTGCCATTTTATATATATATTTAATGTCAGTTTTTGAGAGTTTCTTTGCGAACATGACAGTCATGTTCCTTTAATCTTTGACTTTAGTCGCTGATAAAAGTGCATCACTCTCTTCATTCTATTTATAATTAAACGAATAACAATAATTAATTGTCGCCTACGTACTTGGTTTCCTAAACAGGCCTTGAGCTTTATTTTTTTTTCCATGTAGTAGTGTTAGTTTTTAGAAGAATTAGTTTTTAAAATCTTAGTATATTATATAATTGGATTTATTTTGATGTTTCTCACACGTGTATTAATTATATATTCAATTCTTTAATAGTTAGAAAATACAAAGAGTTAGTGACACTTACACAGGGTATTTGTATCTTGTTTTTTCTAATTAAAAACTTGTATTGATTGATTTATTTATTTTAATTTAAATACTTTCTCTGTATTAGTTTTGTTGTCAGAATGCAAATAACACGACTAATAATATTTTATTTTCAAAATTTTTCAAGGTCTAAATTTTCCCCACGTAATTTCCATAAAGAAAATAGCAAGTCTTCTATATCCATCATCGTCATGTGCCTAGCATTAACCTTTTATTCATGTTTTTTTAAAAAATAAATAAATAAATAAACTTGACTTGGGGTCACCGTTTCAAGAAGGAATATAAGTTTCCGTTAATTACTTAGTTTTTTTCCAAAATGTTCCACTTTTGTTCTCTCTCTATTACTTTTCCTTCTAAAGGGTTTATGTAGAGCCTTGGATATTATTTTGAAGTTTATTTGTTTTTAATTTAACATATAAATTTTTTTAGTATAGATAAATTTTATTTTTAAAAATAAAAAGAAATTTATTTTCAAATAATATTTCTAATATGTGCAACATTGCATATTATTTTTTCTTCTTTTATTTTATTCAATCAATTTATAATGTGTGTGTTGTTTTTATTATCGTTTGATCGAATAAAAAAATTATTTTAATTTGAATTTTTAGAAAATACAATTGCGTAAATGTCATGTCTTGTGAAATTAAATATTTTGATCTACTCATGTCTCTTGATTTTTTTAGTTTTTATTTTGAGTCATCATTTATGGTTTTACACACATAATTCTCGATTTATTTAACTATATTTGTATATAATTTTTTTAATTTTAACTTAATTTTTTAAAAATAAAAAATATATTAAAGAAATCTATATATAATTTTTTTAATTAAACAAATTTAACTTGCGATGAAGCTCTGATCAAATAACTAAGTCCATGTACTAAAATGAGTGGCACTCGAAAGTTCACAT
>Ga0325414_1005972_pt1 | contig 12880 bp, 12 predicted proteins | sample PopdelMetagenome_8_FD_206183 | JGI IMG/M metagenome (GOLD analysis project Ga0325414, IMG submission 206183) | Populus deltoides microbial communities from Bellville, Georgia, United States - Leaf-PdKOR-R3 | ecosystem: Host-associated > Plants > Phyllosphere > Phylloplane/Leaf | place: USA... | reverse complement strand
AGATGAAAGATATAATCGAAAACTAGAATCTGGACTGTACACCCTTCAGGTTAGTTTCTATTCTAGTGGCTTTTGGTCAGAATTGTCTATGAAATTGTTTACTTTGTTGATGGACTTGCACATGTTGTGGGATATATCATGTAGTTGGTGGTAGGAAGTTATCATTGATTCATGGTTGTAATTTAGATCTTGCTACTGTAATTCAATCAGTATGTAATTTTTAGTTTGAGGTCTTTTTAATTAGCATTGCTATGGAAAGTTTATATCAAGCACAGATATTGGTCATTTAAAGTAATCTGGAAAAGTGTCTGATAAAAAAGTTATCTGGAAAAGTTTCTGATTGAAAAAACCATTTATCTGAGTTTCAACATGTTTCTGTCTCTGATTTTCAATAGTTTCATGCTTTCAATATCTCAGCTCTGTTTTTTGTTTTAACCTGCAGTCGATAGCCATTATTCTGGGCCATCTTTGGTGCTCCGAGTAAGTTTCCCATCAACCATAATTTTATCAGCTCATTAGAGGAGCTTTATTTGTAGGTTATATCTTATCTTAACTTTGAATTCTTAAGATGATTTGTGGGGTTTTCTTCAGGCACCCTCGAATGAGAGCAAGGATTGAACTATTATTGAAGCAGCAAAAGCTTACTAAGAGCGATGTTAAGGATATACTTCTGGTACGTGCTTTGTAGCTGCATCTAGATTCTGTCTAGTGACCTGTGTTATTGGTGATGTCCATTCTTATAAAACATATTCAGTTCTTATCTGTGAAGTGAACTTTTAGCACTGTCTGAAAAGAAATTAACAGTTCAGACTATTAAGAACATATTTTCACATTATAAAAGGGTATGGGCGTAGAATCCATATATGGAATACCAAAATAGTCATAAATAATCACATGGGATATAAAAGAATGAAATATGTAGAAATGGTAGCCTTAAATTACAAATTGTAATTTTCCATCAAATTGCATTGCATAAAAACTTCATTGAACTAGCAAATGCCATAACGTAGCAAGTACCTTTTGTGTGATGCTTCCTTTTATGAATCATATATAGGAATATCATGATAACATTGGTGACCTCGATGGACCTGAAGAGAAGGAGCGAGTGCAAGCAAGAGTTCTGAAATTTATATCAGCCTTCGAACTTTCATAGAGACCTAGTTTTGTTGATAGGATTGAAGGTTACTGTTGTAAAATGGTCCAGCCCTCACACTTTCTTAGAGGCTTAAGATGTTTTGATAGGGTTGAAGCATACTCTTGTAAAATTTCATTAAGCCGTTTATCAAATGGAGCCCCCATGAAATGGAAAAGTTTGGAAGTGTGATTTTGTGCATTATTATTGTTCAGATGCATCTCTGTAAACTTCTGTATGCTTGTGGTGGCGCATTCCTACGTGGTTATGAGGTTTCCATGCCTTTCTCTGACTGAAAACAGAAATCTCTTTTCTTCTTTTTTTTTCCTTTTCTTTTCAACTCTCCCCTGAACGTAATTTGCCATGGTATGCGAGTGGTATGGATCCCATTTATATGGTAATAACATACTAGGAAAATGAAACTCCCCCCTTGAAGGATAAATGGAATCCTAAAGCATCTGTACTATTGTATCCAAGAGTTTCAAATGTCATAAAAATAGTTTCTTGATGCTAAATCCAAAATTGTAAAAAAGCTGGAAGCAATAAATCTCAAGAAATGATGCTTTACTTTATGACTGCAACTTCAGCTTGAGGCAACTTGCATACGCTGCCAAGGAATCAGCTAGCTTCCTTTCTCTGTAAAATCACAGTAAAGGTAAATCATCTAAAGATTTTTAAGGCACGCATGATGAAACAAGACTAAAGCCTTGAATAAATCTCATAATGATCATCAAAATGGATATTTTATTGCTTGGGGTGCAATTAAAGTTGATTGAATTCAAGAAATATATGGAAGAAATTATTGATCATCAAAATCATGCTAAAATATTGGTGGTATTTGCTGCTGCTTCTGCAAATTCAAGGTTTGATCTCCCAATATTTGTTGATTTTAGGGTTACGGTCGTTGTTAAAATAAAGGAGACTGGAGTCTAGGTCTAGGCAATGAGAAAAGAGAATTACATGATGTTAATTAACTGTGTCCTGTTGGTATTTTTTTAACCTAAAATTAATTAACAGTATATCATCAAAGGTCAGATTCTTGGGAAAAAAATTTGTGTGGCAAAAGTACGATAAATTAATTACAACCGAAGGAAAGAATATTCATAGGGCAATGTCAGCAAAATAAAAAGTACCATAGGATAGATTCTCAACATTTTTGTTTTGTTTTGTTTTGTTTGCAGAACAATTAGCCTGGGATTTTATGGATTAGATTGAGAATAGAAACAAGTTTTTCAAATGAGTAGCCTGACATAAAATAATTATAAATTTTGATCTGAATGTTAAATAAAACTTAAATTACTACCAAAGGAAAGAATGTTCGTAGGTTTAGACTTGTTACTCGAATTCGTACCCTTCTCCGCGTCGCAAAGTAAGATAAATCAATTACTACCAAAGGAAAGAATATTCATAGGGCATTGTCAGCAAAATAAAGAAAATACAAGCATTTGTGTTGCCTTCACATGAAAGTTAAATAATTTAAGCAATCTTTTAGCTAGAGATGAAGAGGTATTATGCCTCTTCGAAAATAACTTCACTCTCTTCTCGATCATTCTTCCTATCAATCACTTCTCCTCTCCACTCAAAAAGAAGATGGAAGAATTTGCTGCGAAATCCCTTTTAGGGAAGTTAGGCTCTTCTGCAATTAAAGAACTTTATCTGGCATGGGAACTTAAAGCTGAACTTGCAAGTCTTGAAGAGAAATTGTTAGCCATCAATGCAGTTTTGATGGATGCCGAGAAGAAACAGTCCCAGAACGAGAAGATTCGGTTCTGGCTTCAGATGCTCCGAGAATTCATGTATGATGCAGAGGACGCACTGGATGGATTTGAGTGTGAAGATTTGAGAAGGCAAGTGGTGAAAACTACAGGGAGCACTAGCAGAAAGCTAAGCCGCTTCTTTTCAAGTTCTAACAAGCTTGCATTGCGTTTTAAAATGGGTCATAAAATAAAGGACCTCAACGACAGGCTAGCCGAGATTGAATCTCTGAAGTCTCTGCTTGGCCTCACCGAGCAGACTAGTGATCATAGTTCTGTCTTGCCTGAGGAAATATCAGAGATGAAACAATCCTTTGAGAGCTTTTCCGGTCTTATTGGAAGAGACAGAGACAAGGAATGCACCATCAACCTCTTAGTAGAACCTTTAAAGGTTGATGACGCTCATCCCTTTGTCATTCCAATAGTCGGAATGGCTGGTTTGGGGAAGAATGCTCTTGCCAAATCGGTGTATGACGATGGAAGTGTGGATGCCTTTTTTGAGCTGAAGATGCAGGCATGTGTTTCAGATGGATTTGCTCTCAAACAAGTGATGCAAAAGATGATCAACTCTGCAACTGGGGAAAGATGTAACGACTTGGAAGAGGTTGAACTAAAAGCAAAACTAGAAATGGTAGGAAACACTTGCTTATTTTAGATGATGTTTGGAACGAAGACTCCCAGAAGTGTCTCTTGCTGAAGCCTATATTACCAAAAGGTGCACTTGGAAGTAAGATCATAGTAACCACCAGAAGTAAACGTGTAGCACAGATTATGGGTTCTGCTGGTGCACAAGAGTTAAGTCTTCTTGATCAAAAGGATTGTCTGACTTTGTTTTACAAGTGTGCATTTAAGGAAAGGCAGAAGGAGCAACATCCAAATTTGGTAGAAATTGGGAAAGAAGTAGTGGGAAAATGCAAGCAAATTCCTCTGGCAGTAATCAACTTGGAACTCAACTTTATGGTATAACTGATGAAACGGAGTGGAAATTGGTAAGAGATAGTGAGACCTGGGAAGAGAAGGAAGATGGTATTTTACCTGCTTTAAAAATAAGCTATCAACGACTCTCAAATCACTTGAAAAGGTGCTTTCTTTATTGATCGATCTTTCCAAAAGATTATAAGTTCACGGATCCGTATTGGTGCAGTTTTGGATGGCACAAGGACTGGTTCATCAATCATCACATCCAAGTGAAAACTTGGAAGATGTTGGGATTCGCTATGTGCGTGAGCTGATCTCAAAATGTTTCTTCCAAGATGCTAACGATTTGCTTTTTGTACTTAGCTTTAAAATGCATGATTTAGTGCATGATCTTGCATCATCATTGGTTCAAAATGAATGTTCAATCCTCCGCTCAATAACCACCAAGTTTTCAAAACTGCCAGACATTTATCAGTTGTTGACTCGTAACTCTTTTTTCCAAGCTCTTCCTAAGTTCCCAAATGAGATAGAGCGTGTGAGAACGCTTGTTTTTGTAGCCAGTCTAGAGGAACCTAGTTGCAGAACAGACTTCGAGAAATGTTTGTCAGGATTTAAGCATTTGCGGTCGCTGGAACTAATAGATGTCTGTGAATTTCTGCCGGATAAGATTGGCTCCCTGAAAGAGTTGAGATATCTGAATTTGGTTGAGAATACAAAGCTGAAAAGATTCCCAAAATCTATTTTCAAGTTACAAAATTTGCAGGCTCTGATTCTAGGTGATGGATTCGAAGAGCTGCCAAAAGATGTGAGGTGCTTGATCAGCCTTAGATTGTTATTTCTAATCACCAAGCAGAAGCGGTTGCCAGAAGGTGGAGTTGGGTGCTTGGGGAGTCTTCAAATTTTATTGATTGCTGGCTGTGAAAATCCTGAATATTTGTGTGAAGATATGCAAGGTCTTAAAAGTCTTCGGAAATTGTGCATTGGAGGGTGTAAAAACTTGATCTCTTTGCCAATAAGTATGAAATACCTAACTGCACTTGAGTATTTGAGTATTATGGTATGTGAAAAGCTTGATCTGATGACAATAGAAGAAGTGTAAGAGGAGGGATTTAAGCCACTTAACCTTCAGACTCTATGTTTTATAACATTACCAGCAACGCGAGCATTACCAAAACAGTTTCTTCAAGGATCTGCAGGCTCCTTACAAACATTTGCAATCGAAGACTGTCCAAACATCATAGAATTGCCAGAGTGCACCGGCAATCTGAAGGAACTTCAAAAGCTTGTGATCAGGATGTGTCCAAGTCTGGGCGAAAGGTGCCAAAGGGAAACAAGAGAAGATTGGCCCAAGATTGCTCATGTCCCTCATATTGATGTTGACTATGTAAACATTTAAAAAACATCTTAATAGGTTCTTCTTTCGCTACTCGTTATGTCATTTTTCTCCCCGTGTGTTGTTCAATAAGAACGCGATGCTTGTGTTTTGGAGCTGTAGATTCAATGGAAAACCAGCTTTACCAGAGCAAGAAGAGCGAGCTGGTATGATATTGCTTTCTGATTAATAGTTAACTGATTCATCCAGTAAGATATTAAGATTTTTTTTGAACTTGCCATTAGTGTTAAATTCTTTGTTTGTATAATCTCAGTGTCTTGTTGGCTCAGATCTTCCACAACAGTGAGCTCCTTACGGTCATTGGCTTGAAGCTGGATGTTTCTGTCTTGTTTAGATCCTCGAGCCTTGATTTTCTTAGCTGCCTGTTTGTGGCTGGTTATCTGGTTACTTTCTTGCAGCTATTGTGCTAATTGGTATTACACACTTTGGAGTATGATTTGCCTTCTTCACTGTTCATTGAATTGTTATATATAACAATGATTTATTTTCCTTTTTTCTAATTTTATCCTTTTGGTTTTATATTGAATTTCTAACCCTTTAATAAATAATAATAATAATAAAAAAATTAAACATAAATTCTTCATATCTTTATAGTAAAATCAAAAGTAGAATTCTCAATTATTCAGACATTAATCGAATCATATGTATTGGTCATTATAATTTCATATATCATGCTATTCCTCACAAAAATCTTGATTTATTGGCAAAAAGGTGAAAACATAAATTTATCATCCCATCCCAATTGATTCAAGAAAAATAACTAATTAATGTACTATTTTGATTAATATTTTTTACTTATCTTGATGATCCTAATACCCAAGAAAGAGTTATGAAATTACTAAATATATGTGCTTATAAGGGTACATTCAATTGTCATAAAGGAAGATTTAGTTGAGAATGGACGAGATACACACTAGATTTTTTTGTCCGTGTTATAATGTTGTGAATTTGATCAATTTTTTTCTAATATAAAAATATATATTTAAATGGTGATAATTTGAGTAAATCTTGAGTTAACTTGATTCATCCATGATGATTTGAGATAACCCTAGATAAAAGAAAGAGAAAAGGAAGAAGAAGAAAGTTCAAGGGCCCAATAGCCTAAAATCAAATAATAAAATAAAAAAATCAAAATTAAATCGGGTTAATCTTCAAAACCGACAACTTTGATTATAAGACTGAAATGACCATATAGAAGACCAAAAAAAATCTTGAACAAAATTTTTAATCATAAAAAAAATTAAAAATAAAATAAATAGTAATCAAAACAATGAAGACCAAATCTGGTATAAAAACTAATAAGGTATGTAAGTTGCTTCACATTGTTTTTTTACATGAAAAAAATTCAAACTATAAATTGAAAAGTCTATGCAAGTAAGATTAAGATATTTCATCACATAAAATGAGACATGCATATGATTATGTTTATTGAATATATTTATTTAAATAAATAAAAGATAAATCTATATCCTAAAAAACTCATGACTTAAGAGATAAATACAAATGAAATTGACTGAATAAATCAACGCCAAAAAAATATCATAAAAGGCCGAACACATTGGCAATATAATTTTAAAATGAATATTTTTTATTTTAAAAAATAAACTTCATTTGTATAAAAAACATTATAGATGAATTAGAATAATACATTGAAAATTGAAATAGAAACAAAACAACTAAAAAAGACTTATATTAAAAAAGTCATGCAAAAATCGTGACTTAGATTATGAGACCGAGATAAACCCATAGAAATAACTTGAAGATAATCACAAGATCAATATTAAAAAATAACTAATGCAGAACAATAAGATCATACAAAGCCAAATTCTCAACAAATTAAATGTTGAAAAATAAAACCAGAAAAAAATAATTACATAAAAGGATCGAAAAAAATGAGGGTGAGAAAAAACATTAATTGGAGGGAAAAAAATTTTCAATTGGAGGGTTTAATTGAATTGAAAAATAGCTTTAAAAAAAGAAAAAAAAATCTAAAGATTGAGTGTCAAATTGAAAAAAATAAAACAACAAAAAATTTGATCAAAGGATAAAATTGAAAGAAAAAAAAACTTCAACAAAAATGTCAAGGACAAAATTAGAAATTTAAAAAATAAGAACCGAACTGAAAAACCAAACATATGAGAAATTGCAATTAAAGGACTAAATTGAAAAGAATAAAAACATCTATAAATGGGAAAAGAAATGAAATAAGAAATTAATAGATTAAGGACTGAAATTAAAAAGAAGACAATGATATACATTACATATTAAGAGAGAGAAAAGAAGGGGAGAAAAATCAAACAATCACTAGCGATAATTAGACCATCGTAAACTGCCACGTGCCACTCCAAATGAAAGAGGATATGACGACGCATCTAAGGAGACGGTGGAAGGCTAGTTATGTTCACTGGGCGGCGTCACACACGCCTCCTGAATGACGTAAACGCCACCCACGCGTTGGGGCGTGCCGAGCACGCTCCAATAGCTTTAAGCATTAAAAAATTTGAAAATGTCAAAATATCCCCTATGACCCTGACAATTACACAAAATATATATATAAAAGTACAAAAATATCCTCAAATACTAATCTTATATTTTGCTATTCTAAGGTTAAAAATATAACTGCACTATATATTAAAATTTAAAAATCCCAAAATATCCTATTCCAGCAGCACAATAATTTTTTTGACTATGAGACAAATATATATTTTAACGGTTAAAAAACTTATAATGCAAGGTCAAGAAATTGACTTTAAAGTTAAAAGAATACACCTTGAAAAAAAAAAAGAAAAAGATATCAACACCCCTAACTAAGAGAGGCTTAATTTTTTTTTTACAAAAGAGCACAAATATTATTTTACCGAATCTCAAGATATATTTTACTACAGTAAAACATTTTTGCCATTTTTTAGGTAGTAATAAATTATTTGGGAGCATCGTAAACATTTTTGCCATTTTTTAGGTAGTAATAAACTGCCACGTGCTCTTTCCCATTGGCTACATTAATAAATGAGTAAGGGCCATACATATTGCCTTGAAGGAATTGTTTCTGATAGTTTCTTTCTTTGACATTTGAAGCATCCTGAATTAGCATATCATAGAACTCTTTATTTGGGAATAAGCTTATAGATGGGTGCATCCTATACTGCGTATTCAGAAGGTGTTTCTCGTGTTCCAGTATTACCAATCTCTCAAACAAACTCCTCCCGAATTCAGCTTCCTCGGAAATCTGATGAAGGTGTGTGACAGAAACATTAGAACTTATGAATAACCTAGTAAATGGGTCGCGAGAAAGATAAACTTTATCACCTTGCTTTGAACCATGGCAGGAAGTTGGCGCTCGTCACCTATAAGAATGGCATGGCGAAGACCAGAAAGTTGCAATGGAATAGTCGATTCACATTCTTTAAGCTGGGCAGCTTCATCAATAACCAACAATTTTATCGGTGTCACTCCTTCTGTGTGCAACTTGGCAGAGCTTGAAGCAGTACAGAAAACCAGACACGCATTTCCCAAGCAAAAGTATCTGGCTGCCCTATTATCAAAAAAATTGGGAACTTCAAATTCTCGAGGAAGTGAATTCAGTGTCTGAATACAATAGTTTCTCATAAAGGACAACCGGGAAAATTGACCAGCGCTGCTTCCTTCATTTTCAAAATCGTTGAGGACTTGTTTTAAACCTTCATCTCCAACACTAACACTATACAACAAGGGTTTGAGGCAGCTGAGTGAATCAACAGCTCTGGTCATGCTCTTCACCACTTCTAATGAAATGATAGATGTTGGCAAGTGCGTATATAAACCTGCAATTAAAATATCCAACTTCGCACTAAGGAATTTGAACCATTCCTTTACGAATTCCTCGAAAGAGAGAATATCTTCCTTATTTACCTTTCCATCTTTATATTCCTTTTCCTCACACTTTGTAGGATTCTCTTGATGAGAAAAAACCTTTTGTTTTTGTTTTTTTTTTCCTTTTTCTTGTTATCTTTCAAGGTCTGAAGAAGAACTTTCTTCAAGATTTTCCTGCTGTTATTGCCCTTTCTGTTTTGATCATTGACCACTTCATCTTTCTCTTTGTTGTTGTTTATCTCTTCAATTTCAAGCATTTCATCATACTGATCCTCTCTCTCTCCCTCCTCATTTATTTTCTCCTTATTTTCCAAGTACCGGCGGTGCTGATGCTCAGGATCTGCGAGCAAATTTATCAATGAGTCCACAGTCTGCTTCCACCCAGTCGACGGGTTAAAGCAATATTCAAGTACTTCGACACGATGGTCAAGAAATATATCTTCAAGATCATCTTTCTCGGAGATCTTCATTCTCTTTCCGTTCCCAAAGAGAACTATATCTCCAAGTCCATAAGTTTTATATTCAAGAGAGTCTGTAACTAGCCTTAGGAGTCTCGATGTTACTTCCATCACAGCAATATTGGTTGGAGCACATGTAAGGGTCCTGCACTTCAATTTAAGGAGAGAGAACAATAATAAACCAATCATCTTTGTTTTGCCAGTCCCCGGAGGGCCCCAAATTAGTTTCACAGTACTTTGATGTTGGCATTCACTCAGACCAATGCAGCTTACAATTGCATCTTGCTGCGAGTCATTTAAATTGGAAGAGCTGATTATGGTTTCTTCCATACCAGAAAGTGTAGCACTTTTATTCACTTCAGATAAGCAGTGAGAGCAATCTTGGCCATCCTGCAGGATCAGACACAACATCTGTCAGCTAGGCAAGTGAATGGTTAGAATATAGCTAAAATTTCCACATATAAGGAAAAATTAAATGAACCACCCTTCTTACAGCTGAGCTAGTATGAAGCACATTCTGGATAATGTTCATGTTCCCTCCTTCCAGATCTGAGTTCAATGATCTCCATATACGAATATTTGTCATCATGTTCACTAGGTAAACAACAAAGACATTAGCTGTCATGTTCTTTCGCCTTCCTTTTCCAGCAATGACAGACTCGTTTTTGTTTTCCCTCTCTTCTAATTCAAATTGAATGGGTTTGGATGTGAGAATTGACAAAATGTCATATTTATCGTTATCATCTTTCGCTAAAGATAGTCCATGAACATATGCAAGAAGATAGTTAAACCCAGGGCTGTTCAAATCACCAATGTCTTTAGGCCTTACATCTGTCAAAGCAAGGAGATCTCCAACCCCAGGCTCGTATATTCCTTCCCCATTCACATTGTTTCTCATTTTTTCAAACCAGATCTTATAAAACAAGTCTTTCGGAGGCTTATTCTCTTTAGCTATTCCCAGTGAAAAGATTTCTCTTGTAGGTGCTTGGGAGACCATTGTCATGTTTGAGCATAAGTCAGCACGAGTTTCCTCGATTAGTGCGGGAATGAATGACTTCATGTAATGTGTTGTTGACATGAACGTCTCTGGTATCTTCTTCACCTGTTGATGAACAATAATTAGTGCCATAGACATCAAATGCAAGAAAAGGGAGAGGGAAAAAAAAGAGCATATATATTCACAGGAACAAGAAATAATCGAGCATTCTTGCAATTGTACATAATTGTCAACTATTCTCAAGTTATTTCTCAAAATTATAAAAGATATAAGAAGTAAATGTAATTTCCAAACTTTTGGTCTAAGTCCAAGCCTAAGTCTGCTGAAACTCAACCTAAGTTAATACCTAGGTATATAAGTAAAAGTTGCAAGAGAATTACTGTTCTCTCTTCTAAATCTTGTGGCCACTGTGACTCTCTCCTTATCATATTAAGGATTTCAGTTTTTGATCTTGAGTTTTGGGTTTTAAAAAAATGAAAGTAGCAAGTAAGTGATTCTCTCTCATGTTACTTTTAATTATGATTAGTTTATGGAAGGATTAAGAGAGAGAGAGAGAGAGAGAGAGAGAGAGATTAGGGTTTAGAAGGATTAGAAGTTTATGTTGTTAAACATGATTAATTAGTATGTTGTTAAAAATAAGGATTTGTGAGTTGATTTGTTTAAATTAATTTTTATGGGTTAAGAAATTATTTTAACCTTGCTAGAAAATCTAGATAGAATGGTCTTGAGGTTGAAGATGACTAAATTTTATTTTGGTCCTTGATTTATGAAAATTTCAGTTTAGTCCCTAAACTTTGGAAAAATTACAATTTGACCCCAAAATGTATTTTAAGATTCTGGACAGTGTTATTATGAGATTAATGATGATGAATCTCAGTTTGATAATTGATTTGGAATATTTTCAATTTGGTTCCTCAATTTTGGGAATTTACATTTTAATCCCTAAACTTTATAAAAATTACAATTTGATCCTTGGTTCGTTCCAGAAAGAATTGAGGATGGTTTATGGGTGAAATTTCAGTATGGTTATGTATTTACAGTTTGGTCCAGTTTTGGTAAAATTATGTTTTGGTCCCTATTTTGGATAATTATCGTTTTAGTCCCTAAACCTAGGAGACTAAACCTGGTTTTCTTTTATGCATTGGAATCTTTTATTTAAGTTGCTTTTGAGTATATTTCGTATATTTATTGTAGGTTCTCCTAACGATTCTCAATAAGTTTTTCAGGTCTTTCATCTGATATTCCTTTTAGTTCTATATTTTCCGGGTGAGCGAGATAATCTTTAATATGCATATAATATATATAAATATATATATGTTGATTATATGATGAGTACAACTAGTTAATTTCTTGAATATTTATATATATTGCTTTGTTTTCTGAGTACTTATTTATTCTTGAATTTGCGCTCGCAATCTGTCGAACTAAATTCTATTTGATTTGATATACGTTTCTTTGATGATTCTGTGAATATCTATTATGACTTGATATAGAATTTGTCAGTAACTCTATGATAGCAGAAAGTAGTTAGCCTATGTGTATATAGTATTTTGTATACCTAACTAGTGAGAGAGGCGTCAGCCTATGACGACTGATCATCCCACAGTGGTCACCTTTGGGTGTCATCTAATCTCTGACATATATTCCACAACTTTATGATAATATGTATTTGTATATCAAGATAAATCGACTTGCAAATTATTAATATCTAAAATGTATATTAAATATTATTCCCTCACTGAGTTGGTTGAACTCACCTCTCATTCTTAATATTATTTCAGATTCGTAGTTTCTATTAGCAGGTAAACTTTGTTGAGTGTTCCTGCTTCTTTAATTTTAGTCGGTATGCCTTGCTTATTTTGCGAGGCTTTCCATTTAGTTTTGATTCGATATCTTTGACGCTCCACTATTACCTTGTTTTAATTAAGTTTGGATTTTTGACAATGTAATTAGTATTATGGCTTATTGTTTTTGTTTTAATTACCGATGAAGAGTTTTGAACTATTTTTTGGTTTCATCAGTTTTAAATAATATAATATTTCTGAAGATTATGAAATGCTGCGTATTTTTTTAATGAATTATTCTTTTAATATGTCTGTTCTGAGGTTTAGCGTAGATGAGGTGTCCTTTCAACATCACTCTTGCGTTGCCGGTCATGGACCCGGGATTCGGGTCGTGACATAATCACTGCTATAAATGAACATCAGAAACAACATGTTATGCCTTACTAACCAACAGATGTTTTAGCTTATTGATCCCAAGTTAGATAACCTTGTTGCAGCAAAATCATAAGGTCATAAAAGGAGAAGTCTCTAAATGATCTCACTTTAATCAAGTTGCCAAATTTAATCAGGAAAAATAAAGCTTAAGCAGGCTTTC
>Ga0325414_1005969_pt1 | contig 12883 bp, 3 predicted proteins | sample PopdelMetagenome_8_FD_206183 | JGI IMG/M metagenome (GOLD analysis project Ga0325414, IMG submission 206183) | Populus deltoides microbial communities from Bellville, Georgia, United States - Leaf-PdKOR-R3 | ecosystem: Host-associated > Plants > Phyllosphere > Phylloplane/Leaf | place: USA... | reverse complement strand
AGGGTGTACGTCCCAATTCAAGCTTTGTTCCCTTGTGATTTGATGGCGAGGAGGATGTTGGGGACAACAATTTTCTCTGGACAGCTCGATCCATTTGTGAAGTTTTCGTTAAATTAGTCCCTGCAAGGGGACAATTCAAGAACGATTTGTTATAATATTCACTCTCATTTTAGATTGAAAACAATATGCTTAGTCTATTTTTGGATCTGGTTTGAAGAAATTTGGAGCGAATTGTTGTATTGGTTTGGTTATTCATATATAACGTGTGAAAACTGGCTGATCAGAATACCTTGTATTTTTTTTTATAAAAAAAAATTCTCCAAAATACACTAATATGAATAGGGTATACTTGTTGTGTGTATCGGTCATGAGGGTCCTATTACGGTTGATTTGAGATTTTTTGTTTTTTTAGAAATGGGATTTGATTTGAGATTAATTATGTACATATACTATCCGTTACTTTTAACCCCAATACCATAAAATCGATAAAAATAAATAGAAATACTGAGAAAATTACAATAAAAAAAAATTAAAACAAAGAAAAAAAATGATGACGTGTTATTTTTACCAACAGAACACCGCCGTTAAATTCCGTTGATAAACTATGAACACTGTTCATCATGTCAATTACAAAGGGAATCACAGACGGAATTTTCCGTCGGTATTTTCAGAGAACTCCAGAACTGTTCACTTTCCAATTACACTGTTAATTGTTGTTCTTTATGGACAAAATCACCGACGGATTGAAAAGTCATCGGTGTTATTTAGTGGTTTTTCTAAAAAAATTCAATTAATTTAAAATTTTCATTTAAATATTACAGACGGAATCACCGACGGATTGAAAAATTTTCGGTGATTGTTGGCGGTTTCTGAAAACTTTCTAAGAAATTAAAATTTTAAATTAAATATTACAGACAAAATTATTGACGGAATAATTAAAAAATATTAATATTTAATTATCCGTCGGTAAAACCGTCGCTAACGCGCCCGAATAAAAAGCCTGAATCCCCTTATTTCACAAGAGACAGACTCATTTATTCTTCTTCTTCTTCTTCTTCTTCTTCACTATATGTAAAAAACATCAATATCTATTTCTTTCTCTTCTCTTCTCTCCTCATCGCCTTCTCTTCTCCTTCATGCTCGAGTATGTCTTCTTCTTCTTTCTTCTTTTATCCTCTTAGTTTTTTTTAATTAATATACTTCACAAAAAAAAATTCTCCCCTTAGCTTCACTTGCAACTACATTAAGGTAAGATTTTTCTTTTTTCTTCTTTTTGCATGATTTTTTCACTATATTTGTTTTTTATTTTAATTTTAATTTTTTTGTTATTAATAATTAAATAAATGTTGTTGTGAGATTTTTTTTCATATGAGATCAATTTTTAGTTGATTTATTTATAGGATTTTTAAATTTTTAGCAATTGCAACTTCATTTTTTTCATATGAATTTTTTTAGTTGAATTTATTTTTTTGTTTTATTTATTTTTTGCAAATTTGTTTGAGTTGATTTTCTTATTCGTTTTTCCAAGCATTTTGAGTATATATTATAGAGTGTTGATTTATGTTAATTTAATTATTTTATAATTTTATAAAATGAATTTTTTTAAAATGTTTTTAAATAATTACCGATGGTCTTTTTCGAGAGATATACCAACGGAATCAAGCGGGTAATTTTTTTTTACTCGTCTATTCCGTCGGTAATAATATTTTTTTATTACCAATGGATTTACCGACGGACAAAAAATTACCGATGAAAGATTCACCGACGGAGCATTTCTGTCAATGATTTCATTGGTAAATTATTTACCGACAGAATATGTATCTTACGCCGATGGAAAAATTTCATCGGTAAAACTGTAAAACGTTGTAGTGCCCTCTCAAGAGAGTTTTTGATATTTTTCAAGATATTGTGGTGTTTTTTCCCCTCCTGGTCGAAAACATTTACAAGGTTTTTTTTTTTTTTTTGTTAAGCTTCAATTAATCACCTTTTTCAAGAAAAAATAAGAACAAAAACGAATGATTTCAATTAATGTGGTAGGGAATGAAATAAATAAATCAATCGTTGAAACTTTCAGATAGTGAAGCTATTGAATGGACGACTAAGTCTCAATCTCAAAAGAAGCAATTCGGATAGAAAATGTCAAAATCATTTTGGGAGTAATTAACTCGAATTAATTAACCACTGCTTCTTCTTTCCTAACTCTATTGGTAGAGTGTGGGATTTAAAATCTTGAGTAAAAGTCCTCGTTTGATTATTATTATGGAAATTATATTTTTTATATATAAAAATCTCTTTTTTCAAAACAGCATATATTTATAAATTGTTTTCATAGCGTACCTAATAATTTCTGCACAACGTGGAATACTTTTTTTCTTTCTTTTTGGAACAAAATACATCATCTAATGATCTAATCATGGTTTAATTATCGTCTGTAATATTTTAACAAATTGGTTTAGCCAATAACCTGACATTGGAGTGTGCTAATTAACGCCAGAATCAATAAAGAGTTTTTTTTTTTCATTGTTTTTAGCATGGTAAAAAAATTAAAATAATACGGAAATAACTTTGTTTAGAGAATAGTATATGACATCAACAATTCATGAATCATAAACATCGTATGGAATTTTCTTAAATGGTAAAATAGCCTTACATAATTTACAATAAAGAGATAAAAGAGAGGAAAGAAGAAAAAAAGAAATATTGAAGACACTGAAATTCCAATGATGATACAGCAAGTATCGTTGGAAAGATCTTGATGAGATAAATGCAACAACACCAAGAAGGGTGGCTAACGATGAACGGAGTGGGCTATACGGGCCGTCCATAGGTGTCAATACTCACTTGCTTTTAGAAAACTTGTGTAACCCACTTTGGTCACGTTGGTAATATTCTTTAGTGTTATTGGACTTTTTTCTTCGAGATATTTTTTATGATACTAGTGATGTCGTTGGATTCATCATCTCATCGATATCTTTTCAACGATATCAATGGTGTTGTTATTGGCGTTTCAATGTGCTTTCAGAATCTTTTTCTTTCATTTCCTTTTCTCTCTCTCTCTCTCTTGTCTTTTTTTTTTTAAAGTAAATTATATCATGTTATTTTACAATTTGAAAGAGACGTCACAGAATATATTGCGACTCACAATGATTCTCTAAATTATATTATTTTTCTAAATATTTTTTCAATTGTGTTAAAAAAAATACATGCTCGAGTCTGAAAATACTCTTCAATAAATCTAGTAGCCAACACAAATAAAGACTGGCATCCACGTCGCAAGAGGCAATTGGTAAATATGCTCATGAGATGGGAAAACTAAACGTGAGCATGACGCATACATGCTTGTGAGCAAAGATAGAGTTTTAAGACATGGAGGGTATTTGAGATAGTGATAGTGGTAACGGTAATGGTAGCAGTAGCAGTAGCTTTTTAAAGTATTTTTTATTTGAAAACGCATCAAAATAATATTTTTTTAATTCATTTTTGACATCATCATACTAAAATGATTCAAAAGCACAAAAAAAATTTTATTTGAAGCAAAAAACTTACCAATTGCCAAAAAAATATTAATTTCATGAAACTTCGATTGCACCGCTGCTCTAAACTAAAACAAAAAGACAGAAAATAGATGATAAATTGGGCAATCAACACTCAAAATATAATTAAATACCGAAATAACACAGTTTGAAGATATCACAGTTCAGAAACACATGATTTCAATAATGTCGATGTTTGAAAACGCGACATTTGATACATGTTACGTTTCAAAACTACGACAACTAATGTCGCGGTTCACAATCATGACATTAATAAAATGTTACGTTTCTGAATCGCAACATTTTAAAAAAGGTCATTTTAAGAAATGGTTGGACTGTAGCAAAAACGGTCATTTTTGTGTCTTCGCCTGAAAAAAATTTATAAAATCATAGTTTTTGTTAATCTAAAATTTTATTTATTTCATGATTTTAGAGAGTTAAAATATTTATAATTTTATCAAAATCTGGACAAAATTTCCTCTATATAGTAACTATATCTAAAATTTTATACCACTTAAAAAAACCTGCAAAAAAACCACAAATAGAAACTATATCCATTTAGTTAATATTATGTTTTAGAAGCCCACAAAATCAAACTATATCTTTTCCATTGAAATCATTCCCTCAAATTTTTTAGTTTAATGTTCTCATTTGAAAAAAAAAAAACCCCAAAACCGCACGTGTCAGATGGGATATTAATGTCCACTACAGTGAATGATCACGTGCCACATAGTGGTCCCTACAATTAAGAAGAAATAATCAGGGCCCCACGAGGTACGTCCGCAAGATGGGTGAGAGAACAGCAGTTAATTATTGGGAGCCCGTGCAAGATAATTGGTGTTAGCTGTTTCTATTCACGTGTAGGCCCCTCTGCCACGATTTCCGTACTCCGCTGCCCTCTCCCAATCCACTGGCCTCCGGTTTGGTGACTCCGTGCGCTCTCGCAACTAACCATTTTCAGTAAAGAGTAAAACTAATATTTGTTATGATGATAAAAAAAAAATGTTTTTTCATTTGATTTCTCAATCCAATTATTCTTAATAATTTTTTAATATAAGATGCATATTTAAAATCCTTTCAAAAATAATAATCTCAATTAATTAATAATGACCCTTTATTTATATAATTATATAGGTCGTCACAATTTCATCGCCGGGTAATTTTTTATATTTAAACTTTTAAAAATTCTCAATTAACGAGTTTCATCCATTTTAAGATATTTTGTCTATGTTTCCCTTCAAATTGTGCTAGTCTTTTTTTCTAAGAAAAAAAAAACAGTCATTTTGTAGAAAACTTAGTGTTTGTTGTAAAATACTTTAATAAAAAATATTAAATGAGAAATTAAAACGATTTAGTGATATTAAGATTGATATAAAAAAATTAGTTTAGACTGAAATTTTATAATAACTTAATAATTTAACAGTATATTTGATGATTGCCTTTTAAAAATAATGTAGTTTGGGAAAGAAATTGCAAAATTTCCTAAACTCATGGAGATTTGTAGTTTATGCTAAAAGAAAGAAAGAAACAAAAGATTTATGAAAAATATTCTTAATTTGTTTCTCATAAATATTCTTAATTAATTGATATACGATAACACTGGATCATTGAGGAATTTATCAAAATAAATGGTTTGACTTGGCATTTAATTTAATATGAATCATATTTTAAAATTGAATTAAAACTATATATATATATATATATATATATATATATATATATAAGTGTTAAGAATATATATAAGTGTTAAGACTGGAAATCAACTCCCTGGAAAACAGGGTTCGTATAGAAGAGTTTGGGAAAACTAGAAAAAAAAAGTGAGTATCCTAATTAAAAGAAAATATCTTGGGAGTGAATTTAGAGTTTATTAGTGTTTTTTAATTGAAAATATATTAAAATAATATTTTTTATTTTTTATATTATTCTATTAAAATGATAAAAAAAACATTTTAAAAAACTATTAATTTAAAATTAAAATATAAATTCAAAAATTCTCAAAGCATAGTTCAATCACGTTACCCAAACTGCTTAATTCACTGGAAATCGTGTCTGATTCCGATAAAAAAAAAAAACGTTGAGTTGATTGAAATGATGCCATGTCAAGGGGGTTCCTTGAAAAGAAGTTCGAAAGACCAAGACTTGAATCTGTGGGTCAGTCCCGAAAGACAAAATGAGGTTCTCCGATGTGCCCTGGATTTGATGGCATGCATTTTCTCTCATCTTGGTTCAACGGCAGATGGGCTCCATCCATGACCTACCACATATATCTTAATCTTCGCTCAAGATCTTTCAATATCTGATGCTGAAATTGCATAAGAGCATTGTCTAGATGTTGGTGGAAGCCACCCTTGCCTGTACCTTATTTTAACTTCGAACCATAATTCGTGCAAAGTACTGTTGGAACCGATTCGAGAGACCAGAGACCGAAGACCTTTCTGCATCCCCATTCTTTTATCTTCAAAGCTAGCTCGGGGGTGATAAATATTGCGTGCATCGTAGCCATGTCTCGAGAGGGATGAACATGGAGCAAACCAGAAATGGAAATCATGTGATCTTGGCAAGGATTATGGAGGCAGATCCCTGCTGCTACTGTGCTCTTTAAGGCATGATGTGGGGTTTCTTCAGATACAAATTAAGGATATTCTCAGGCATCCTTTTCAGTCCACCAATGATGTCGTTTCTTGTCTTATAAGATGATAGATAGATACACAAGTTACAACAGACACTGGAACACAAATATGAATTAATATTGTCTTGCACGTGAATTCTTTTAATTCTGGGTAATGCTCCTCATGTGTGATCAGCTCGCACTCTCAGACACCTTTTCTTTTTCTTTTTCTTCTTGATTTGTTTTCCTTTTTAGTTATGAGAAATGCTTAGCAGATTTATATATGTATATAGCCATAAGAGATATTAGCAAAAAAAAACTTAAAAACTGATTAAATTGTGAAAATAAAAAAAATAATTGAAAAAACCAAATAAAAAAAAAAACTGATTAAAATTTTAAAAAAACTGACCAGTGCAGTTTTATAAGCCGAAAACTGAAAAAACCGAACCAAGCCCAAACCAAAAAAACCGACCTAGACCGAAAAAACAAAGCCAAACCGAAAAAACCAAATCAAACTGGTTTGAACCGGTTTTTATCCTAAAAACCAAACCAAAACTGCTCGGTTTAAACTGGTTTAGGTTCGGTTTTTTATTAAAATAACTTCAATTTGATTAATTTTTTTTATAAAAACCAAACCAAAACAAAAATATTTACCCCTAATATCCATGCGTTAGCCAAGGCTGAAGGTAGATACTTACACGTGGACATGATCTCTTCCTTCCATGCATCTTCACATTTTTATTTATTTTTCTTATATTCCAAAGAGTTAATTCCAATCCAATCTCCTTTCCTATAAATACCCATTCATGCCCTTATATATACATTTTCTTATTAATATCCATGCCCTTATCAAATATAGTGCAAGTCTTTTGCGATGATAACTATAGAATTTTAGAAATAATACCCCACAAATAATTTTCATATGAAGAATTATAGTCCCACTTTTATTATTAATTAACACTACAACATTATTCTTGATGATTGTCATATGAAGAATTAATTAGACTTAACTAAAGATAAACCTATCAATATATATGTCTTTACTAGATATTATATCATTTTTCAATCATATGATCTAAAAAAAGCAATTAATTGTGATTATTAGTTTATTTATATTCTCTAATATATTTTTTTTCCATTACTTTTATTAAAATTAACAGTCACATAGACAACATTTTCGTGATTTCAATATAAATTACAAAAATACCTCTTTGTAGTCAATATAAAATACCAAACAACTATACGTAGGTTCATGAACTCAAGATTGGGAAACTTGATTAAATATCAAAACTATCATACATTGAGCATGTAAATGTTATTTTTTTTACTTGATTTTTTTCTCTTGACTTAAATAGATATTTTTGTTAAATCATATTAAAAAATATAACATATTATGCACATGATCGTTGATTTAAATAAAAATAATTGATAAATAAATATATTAGAGAATAATAATAACGTTTGATTTTTTTACATAAAAATATGGTATAATACATAAAAGAACGATTGATAAATAGTGTAATTATAATAGTATATTGATAGTCTCTCCCCTAACTAAACTATATATATTGAATAGGTTTAAGAAAAAAAAATAAAAAAAAATATATGATAGAATATTATTTTATCATACAAAACAACTAAACTTTATTGAAGTACTAGTTTATGAAGCTACCTTTGTGTTACATGAAGAAAAAAAATGAAAAGATCATATCCTTGTCTTTATAACTATTGCATGGAATAGTAAATAGAGAAAATGATTTAAATTAAAAAAAGGGGGGGGGGATCGATGATTCTATAACAAGAAAATAATATTGTATAGCATGCAAAATATTCTTTTGGAACAATTTAAATTTGGTGATATATATATATCCTCCAATTGACAATATCTTTGTGTGGGTCAAAGATTCAAATATGAGTGAAAAAAATAAAAGTGATAAATAATAAAAGAAAAAAAAAGTTAAGAGGTTTTGATTCATTAAAAACTAAACTAATCCACGTAAGGTTGTTTTGGACTCAATTATAATGAAGGTTCTGTTGGGTTTAAAATTCTTATGATTTTGTTTTATTCTAAAAAAGGAGGTGGTTTTGATAATGGGGTAGAGAAGAAAGCAATTAAATGGTGGTTATAGAATATTAAAGGTTTAAAGATATGATTTATATTATTTTCTAATATATTTTTTTAAATAAAAATTTTTTGAGCTTGAAACTTGTATATGTCCACACTACCTTGTGTTTAATTTTTATCAAATAAATAAGGATAGTGAGATTCAAACTCGTAACCGTTAGGTTATCAAGGCTCTAATACCATATCAAAACTAATAGTTTAAACTGTTAGGTGAGGTCCCAAAATATGATTTATTTTATTCTCTAACACAATACATGTTAGTTTTTCTTAGATGAAACTTGGCATGAATTTGTATTTTGTTTTTCGGTTGAGTAAGATCAATTATTTTATTACAAAATCATATAAAGTTTAACGAAATAACTAGCTTGTTTTACCGTGAATCTGTATTAAAAATTTAAATTTTTATTAAAAATAAATAAATTTGTTAGCATTTTAAATTAGATGTGAAGAATATTTGTTTGGTTTGTGAGAAATAAAGGAAATTGAATTTGGTTATTTATTTTTTTTGAACTGGTTGCCTTTTTATTATATATATGTATATATATATAATTTGAATGAATTTATTATTTACTATCTAGGTTTTATTTATTTTTTCACTTTGGTCAAATATGGCATATATAAGGATGTAAACAGGACATGATATCGAATGTAATATCACCAAGACAATTAAGTAATGGCTCTTTAAAAAGCATTCAATTTATAAATTTTGAAAAGCTTTGAACGCACAAATAATAAAAATAAAATTGTCAGAGATAAATTGAAAATGTGATGCGTACTTGATATGTCAACACACATGTCAAGTTTCAATTCAATAACTATATGTTATTGTATAAGCGATATAACTTGCAAAAGTATTAAATAAAAAATAAAACCACACACTCAAATAACAAAAAGAAATGATTAATCAATCCATCAATCCTTATATTTCATGGGAATTCTCTCATGTGCCCTTATAATAAGTTTTTACTCATGTATCTTCGTATATTTATTTTTTCTATAACATGTTTTTTTTTTTGAATAAAATTTAAATGGGATAAAGCTAACAACACAACTACAATGAGGGTTTTTAAGAACCATGCTAGAACTAGGTAAGATTGAAATCAAGATAAATTTTTTTAATCCTTTTATTTAATTTGATTATTTTTTTACTAACAAATAATTGATTTGTACGATATAGGTTGTATGATTTTTTGTACAACACGCAAAAGAAAACCGAAAAATATATGAAAGAAAAAGATCTTTTAGGTTGGAAGGAATTGACGGTTTGAAAGAATTTCAAATCATCGTTCGTCTCGGAGTCCGTGTGAGCAAAATATATTTAGCATGTGATGTTCGTTCGTTTCATGCACTGATCACACTTTGGTGTCGAGAACCGAAATCGGCATGTTCACGGTTCCAATACCACGCACACCGATAGCTCCATTCCGTTCGTTTTGCATGGAAAACAGATGGTAAGATTCTTTTTTAATTACATCCACTTTTTATTTTATTTTTAATAAATATATTTAACTAACAATAATTTTTTTCTTCTAGGTTACGATTCCTAGACGCGAACCAAGCCCAATGAAGTTTTTTTTGAAAACGCATGTGCTGATTAATGACCTCTAAAAAGGGTGTTACAGTGTGTGGATAGCCGAGCTCAACACTTTGTGGTATGTTATTTTCAACTATTTTTTCTTAAGTTATTTTTTTTTTGAATTTGCTAACTTTTTTCCATGACACATATAACACCCAGTTAAAGGAGAGATACAACGATTATCCTTCGACCCGTCCAAATCTTGGTTCAGATTTGTGGTTGGAGGTAAGATTGTTTGGTGTACCCCGATAGAAATCAAGTGTATTGTCTTTCTAACACTATGGTCGAGGACTTGTAGACAACTTGTGGTGTTTCAATCGTTGGATGCTCGCAATCGGTTCCGAGCACTCAAATTTTAGAGTTTGAGGTGATTTTAGACTAGCGAATTCCAGCTCGGACGACCCATCTTGCTGCTAATTATGAACGATTCAATGCTGAGATGGACGAACTCTGCTGATTGGTAATAGAGATAAGATCACAAATGGGGGTTACATATACTCCCTCTTATTCGCCTCACGGTTCAGACAAAGGCCTGCCTCCTTCTCCTCCAACAAGTTTATTCAAAATTAATTGTATTTGAACTTATAAATGCTTAAATTTGTAATAAATATTTGAATTTTATGTTAGTTTGATTATATTTTTATTTATGTTTAATAGTTTTTTAAAAAAATATTTTGAAATGATTACTGACGGACTTCGTCCGTCGATATATTCAAGAGAGTTGAAAAGAAATTATTGCAACTGTCACTGCCACTATTTACCAACAAATAGAATAACAGATGATTTGTTTGACAGATATACGTCAAATTCACTGACGGACAAAAAAAATCACTAATGAAATGACATATGGTTTTTATATCGGTGATATGTTATATTCAGCGATGGAAATACCAATGGAATGAAATGGGTAAACTTTTTTTTCACGCTTCGTCCGTCAATAAATCCATCTATACAATTATTATCAACGAACTCACCAGCAGACTATAAATCACTGACGAGAGTTTTTTTGATGAATTATTTTTGTTTGTGAGCCTGTCGATAAGTTTCATGCCAATGAAATGTGAGTATACATACCGACAAAGAACTCCGTTGATAAATCTAAAAAATTTGGTAGTGTAGAGGTAATATGTTGAAATAAAAGTGGAGAGAAGGATGAAATAAAATGTAAGAGATAGAGAAAAAGAAAACAAGTTGAAGTTGGAAAGAGATTGAGTTAGAGTGAGAGAGGTAGATGAAGAAAAATGTGTTTGAGTGAGGGATGGAGAAAAAAAAGAATAATCGGGGGGAGTAAGATGGAAGAAGAATGAGAAAATGTGTTAATGAAAGAGACAGATAAATATAAATATATTTAAATGAGAGGGAAAAAATTGCAATGTAAATTTGAAAAAAAGGATGAAAGTTGAATTTTTTAAAATTTAAAGAGTTTATGATATATCCTCAAATTCGATCACAAATCTATCATATATTGAAAAAAAAAACATACTATATAATTGTGTGATCTTGTAATTTCCGACCGCAAAGATTAATTACTAAATTGAAAAATAAAATAAAATTATGAAAAAATATAATTTTATATGGTGCAACAATTATTCATTGTGGCAAAAAACGATAAAATCAAATGGATTGGGACTCCATTGATAATGGGTGATTGAGATTTTTTATCTTCTAAATCAGGAAAAGAAAAAGAAAAAAAAGAGTTAGCAAATCAAGCCCATGAATTGATTATCGTGTTTAAAACTTGAGCAGGTGGGAGAGGACCGTTATTAAACTCAGCGCTCGAAGGTTCTGAGGTTAAATAAGCATATGATTAAAGAGCAAATTTACAGGCTCCTGAGATTAATTACCCATGGTTAAAAGCTACTAGTCTGATTCCATGATTAAAGGCCATCCAAGACATCCACTAGCTCCTCCCTTTTTAACTGTCATTTCTGGATTTTGGTAATAGAGCTTCTACCTTTTTCAAATTCAAAACACTGTGCATGGGGGAGGTCCCCCGTGAAGATGGCAAGTACAAAACCAGTCATAGAAAGCAGAATCGGTAAATCTCCATGTGCATCTATAATTATGTCTTGATCATGTTTTCTCATGTATGCACAGATTTACCACTCTATTATTACTCTCTTGAATGATTATCGTGATCTATGCCATGCATGCCAAGTCCAAGCCATAAGACGGTTTTCTCAACATGCTCTTGCCTCCATTTTTTTAAAATGTTGGACCATCTCATCCGCGATGTAACAAGAAAAAAAATAAGTAAAACTATAAGAGATAGTTTAACTGGTTAAATCTTGAGTTTACTCTTCAATAATCATGAGTTTGAGTCCTCTTAAGGCCACTAGAGGTTTACATGGTAGTTAACTTCAGGATCCATGAGATCAGTCGAGATACACGCAAATTGAGTCGGACACCCACATTAATAAATAAAATAAATAAATCTATAACGTTATTGTGATAAATTCTGTTTAAAAATATATTTTACTTAAAAAAATATTAATTTAATATTTTTTTAATAATTTTAATATACTAATATTAAAAATAAAAAATAAAACAGTAAGAGCTCGGTAGCCAATCTTAAAACCCTTTATCTCAATAATAAAAATAGAAAATAAGTTTTCTTGCTAAATTGGAAATATAAGTTGCTGCTCTCAAAGAAATTAAGTTTTTCTTTGATTATTAGGATTTGAACCACGAATTAGATTTTAAGGAATAAATCTTTATCCTGATTCCTGTTCAGCAGAATCAAGATTGTTCCGTTTTGCAATGGATGATCTCCACTAAGTTGCACGAACAATATATATATATATAAAAGCTTTTCAAGAAATACATGTGCCATGTTTTTAATAACATGTGTAGTGCACAATAATCCAAGTTTCTACCTAATAAAACTCGGCCTGATAAATTATTTTTGATATTAGAGAGGAAACTACCGAGCACTAAACAGTTATTTTTAATTTATAGATCCATCGCTTTTCGTGTTTCATGCTAGCTATACATGTCATGGGCTTCGGCTTCTTCCAATAATTTATTGTCCGACCATGCCA
>Ga0325414_1005965_pt1 | contig 12889 bp, 7 predicted proteins | sample PopdelMetagenome_8_FD_206183 | JGI IMG/M metagenome (GOLD analysis project Ga0325414, IMG submission 206183) | Populus deltoides microbial communities from Bellville, Georgia, United States - Leaf-PdKOR-R3 | ecosystem: Host-associated > Plants > Phyllosphere > Phylloplane/Leaf | place: USA... | reverse complement strand
TTTCTTATATTTGCCAAATAAGCCCTATTAGAGCACCTTAAGGATGTGGATTCCTCATCAAATTGATTGAACTACCTATGCTTCCCAGGTCCAAAGATGATCAACTAGACCATAATATTTTGCACTTTTATTACATCATTTGAGAACTTTTATGTGTTTCTGCAGGTCCAAATACGGAACGCCTACCATCAGCATTTTGTGCTCTGCTACTGGAGTAATCTTCCTCTCTTGGATGAGTTTTCAGGAGATCCTGGAATTTCTGAACTTCTTATATGCTATAGGAATGCTCCTTGAGTTTGCAGCTTTCATAAAATTGAGGATAAAGAAGCCAGAACTTCACAGGCCTTATAAAGTTCCCTTGCAAACACTTGGTGCAACACTGCTTTGCCTGCCTCCTGCAATGTTACTTGTTCTTGTTATGTGCCTGGCTTCTGTCCAGACATTCTTAGTTTGCAGTGTCGTTATTCTGTTGGGGTTCCTCTTATACCCGACTTTAGTTCATGCCAAAGATAGGAAGTGGGCCAAATTTGATACAGATGAACCAGGATTGCCTTCCAGCACATCACTAGAAGAGAACTCGGTTCTGCTACAGCCGCATCAGGAAGTAGCAGATGAGGCTTCAGTCAACCTTCTTTCAGATTTGTCATCAACAAAACTGGGCCAAGAACGCGGTGAAGTTTTGTTGGAAGGAGTTGTGAAAGAAGAATGAGAAGTCCATGTATATTTTTATGCTGTAGATCATACTAAGAAATTAGCTTCAACGTTATCACTAGTTTATAAAATACGTCAATTATCTTCATGGCTTGTAAAATGTTATTCTGAAGTGCCGGACGGCTTCCTTGAATTGCAATAGTATTTCGATGTCTTGGCAGTTGAATTTTTCTCAATGATCTCCAGGAAACTCTGTAATTCTGATTCTTGCCGCCAAGTGACTTCAGGGCAGAAAAGGGCGTGTTTCAATCAGCAAACCAAGTTTTAACCTTGGTTGCTTGAAATCAATAGACTGGCAGTCTGGAAAGGATTTTCAGTGCCTTGGAGAACAAAAAATATTTTTTCAAAATATCACGTTTTGCATTACTAAACATACATATAATAGAATACTTAAGCGATCTTTTATAGCCTAAGACTAGATTTATTATTATTATTATTATTATTAATTTAAACGTTCATTCATAGTTGTATTAAACAGATACTAAATTTCTTTTTAAATATGAAAGCAAAATCCAAAAAGAAAATATTAGTGCTAGTCAATAAAAAAGATATGAATTGTTTTTTTTCTATTTGAGAATAAAGAATATTTTTAAATTATTTTATAAGTTAATCAAAATTAACCATTATTTATATTATTTAAGATCATTAAAGAAAGATTTAAAAAAATAAAACCAAACAGATCTAAAATTAAAAGTCATTGGACTTGCAAACATTTCTGAGTGTTAATTAATTTTTAGTTTTGGATGTATTTTAAAAAATATATTTTACCTAAAAAAATATTATATTAATTTTTTAATGATTTGATGTATTGATATGAAAGATATAAAAATAATTATTTTAATATATTTTTAAATAAAAAATAATTAAAAAAAACAATCTTCCGACCCCACATGATGTTAATAGTGTGCAAACTAACAATCCTTTGTCAAAGTGCACGTGTGTTGACTTGTGTCCTGAAAAACGACCCGCCAAGCGCTTTTGGTCTATGACTCTATGGTCTTCTTCTCTCCTCGCGGGGGAAAAAAACGAAGAGAAGAAGGAAAGAGTGAAAGATAGAAACCAAAAATAGAGAGAGAAAAAGAAAAAAAGTTTAAAAGAAATAGTTGCAGAGTAACACAAAAAGAAATAAACCCAGTTCACAGTGTGGTACGTACTTCACTCCATCTTGTTTCAATTTTCAATTAACCATTTGGTTATTGAATTTCATTATAATCTCAAATGGGTATCTATTAAGAATTCTGAATTTCTTTTTTTAATCTTTTCAGTTTGTGTAACTTTGTTTTAAATGTTAAGTGGTGTTCTTTAGCTAAATTTATACTTGGGGTTGTTCGTTTCTCATTAGAACTAGAAAAATGTGTGAGCTTTCATTGAATTTTGATGAGTTTTTGTTTACTGTGCTGATGTCAATAGACTGTTTTTGGTATAGCCCTACAGGGTTTTTGGTTTTGGATTGATGAGGAAGCTTTGTGAATCTTGTGATGTTGTGGGTTTTGTTTAAAAGTTAAGATTTTGATGAGGATTTGGATTGGCTGAACTTAAATTGTTTTGGGGAGTGAAAATGACACTATCCAATCAAACATCTATGCGAATTGATACTTTAGAGCTCAAATCCTTGATTGTTAAAAAGATCGGGCAGCAAAGAGCAGATAAATACTTCTATCAACTTACAAGATTACTTAGTTCGAAGGTTACCAAGTGTGAATTTGATAAATTTTGTGTCGGGATTATTGGAAGAGAAAATATCCCTATTCACAACCAATTTATTCGATCTATTCTCAAGAATGCTTGCTGTGCAAAAGTTCTACCATCCAAAGGTTTTAGAAGAGGGGGAAGTAACCTCACTGTTGCTACTGCAAATGGATACCAGAAAAACAGTCTTCAATTGCTTTATGGAGATGCCTTGCCTTCTTCCCCTCGCAAGGGAAGGTCACCTGTCAGTCGAGATCGCAAGTTTGGGGACCGCCCAAATCCTCCGGACCCACTTGAAAAGCCTCAAAGCATAGCATGTGAGGAATTGAATGCAGGGGCACAAGAACATCAGAGTGCTACAGAGTTGCTTTCACTTGGTAGTAGACCCCCAGTGGAAGTTGTTTCTGTAGAAGAGGGAGAAGAGGTTGAGCAGATGACAGGAAGCCCCTGTGTTCAGAGTAGAAGCCCGGTCACTGCTCCTCTTGGTATTTCCATGAATTTCAGTGGATCTCGGAAAGCTCTTTCAAATGCATCTTTAAGCAGTGATTACCTTAAAGGGACTTGTCTGAGAAGTGGCGGACTACCTGATTCTAGATCATTAAGACATCGGTTGGAGCGGAAGTTGGAGATGGAGGGCATTAGCATGTCTTTGGACTGTGTTAACCTGTTGAATAATGGTTTAGATGCATATGTGAAGAGGTTGATTGAGCCTTGTATGGCTTTAGCGGGTTCAAGGCATGGAAATGAGTACTTGAAAAGAGCAAGTGGTCAGTTCGTTCCTGGTTTGAATGGGGCGTTACCTGGGAAATACATCCATAGAGAGACAGAATCAGTTTATGCATCCATGTTGGATTTTCGTGTGGCAATGGAGTCAAATCCCCAAATCCTCGGAGAGGATTGGCCCACACAACTTGAGAAAATTTCCTTGCTTGGGTTTGAAGAGTGATAAATACTGTCGTCGTTTTAGTAGTTAAGTGGTTGATGAAATTGGAAATCAGTTCCTAGTCACTGTACACTGATAATTAGTTTTCTTTGTCATATATGCCGATGGAATGCTTCTTATGTTTTCAGCTTTAATAAAGTTGTGAATAAAGAAGCCAGTGCGTCACCGGCCTTAGAATGTTATTATCTTGGTGCAACTAGCCTCGATCTCGTGCTGTTGCTTGTTTTATTTATGCGCCTCTGGCTTATGTGCAAAAATTCTTAGTTAGAGGTGCATTTTTTTTTTCTGGGATTCTTCTTATACTAACTTGAGATCATGCAAAAGGTATAGAATGGGCCAAATTTGATACAGAAAAACCAGCAGTGCCTTTCAATACTTGTGTGCAGGGACAACTGGGTTGTGCCAGATCCACAATGAAGAAATAGCCAATGAGGCTTTAGTCAGCATTCTTTCCATTTCGTCATGCACAGTAACAGATCAAGAAGACTGAAGTTTTGGTGTAAGGAGTTTTTGAAACCATAGTGAGAAGTTCATGTATACTTCAGTTCTGGAAATCATTTTTAAATTTTGCTTCAACAGGGTCGCTAATTAAAAAATGTATAGATTTTCTCTCTGCCTTGTAAACTGCTGTTCTGGTAAATGATGTTCTTTTCTTTGTCTCGGCCGGTTAGTCTTTCTTATCGAGTTCTTGGAAATCCTGAAATGGTTGCCCGTGGAGACTTTTATGCCAAAGGAAAACAAGAGGGAAAGACGTACATGTCTCTCCACAATTCTGCCTCCTAGATCCGAAGGGGGTATGTTTCAATTAGCAAAGCAAAGGCAATTCCAAGCGATTTCAAGTATCACTCGACTGGTTGCTTGGCAATAGTTTTGTCGCGTTACATTATAATTTTCTTATATGCTGCTCAAGAAACAAGTTTTTCCTTCTCCCCCGAAATTGCAGGCCCAGGGATGCCTTACAAGTTGTAGCTTTCCGTCATCTCCTCAGCTACAAGCTACGCCACCTGTCTCAATTTTCACTACCAAGATCAAGATTCGTTGAAAAATGATCAGAAACGGAATTTTCTTTACAAATCAACCCAATGTACATCCCTTTTCAGGGTTAAATAAAGCCGCTAGCTGGATTAATTTGTTGAAGAAATATAAGGGTAGCTACGATCCGAAAACTCTTAGAAGAGTTTAAAATCTGAAAATTTCTAATATCTGTGAAATAAATTATTCATGTTCTATTGTTTTGAATAAATCAAAGAAATTAAACAAAACTATCCAGACTCTCAGACCAAAGTATAGAAAGTACCCCAGCGTGAATAAACATTTGATCAGATTACAGAAATCCGATCATGATAAACCACAAGAAATACAATTGTGGTGCATATAAGTTAGTACAAAGTACCTGCCAGAAAACGAAAATAATATATATTTTTTCTTTTATTTCTTGTTCTTTTTTTTTTTCTATAGGTAGTAGAAAGCTTTTCAGTTTTCACCCGCACGATCTGTGTTGTGGACATTCCTTTCATGCAGAACATGTAGGAAAACAAAATTAGTTTTTTTTTTTAAAAAAAAAACTAACAGGTCTTTCTGAAAGTGCACGTGACACGTGTTGTGTGACTTGTGTCCTAAAACAAGCCCCTGAGCCGTCCTTACTGGCTGCGGTCTGTTTCTCGACACCCAAAAGCACATAACCAGCTAAAAAAGAGGTGTTGCGTCAACGGGAAGACCATTGCTTGCACAAGCACAGACTAACATTGGAAACCCTAATTCCAATTGGGTACGTATCTCTTCTACTTTGTTTTAATTCAAAATTAGCCATTTGGGTTTTCGATTTTCATTGAAATCTTAAATGGGTTTCTATTATTTTTTTCAATTCGATTCTTAATTCCCCAAATTGTCTTTCCATCTCTGGAAATTCTGTTCATGTAGTTCTTAAATTAAAATAATTATATTCCCTGTTTTGGCTGAGAATATTTTTATATTAAACATTACAAGCTGTTATTTTAGCTGAATTTGCACCTAGGGTTTTTTAATGTTTGATTAGAACTAGAAAAAATGTATAAACTTTGTTGAATTTTGATGTATTTCTGGTTACTATGCAGATGGGAACGGTGCTCAGGGAATTAGGGTTTTAGGTTTTAGATATTTGAAGAAGCATATTAATGATGTGGGTTTTGCTTTGAAGTTCAAGATTTTGGATTTGGTGAAGATAGATAATTTTTTAGAGAGAGTTGAAACAATGGGGTCGAATGAAATGAATAGTCGAATTGATACTTTGGAGCTCAAATCTTTGATTCTTAAAAAGTTTGGGCATCAAAGAGCAGATAAATACTTTGATCAGCTTACAAGATTGTTTAGTTTGAAGATTACCAAATGTGAATTTGATAAGTTTTGTCTTAGGATTATTGGTAGGGAAAATATCTCTCTTCACAACCACTTTATTAGATCTATTCTCAAGAATACTTGCCTTGGGAAAGTTCCACCGCACAAAGTTGTTGAAAGAGCAGGAAGTAACCTTACTGTTAAAACTGCAAATGGGTATAAGAGAAATTGTCTTCAGTCGCTTTACAGGGAAGCCTTTCCTTCTTCCCCACGCAAGGGGAGATCGCCTGTTAGTCGAGATCGCAAGTGTAGGGACCGCCCAAGTCCTCTGGGCCCACTTGGGAAGCCCCAAAGCATGGCATGTGAGGAATTGAATTCCAGGGCCCAAGAGCAGCAAAGCGCTACAGAATTGCTTTCAACAGGTAGCAGACCTCCAATTGAATTTGCTTCTGTGGAAGATGGAGAAGAGGTTGAGCAGATGGCAGTAAGCCCTGGTGTTCAGAGCAGAAGCCCAGTTACTGCTCCTTATGGTATATTGATGAATCTAGGTGGATCCCGTAAAGTGCTTTCAAATATTTCTAGAGGGAGTAATTACATTCCAGAGACCTGTCTAAATAGTGGAGAGCTACCAGACACAAGATCATTAAGAAGTCATTTGGAGCAGAAGTTGGAGATGGAGGGCATCGGTGTGTCCTTGGACTGTGTTAACCTGCTAAATAATGGGTTGGATGTGTATTTGAAGAGGTTGATTGAGCCTTGTATGGCTCTAGCTGGCTCAAGGTGTGATAATGAGCAGTTGAAAAGTGCAAGTGGTGAGTTCATTCCTGGTCTGAATGGAACATTACCTGGGAGATATGCACAAAGACAGAGAAAATCAGTTAATGCATCCATGTTGGATTTTCGTTTTGCAATGGAGTCAAATCCCCAGATACTCGGGGAGGATTGGCCCGTGCAACTTGAAAAAATTTCCTTGCGTGGTTTTGAAGAGCGATAAATACCATCTTCACTGTTGTATTAGAATTAAGTGGTCGATGAAATGGGTTTTCAGTTGATAGCCACTTACATAGATAATTCAGTTTTTTGAATCGATCATTTACTCCAATTTTGCTCTCCTCTTGGCGTGGAGCTTTACAGACAGTCCCAAGGGGAATAATAACTAGCAGAAGCTGTGGAAATCGTTGGCCAGCTTGACCAGGTTGCCTTTAAATGCCAGCAGTCATAATCGTTGAAGGGAAACTTGTTTATACAGTACAGTGTAATTCTAGATACAGGTTAGAGCTTAGCTATTTTAGGAAATTTACACGATTCTTCTACCAATCTCTTTTGGATTTTGCCTCCCTGTAGCGTGTTGGGTTATCAATAAACAAAAGTTTCTTTGATTTGGAATGATGTTTACTTGTTAACAAAATTTCATTTTGCATTTAATCACCTCATCCTCACAATTGCGATTTGGAAGACTGGTGACTCGGTATCGAATCTGATGTGAATTGCTGAATATTGAATCCTATTATTCCCAGTAAGGTCTGAAACTTTCTGCTATAGAAGGTGAAAACTGATGTTTATAGAGTAGACAGTGCAATTATCTATGCTTATTCTTCTGCAGTATCAATTTTTCCAAAAATATTAACATTTTTCCCTTTGTCAGCTTTTTAAAAATGGAGTTTGATATAAATTAAACGTAATCCCGGAGGGCAATTTTTCAAAGAGATGTTTCCAATGACATTAAGCCATTGCTTTTCAAAACACTAAGTTCTACATTACAAATCTAGTAAATTATCTCAAAACAATCATGAGAAGACAAGATCAGGTTGCTATTCTCAATTATATCAGAGATCTAACTGGCAAGTTCAGCCATCGTACTATTTTAGATACCATAACAGCATGTCATTGAAAGCATGTCATTGAAGGCGTCATTGAGTTTTCGTTGAACTGATTATGTACGCAACCACCAATGCAGGGCTGTGTAGTTAGGAGACATGATTTTGGTGAAGGAATGAATTGGTAAGCATTGAGCCCATCATCCGGAGGAGCCTGCTTTCTCTAAACTTGCCATGTATGTCATGTAGACAGTCCATAGATATGAAAACGAGTTGCTCACCAAGGGCTGTCAAAATGAGAACACCAGGGGCAAAAGTCAGAAGTGCAAAAACCAGATCATATCAAAAGGATGGACAATAGTTTTGACTACAGCAATGATCCTACTTGTACCTGTAAATGGACAGGAATGAATTTGAATGTGACAAAATCACATACAGGCCAGTACATAACACCGTTTATCATTGTAGGCACTAAATCTCGCTTTAACCGGGCAATTATCTCGGCACTATTCTCACCTGAACAGGCAATCAAGGCAACAAACACTTTACTATAAAGTTTCAGTAGCTCGTACAGGTGATTGTGTCTTCTGTGGAACACACTTGACCACCATGAAGATCAAAATGGAATACATTTTTATTAATGACCAATTTGACAGTACAGGATCTGCCTGATGAATACATGTGAACAAAGATGCAAGTGTAGTAGAGAAGGCATGCACATTGACAGAATGTTGTTAATTCCGAGAACTATGAATTCAGAACATTTTAGTACCTATAAAGTCAAATTGAAATCAAGAATGTGCCAGAGGTTGCACTTCATAATGTATATTAGATATACTGTCAACAACTCACAGTTATCATAGGTCAAATCTTCTGAATTAGTGAATTACTTAAAAACACCTCTTGTTTCAGAGTTACTAAAAACACCTGCTCATTTTAATTATTCCATGCTTATTAAATGGATTTTTCACATTGAATGAACTGGCCATCAACAGCCAGGGAAGAAATAAATGAACAAAAAATTTCATACTCAATCTAGTTTATTTGTTAGTTTGCAGACTTCTATGCTCACAGCCAAAAAGTGGTATCTCAAATTGCAAGAATTACCCTGTGCTTACCCTGTAGGCGTGCATTCAATGAGAAGAAAACAACAGTCATGATAGGTCCGTAGATGGTCTGACCCATGAGAATTTTCTTAAATGTCGTGATTAGATCTCGTTTTGGAAGGAGTTTTGAGACAAATTTGAACCAAAAATGCAGGGATGGTCCTACAATCAGCAACCCATATCCAGCCATGCGCAATGTCCTCACCAGATCATAAGGTTCCGAACTTGGCAGTGAAATTGTCTGAGCAAAAATCGAAGAAATTTTTGTGGAATAGTGTCAGGGAAAATAGTTTCCTGGGCAAACATGCAAATATTAATCGCAGCTATTTGCATCTAATTCTGGCAGAGACTTGCATTAAAGTAGGCAAGGAGAAGAAATAGGTCAAACAAAAATGCAAATAGGAAGAGAAGAGTAGTGATGCTGTGTGCACCTCATCCCAATCCTAAGATGACTTGAAAGCATGCTTTGTCAAGACATTCTAAACAGAGAGTACAATGCAAGCTGAACAGAGTTGCTGGTTTATAGTTTTATTGTCCTGTCCCTACTAAAGAGAGAGGACTGCTAATGAAATGCTTGCAAGGAGTGCCTCTTGTCCACAGCAGTGAGATAGAACAGAGGTATAAAGCAGATAAAACAACATAAACAAAAACATGATAGGTCATTCTAACTTGCAGATAATTGGAGCAATCATAGTTTAATCCAAGCTACAACTACAACAAATGAAGCAACGTCCAGAATTTAACAATTTATCATAGCAGAAAAGGCCCATCCATAATTTCCAACCACATTAGTACAATCAACAAAAGATTCTTCATCACATAGAAAAAGAAGAAGGCTCTCTACCACATTATAAACAGCTCCCTAGAAATACTAAATCCATCATCTCACATGGCTAAATAACAGAACTTGCCATCAAATCAAACAACTCTGGGTAATTGACATCACAATTATAGCTTAATAAAATATAACTCAAGTTCATATCTAAAAGTTCACCCAAAACAAGAAGAGGAAGGCCCTTATTGTTAGAAATAAAAAATCATTTCTTGAACCATGTATAAACTATTCTCTTTTTCAATATATCAACATGACCCCGGTTTAATTCTCTCACGTTTAGTTTGTTGCTCCGTGTATAACTACTCCGTGAACACAAACTAAATCCATCAAAACTGAAAATTAAACAGTAAAAAACAAATACTTAAAAAGACCCCATTTTTAAAGCAAACCACTTAAAACAACAAAGACCCAGTAACCTACAAGCCATGTTTAACAACTCGGTGGCTCTACATTTACCTGAGACGACAAGTCAGCAGCAATGTAAATAAGAGAAGAAGTGGCACTTTTGGTCAAAATAGGCCGTGACTTAACCATCCCCAGGTACCAACCAATAAACCCAATTTTGAAAAACGCAGCGTTTTCAGCCTTTGAAGAGAAAGAAGAAGTCAAAAGAGAAGAAGGAGAGAGCTCATTATTGTACTCTTTTGATCTCTTAAAACCATTTGAGAAACCAAAGTAAGCTTTTCTTGACTGTTGTTGTTGTCTGAAAACCGAATGAGCTGCTGCTGCTGCTGGGTCTGTGATGTTGGTGATGGTGTGGGCGCGTAACAGGCGGGGGATGGTGGAGTTTCTCATGAATGAGCCGCTCATTTTGGTGGTGTCTAGAAAGTGAGTTGGGGTTTTGGGCTCACAAAAACAACTTTTACACTTTCAAATACCCTCAGTTTAAAGAGCTTCTAGCAGTGGTTGAACTCTTTGAAAAAGTCCCTAAAAACCACAAGTTCGCCAAAACTTGAATACTCCACCTTCCAACATTGCAGCACAATTCCCATCGACTTGCTGACACGTGTCCTTCCCACCATTCACTTGAAGCCACGTATCTTTTATTTTTACTCGTTTCCTGGAAATCTTTTCAAACACGATTAGCTCCGTCTATACGAATGACACGTCGTTTTAATTGAACCAAGACTATTTTGGACGACTCCAACACGCGTTGGTATTCTCGCACCATCCACGAATCACGTGTTAGCTGGTTTTTTTTTTCCTAAGGAAAAAAAAAAAACAGAACCACATCCAAGGTTAGAATAGAAGGTTTTCGAGAAGTATGGTATTATAACTACATTAATCTGCTTGGATGTAACTCAACGTTAGCTTAAAAATGATTATTGAAGTGATTGGTTACTTCCCTGGACGGGGTTAATGGACGATCAAGAAGGTTCATGGCCTAGGTTAGGATGGGTGCTGGCTTAAGGTCTCCCCAAGAGGAAGAGCCCGCGTCATAATCTGTGGTAGAGAGGGCTGCACAAGTCGCGGCCCCTGTGCCCCGAAGAGGGAAAAAAATCTTTTGCTAAAGTTCATATCCAGTTTTAAACACTGATCAGACATTCTTCAATTCTGCCAGCAGTTTGATTTTCATGAAATCATTCTTTCTGTCTAGTTTTTGTTTTCATCAAATGATCTGATTGTCTCATTGGTTGTGGGCATGCAGGGACAAAACTATAAGACATCCCACATCGGAGAACAAAGAAATAACCTGTGAGCAAGTGCCTATAAACATCGAGCAGACAACATAGTTAAAGCACGCAGCCGCGCGGTGAGCACAAAGCGAACTATTCTTTCGCCTTTTACTAAAGAATACCGTGTGCGCGCCGCAATCAGCGGCATACGCTTATTTTTGGAGGGTTCTTTTCATTTTGTGAAGAACCCTAACTGAACAGTTTAAAGTTTTGCTTCTCTCTAGACAATAAATTTATAATGTAAATAAGAGAGTGTTTGTTTGTGTTGTCGCGTCTGTAATAAATTGGCAACAAAAAAAAAGTAAGTTACTATTCATGGTCCCATCAAACTATACGTTTGAAACGTAATGAAAGCAGGTCCTGCTTCTTGCGGCTGCACTGTTCACAGCATCCCTCTACTACAGTCTTACTGTTCACGTGAACACAACAGTGCTGCGAGTGAATTTTAAGCACTGTTCACGAGTGAATTTTAATTCTTTTTTTTTTTGAAAAATTGATTTCACTCCCTTCGGGAATATGAATAGTAATTTTTATTTTTTTAAAAAAATTAATTTAAGATAAATTAAATTTATTTAATCTTAATTTTATTTCTAATTTTATTCCTGATAATATTTTACCTAATTTTATTGCACGCTCAAAAAATCATGAAAACTGTATTTCTTGTCAGATGAATTTTGTATATATGTAATAGAATTGTAAATAGTTTAATGGAACAATAAAAAAAAATTTATATAAAATATGATTTATTTCACGATGTAATAGCAATAGTTAAATTTACAATATTTAAATTAAAAACCATATATATTTTTTAAAATTATTTTATAACCTCAATTTCAAAAACATTCTTAACCAAACGCATTAAACTACTTTAATTTAATGGAACAATAAAAAAAAATTATATAAAATATGATTTATTTCACGGTGTAATAGTAATAGTTAAATCTACAATATTTAAATTAAAAATCAGAAATATTAATATATATTTTGTTAAAATTATTTTATAACCTCATTTTCAAAAGCATTCTTAGCCAAACACATTAAACTATTCTTTGTTCAACTTCAATTCCAATCACAGTTTTAATCAAACATATATTTTTCTAAACCAACCTTAATTAAAAATACTTTTATAAAATAATTTTTTTAAAACCACAGCCATAACAACTAACACAATATCAAAAACACCCTAGTCTATGTGTCAGTATGCACAATATCAAAGACACCCTAGTCTATGTGTCAGTATGCCCTATATTCTTGTTGAAGACTCAAATTGTGTCAAATTGTGAGGGTGTATGAAGTATATGGGTCATTATCTACGCGTGCTGTCAACACTACCGTCAAAGCCTTTGCAGAGTTGCCAGTTACCAGACCACTGCTTCTAAAGTGCTGAAGGGGATAAAACGTAGTCAAGACTCATAGTATGTGATCTAGCTAAGCTTCCAGACATTCGAGCTCTTGTACAAGTTCTTGCTTTTAGATTCCATCTTTTACTAACAGAGTAAAAGCCTTGAAATTTCACTTAACAAAAAAGGAGAGCAGTGATCTACAAGTATTTATTCAGTCCTCAATCCTTAGCTCTGCAACTGCATCAGTATCTGACGTAATAAACAGCATGTGGTTTGCCATTATTTCGCGTCTGAACAAGTTTTATGGCATTGTAATCTGCTGCCAGACATTGCTTGGTACTGTCAAATACGCATAGGTATGTATTTCTTCTTAGTATAAATTAGATTATATTGCCTGCCATTTTTCAGTCTTATGATCAAGAATAGCATGTCTTTAATACCAAGTAGAGATTGGAC
>Ga0325414_1005963_pt1 | contig 12893 bp, 10 predicted proteins | sample PopdelMetagenome_8_FD_206183 | JGI IMG/M metagenome (GOLD analysis project Ga0325414, IMG submission 206183) | Populus deltoides microbial communities from Bellville, Georgia, United States - Leaf-PdKOR-R3 | ecosystem: Host-associated > Plants > Phyllosphere > Phylloplane/Leaf | place: USA... | reverse complement strand
TTTTAGCTATTGTTTTGGCTTGCTTGCTCTCGTCTTGAGCAAACCACTATTCTGATATTTACATTACTTGTTCATGGTTTATGCATCATGTCTGCAACTGTCAAGTCTCGTAAACTTTCTTGGCATCCACCCATGTCATTCGAAAGACAGCTACATGCCATTTATGCAGAAAGATAGATTAGCCTCCCTCCACATTTTCTTGAGTAGAGAAGCTTTAAGAGGCAAAGCTAGGCGGTCACTCTGTAGCAAATCCTTTTGTGAAACAACAAAAGATTGGATTATATGTCACTTCCCTACATAAAAACATCATGGGTAAGGTTTTTCTTGATTGAGAGAGACCCTAAAAATATTAAAATGCAACCGTAAAGATACCTTTTACGTGATTTTCTTGCTTGGGTGTCCACGTTGACAGGATAGGTTGACGTGCCATAATGCCATTACTCAAGGTTACCAACCTCTCTTTTTTGACTTTGCTAGCATAGCCTGCTGAAGAAACTTTTTCTAGCTAAAAAAGCAGCAGATATTGGTGATGTGAAACTCACTACTAATCTTAAACCGGAAGGATTTGAATTTTGGACACCAAATGGAGGCCTAATAATAATAATAATAATAATAATAATTAAAAAAAAAAACAGAATGAGATTTCTAGGGTCATACAGTGGTTTGATATAATTTGCTAGGTTAAATATTTAACAATAAAATATAGATGAAATCTTTGTAATTTTCAAAGTCTAGGATCCTTCGCAGATGTATGTGCATGGATTGATTGAGGTTAATAATTGAGTAGTGTTCGGTATCCATCTTTTTCTGTCACCTCGATCGTAACCTTTTTTCTTTCTACCTCGAGCTTGAAGCTCCGAAAATCTCTCCCTTTTTCTACGCAAATTTCCAAATCGAACTTTCCTTGGTGTTTTTATTCTTATATCTTCCTTTGCCTTTTCTTTTTCTTTGGGCGCCCTATTACGGATTAAACATGTGGAAACAAATGTAAAATCGAGCTCCTTTGTGTCATCATGTAAGGATATTCAAAAAGGTTTGTTCGGTAAGAAAATGGAATTCGATGAGGCATGATATTGAATTGGATAAGATTGAATAAGTCAAGATTTTTTTTTATTATCAAGATATTTAAATTAATTTATACGTATGTCAACTAATATTACGAACATTAATAATTATATAAATTTTCAGTTGAATTTAAGCTGCTTCTCGTATTACAACACAAGATTTTTACACGGAGGGAGGATGCTATGTAAAAAGTACAGATACTTGAGAAGACGAGCTTACCTGTTATCCTATCTCATGCATGCATAGAAAAACGTTTGAGTATCATCACACCACATTGTATTTTTCCTATTAAAAACTTTAAAAATCCAAAAAACTTCAGTCCATTCGTGAATGCATGCATTTAAATGGACAGAAAATGGAAATTCAATTCTTGTTGAGCAACTTTTGTGTCAAAAAGTCGTCGTGGTTGATAAGACACTACTGATTACGCCCGTGGATCCATCACCCTCAAACCTCGAAGAAAACAAGCACTCCGATTTGGATACGGGTAATGTCATATTGGGCTCTAGCAAGAGGCCTAGATAGCTAAAGACTATGAATCTTACCAGAGCCAAGCTTATCCTAACTGATATTTTGTCACTAGTTTCTTCTAGGGTCTAGTTGTTTGTATTGGACCTTAAACCTAAAATTCTAAACAAATGGGCCTAAAGCTGTTCGAGGGAGTCAGCATTTTTGTTGCCACAAGCGGACAACATGCAAGGATCATCCTGGTTTTGTCTTTAACAAAACCTAGGGTTTTCCTCTACTTCCACAGTTTTCTATTCCTTTTTGGTCTTTCAATATGTTCATGACCAGCTCTCTTAAGTTGTTTTGCTACTCTAATGCCCAGTATATGAAAGTTTTGATCTTTCTAAGCTTTTTTGCAAGCATTCGGTTGCTTAATTTTGATAATTTTTTCTTGCTTTTGATAGATTGTTTCCTTGTCTTGGTTTTGTTGCATTTATTCTATTATAGTTGTGCCTATGATGATGTTAACTTTTTATATGCTATCATGTTCTATATCCATGAAAAAAATCCAAATCATAGGCATATTATTTCTTCCCCCTAGCAAGTTTGGGATAGTTAAAGTATTGATTTTTTTTTTCAATTTGTTTGAGCTTATATTGCAAGTGATGATAAACAAGACCAACAATCAGCCACTCCTTTCTGGAGAATGATGATGCTGTCAAAATAAGAATCATCAGATCTGATGCATTTGTACAGGCTCTTCAATCTTCTTTTGTGTCCGTATATTTATTTTAGTTCATTTTTTTATGATGGTTAATGAGAGGTAATTAATTAGTGTTTTGGTAATGTGGATGGCTTCTTATTCTTTGTCAAGATTATGCATTATTGCTTGATTGGTGTTCTTTTAGAGAGTTAAATACATTGCTTTAGTTTGATTTGACATATTTATTATGATGGCATGAGTTCTTTCTCAATGTCAAATTCTTAATTCAATTAAAAAGGAAGAAGAATTTCCATTTAATGTACAAATTAGTATGTGCTGGATGTTGAGCCTCACCAGTGCCTATGGTGGTTCTAGAGCTAGCATGGTTTGCTCTAGAATTTCAATTTAAGTAATTTATTGAAGTCTGCTTCTGCCTGCAGCTTCTCTAGTTAGTGTTGACACGGCATTTTTTAAGATTTAAATTACTTACTGTGTCCAAAGTTTTTCCCTTTTGGTATCAAAGTGATTTAGAACTTTGAGTGAATAAGAACTTACTAAAGTTTTGTTGTGCCTGTGATGGGTTTAGATATACTATGAGCAACAGCAATGAAATTGCCTTAATATGAGGCACTGATTGTTCATTTTCTGGTGTGTTGAACGTATCATGACATTACTAATTGTGATTTGAGTAATTGGTTTGAATTTATGGTTTTGCAGAATTTCATAGCCCTGTTGGAAGAATTCTATGCTTGTTTTCCTTAACCTCCTTCTATGAACTTATTTTGCTAGATCAATTTTTTTTAATATATTCTTAATAGATGGTTTGCCTATGATGTGATTTACTGCCCGTATCATCAGACAAAGTGATGATATTTTCATCACCTCTGGGGCAAAACCATGATTTGTTTTTTACCACGATCTTAAGCATAATATACCCTTCATGGTGGGGTTGGGTGCCATTTGCAAGATACATAAAATTGTATTACATTTGTGTTGAAATGACATTCACTGCTTCGTCAATGAATTTGATGAACTTTGTAAATGCAGATCAGATGCATCAGCTGTTTTGGATAGCACACTTAGTAAGGTGTGCTTATTGGCTATTCATCTCTGGTTCTCAAGTCACATTCACTGTTTGTCTAGATGGTTTCATGATTGATTCAGAGTCTCCATAACAGTTGCTAGAAAGCCAGATGATTGTCAAGTAAGAACTTGAGATTTGAATATGGGGTCTCTGCAGCTTTCCACTCCAACTGCATCTCATAATGGATCTGCTTGTTGCTTCTCTTCCAGCTTTGTGAAGCTCAACCATGTATATTTTGAGAAGCACTATTATTTCATTTTCAAGAATACTTGTTTTGAACAAATGGGAGAGTATTATGAACAGATTAAGATTCATTCCGGTTTCCCAAGATTTGATACTGGCTAGCTAGCGCACACAATTTACACATCAGTAGTTTCAGAATTCATGATTCAGAAAGAAGACACATCAACATGGATCATCCACCTTTTGCCCAAAGGAACATGTCAAATTCTCTCAAAACGTGTTCAGTTTTACATGTGCCGCACCACACCGACTTGTTCTTTATTTTACTTTTAACTATTAGGCTATGTATATGTTCGAAGAAATCAACATTCTGCAGCAAAACATCTAGCTAGAAGGGAACTATGGCAGCACTATTTTTGGCAAAAAGAGCCGTCATTAACATCTCTAGAGCTTCATCCAAGGATCACCCTCGTTGTGTTGTGTCTGCCAACAGGGCTTACTTCTCAACTGCTTTTCAACGAGCTCAAGTATCACTATCCTATAATTCCTCTTTTTTATACATGATCTCTCTCTGTATCCTAAAATATTTAGACAGAAAGCATATAGTTTGTCTTCAGACTGAAAAGCATGGCTACCTTGTCTAGCATTGAATTACATGTATTTCCACGATGGGGACTATTTGTCGGTTCCTAAGCTAGACCATCAATAACGCTTTTTTTTTTTATTCCATTATATGCTAAATTTTCAGGGTACCAGTGTTGCAGCAGAGACAAGAAGAGAAACAAATAGCCCAGATAGGACACCAGGAAAATCTTATAGCGCAACAAATGATCCAACTAGGCAAGTCTTGTATGAGGCCAAGCAACAAGCTGTAGACCCTGATGAATATACAGGAGTAGGGGCATCACAGTTTGTGGCTGACACTGCCAAAGAAGGGGTTAGAAAAGTAACACAAGTAGCAGACACGTCGGCTAAGGAAACAATGAATGGTGCACGGGAAGCAGCCAAAGAGGCTAACCAAAAGATTAGAGAGACAGTAGGTGGTGGAAATGATGATAGTAACAGTCATGATCATAACAGCCACGACAAGAACAATAATAACGTGGAAGATCTAGTGTTTGTTGAGGTCCATAAGTTGATGGACCAGCTGTTGATACAGTAGAGTACAGAAATAATGATGATTTGAGAAGAATAGTTGACAGAGCAGATTGAGAAAGCACTTGGTTCTTAAGTTTGCTTGCATTTGGCAGCAATAACTGTTAAGAATAAGAATCCTATTAGAAATAAATAACCTGAATACTTTAGGTTTTCTACTATAAAACTGATTCTATAGGACGATAAACTGCAGGACAGTAATTGATTTCTAATTTATTGGAATGACTATAAGTGCTTTTGTATAAATATGTGATGTGATCAATAATACAATTCATTCCAGCATATTCTATGCTCTCTTTTCAATTTACAATAACTATGGTCTGTTACAATGTTTGTATCACGCTGGCTTAATTAGAAAACAATGGATTTGTGATAAGACCTGTACTGGGTCTTTTATGTTTATCTTTATTTTCAGCAGGGTTTCTGAATTGAGATAAATGAGCTTCAATAATTTTGTTTTAGCCCTCAATCTTGAAAAAGTAGTGTGCTGAGCTTTGGTTCACCAAAACAAATACCAGCAACATATCACATATGAGAACCTTAAAATGGTCTAGGCAAAGGCTGATCAGGGAAGGCTGGTTCACAGCTAATCAGTTCCCAAATGATCATGACGCCTTGTCAGTGATTCTGTGGAGAAAGAGACTTTTAGCTTTTGTGTATTCAAAGGAGCTTTGTCCATTTCCTTCATACAACCACCAAGGATTCTAGAACTTGAAGCTGAAATAGTTTCGAACCATGAACTCACGCACTCTCTACACTACAGGATATTTTCAGACTAGAATTCTATCTTCACGACAGAAAGTGCCCAGATTTTGTCGAGTTGCATTGTTCAACAAAAAAACATCCGACTTGGAATCTGATACGCTCTTGCTTTGGCCATTAAATTGCCAAAACAAATTCCAAAGTGAAAAGGATTGGTAAAGATGATAGGCAATCCATATAATCCAGCACTTCACTCATCATTTCCTATAAATCCATTTTGAAGGGTAATAAAGAATCAAAGAAGATGATTGGGAATGTAGATAGGGAATATAGATCACTTATCATCACCAGTATCATAGCACAATTTAGATGTCATTAGGTAATGTGCTAGCGGGTGAGGTTTACTGGCAACCATGTTTCTAAATGATAATATTTTACCTAATTTTATTGCACGCTCAAAATTTTTTAGAAAACTGTAGTTCTTGTCGAATGAATTTTGTACCTAATGAAATTGTAATTTTTTTTTTAAAAAATTGAGTTTTACTCGAAAAACTAGTATTTAATAACACTACATAAATTAGAAGGATATCGCATGATGATGTAACATTTGTGGAATTTGATCGCAATTCCAATTATGTTCTTGCCGGGTCTGACCCAGTTAAAAAAAATCAGTTTTTATTTTTATTTTAATTGTGTTTTATTCAAAAAATTAGAAGGAGATCGCTTGATGATGTAACAAAAATTTCAGTTTTTGTTGTTGCGCGCTTAAGAAACCATGGAAAATATAGTCCTTATTTGATAGATTTATTTCGTATGTGATGACATTACACATAGTTTAATGGAATAATAAAAAATATTTGATATCAATATTATTTATTTCATGATGTAATAACAGTAGTTAAATCTACAATATTTAAATTAAAAATCATTCATTCATATATATATATATATATATATATATATATTGTTCAACTTTAATTTCAACCACAGTTTTAACCAAACATATATTTTTCCAAACCAACTTCAACTAAAAGTACTTTTTATAAAACAACTTTTTTAAAACCACAACCACAACAGCAATCTTAATACCAAACATACTCTTAGACACGCCAAATAATTTTTTGAAACAACATCATACAAGATTTTTGTGTTCCGGAATTAGTTGACAATTGTCCGTGCTATTTAAAAAAAAAGTATTTGTTTTAAATTATATATATATATATGTGGATTATTTTAATGTATTAATATTAAAAATAAATTTTTAAAAATAAAAAATATTATTTTATATAATTTGAAATAAAAAATATTTTAAAAATAATTGTAAAAAATATTTCAACGTCAACCAGACTTGAAAGCTCTCTATCTTATCAAACAGCTGTTTGGTTCTCTTTATAGACAAGAATTGTTCTTTGCCAAAGCAAAGTCATGATCCACTCATTTGTATTCTGTTTTTTTTTTTACTTCATCAACGATCTAATCTTCATGATTCGCAGCTCAAACAAATTAGAGAATCTGGAAGGAATATAGGACCAATATCCAACTCCGATATTGAGAGTAACGGGCACTTTATGGAAGTCAAAATCATATGCAAAGGCCATTTCCTTTAATGTGTTATCATAAAAGGTAAAGAAAAGAAAAGAGAGACGCGGAAGAGTGGAGGGGTGAAAGGTAGGTAGACATAAGAACATGGAATCACACTTGTGGGTGGAAATGGATTGTGATATTTGAGAGTTCATGTTTTTTGCCATACCATGAATTTGCTTAAACTAGTAGGTTCCTTTGTGCCTGTTAATGTTGTGTCGATTTTCAGCGTTTTGCTGATTGGGATTTTGAGCTATAGACTTTTTATTTAAATATCTAGAATTCCAATAACTAGAATTTTTTCTTCTATTTCACATAATAATCATATGAAGATGGTCGTCTATCCTAAGCACAAATTTCATTAGAGGTCGTACTCCTCTGCAAGTAATTGGCAGTGGAGTACGACCTTTCCGTTCATGTGAATTGAACTCGAGGCCTATCCTTTCACCACCTACAAGAACACTACTATGCTACTCACCCATGCTAAATGTTAATATCTGTGATACCATCCGCCATTTTCCTCGCAGATTACAGAAAATCAAGATGTTCAAGAAGATTGGTTGTAGGGATGCTTAATTATTTGACCACCATACTCTTGCCTTTCACATATATTCTTTATGATTGTGCTATGAGCCTTTAATACTGAACTCAACTTGGAGTTCCTCTGTGATAGGTAACAGCCAATCACGTATAAGATATGTGCAGGAATAGGAAGGATGCTTATAAGCAAAGGTCCCCTTTCACTGCTACAAAATTAGTCCAGCCCTTAACCTTGTACTATTAGATGTACAAACATGAGCTTTACTCAAATTCTAATGAGCTATAACGCCTTGTATGATTTCAGCTGCCTATCTGTTTTTCATAGACATTTGCTTAAGTATTCCATTTGTGCTTGGTACAAGAGCCACGTGAAAACTTGTGTTGGGTCATGTCACCACTGAGGTTTTGCCTTCCCAGCTATCATGGCATGTACATTGTGTACTGAGCCATGTCCCGAACTTTATAACACAAAAGACCCGCGGGCGGCCCATAGACTTTTACCGTAAGCCAACCCCAGCAAAAAACACATTGATAGAAAGCCAGCATTCAGTTGCAACGCAATCATCTTAAATATTGAATTAATCAATCTGCACATGGACCTGTAAGTCGTGAATCAGGTAAAAAAGACACGAGGAGAAAAGATAAGAGGAATAAAGCTTTGCATGAACAAAAGACTGGAAATCTATTAGTCCATTTCAACAAAAAAGAAGCATAGGGTACTCTGCTACAGTACACTGCTTGTCCAACCAAGAGGAGCAGAATATTGTGTGAGCATTGATTCTGTACCATTACATTAAAGGGTGCACTAAAATTTGACATGTCCTTCTCATGCCTCTGTCATAGATGTAATCTTTTCACTATCATCGCTTACTTGAGTGCAATCCAGTGCCTCTCTTGCTCATTTAAGTACCAGAAAATTTGCTTTGTAGCATACCATTAATGTCAAGATAAAGCGTAAAGAAAGCATTCCGGAAAAATGGTGATAAAAAACAGAAAGTAATGGTTTAAGGGGCCCTTTGTTGAGGATAATTCAGTCCGTCTGTGTTTTGATTTCTTCAGCAGGAAAATCAAGTGATCAAATCTGTGCTGTAGGCTAGCATTATGTTCGAAAACTATATCCTTCCTGCTGTCCCATGTTCTAAATTTGATAACAGTCGATTTGACTCGAAATCACCCAACTTTTTTTCTTCCTTCTTCATTGACAAAACCATCGATCCTGATTCCTACCTAACTTTCATGTCTATAAAAAAAAGCTAGAAGATTAACCTGAACACGTCAAGTGATTCATTTGACATAAAATTTACCTGCTATATTGCCAAAAACTTCATGCTTAAACCAAATAGTTTACTAACTCACAGACTTACTCTGCGAATGCCCTTTCTAAACAAACAATAATGGCATAGGTGTGCTAATATCATTTAATTTCGTTTTCACATCTAGGGAAGCAATAATAATCGAGCGTCAACCACACACATGTAGTGTCAAATGAAAATATCACTACAAGCACCAATAACAGCAATTAAGCTGAAAATTTATCTGTCATAGCAAATCACAACAAACAAACTCCACACTCTAATCATTCATTCATTGTCAACTGACACCATACATAAAAAAAAAAAACACAAGAATATGTTGCTTGTGGTCCTCCCTACTTTTTTCACCTTTTACTTTACACTCTCTCCTACAGACCTTCATTTTAGTACTTCAAAAGCCACTCCTCACCTTGCTAGCTACCACACAATACCTCAATTGTGTGATATCCTCCCTAAAATAATGGACGCTAGGACTCTTGAAGGGAAGCATAGCAGTTTGAAAGAAAAAATGATCAACAAAGATGATTTCCTGATTGAGGATGAGTTGGAGGATGACATGGAAGAATATGAGAGTGGCGGCGGTGTTGGTTTAGCCGATGATGAAAAGAAGAAAGGAGCCGGTGTTATGCATGGGAAGAGAGGGACTGGTAGTGGCGGAGCGTCTCCACCATCCTGCCAAGTGGAGAAGTGTGGAGCTAATTTAACTGATGCTAGGAGGTACCACAGGAGACACAAAGTTTGCGAGGTTCATGCAAAGTCACCAGCTGTGGTTGTTGCTGGCCTCAGACAGAGGTTTTGTCAGCAATGCAGCAGGTATTTCTGTTTCATGCGTTTTTGTTTAGCTATCTTTCTTTCAGTAGGACGTATTTTCTTTTACTAGTATGGATACATAGCATGCGACTTGACAATTAAAGGGGTTTGAGGAGAAATATGCTATGTTCACACACAAAATTTCTTTTCGCTTGTGCAGCTTCTTCATAAGAAAATAGTGGCAAGTTTTTTGCATTTGTAACATTACTGGCCTGAAAGAAACTTGTTTGAGTTTTGAAGTCGGGCGTAGTTATCTGAATTAGCCAATGTAAGCTCAGCGTGAAGAAGATTGCCTAACCCATGCAATTGACTGAAGCTAAAACTCAGTAAAGTGTTAGAATTACAAGTTCCAAATACTCTGGAGACTCATCCATACACAATCTCAACCTTTTTCACTTGCTAGTAGAGCTCAAAAACAGAAGGAAGAGTGGGATTTATTTAGTATCGTTTGAACGGTAAAATTTCTGCAACCTTCTTTGGTTGGATGACAAATATTGGATTTTCATCAGGATTCCCCAAAAGAAGGTTTGACAGAGTTAGGGTACATAAATGTAGGTTGTGAATATAATGGTCCAAGTGTTAATGATACAATTTACTTCAACAGTATGAAAAGAAATGGTGCTAATTAGGCTTGAAAGTTTCTAAATCGAGACAAGTTTCTGCTGGTCACGAACACAAAATCAGCTGACTGGTTAATATGATCAAAATTGATGTTCCTAACATCATGGAATGTCAGAAAATTAATGGAGAGGCTGTTTCCGCTTAAGAGATTTTGTTAGATATATGAGCTTTTGCCAAGTAATATGTGTTTTCCCTTTCCATGCATTTTTCCACGTAATGGTACTTTCGACAAGAGGTGTTTTTACCAAAATTTACTTGAAAGTCAATTTCAGCTCATTGTGGCTTCTTTCTGCTCATCTTCCAGTGACTTGCTATGTATATGGTTCTGTTCAGTTGCTTTCACTATTCTATAATTATGAGCCTTTGCAGGTTCCACGAGCTAGCGGAGTTTGATGAAACAAAGAGGAGCTGCCGTAGGCGTTTGGCAGGGCACAATGAGAGGCGCCGGAAGAGCACAGCTGAGTCTTACGGAGAGGGTTCAAACCGCAAAGGCGTCAATACTTCTTTGAAAGAGAGCCCGTGCAGGCATGCTGATGAAAGAGGAAGATTTCAGATAAACATCCCACCCCAAGGAAGTTCCTCTTACAAGCGATCCCAGATCAGATGAAGACCAAACCAGCGGCATGCTCCCTCTCTTCTGTCAAGTAACAGCTTAATTCTACGCATGTTTGGGACCGTATAAGATCGACCACTACAAGGGATCGTATGTTCTTGGTGTACTTTAGTATCTACTTGCTGTAATGTTGTTTGACAGAGGCTGTATTATGTGGATGAGGCCTCAAATGGTGTTCAAGGTTCTACCAGCATTGGCTTGGTGGAATCTTTTTGCTATCCTATAAAGAATAATATCCATCCTATAAAGAATAATATTGACTATGTTCTTGCCGAACTGCAAAAGAACCTCGTTGGGTTCATCTTACTAAGAAAACAACGTTGCTGAGGATAGCTGTACCAAAGAGCTGCTTCCTGCGTCTGAACCAAACTCATCCAAAGAAAATTATTCTAACCCAACTCTTACGATCGATGCTTGTAAACCTAGATTTCTAGCTGGTTCTACCCTTTCAGTATCCTATGATTCAAGACTACGTACGTACTATTCCCAATCCAAAAAACATGATTATAAATTGTTAAGATAGTCTTAGATTAAATTCAATTAAAGTTCAAATATATCAAAATCTAAGCTCAAAATATATTTATATATATACAAATGAAGCACATAAATTGCAAATGATGAATCACACATCAAAGTGTGTATATATATCTATAGCATCAAGAGTTTCATTTTTATTTTTCTATTTGTTACATGTGTTTTAGGGAAAATAAAAACTCGCCCCAGGTTGATGCGGTTCAACAATAAATTAAAGAGGATAAAAGGAATAAGGGAAGAGAAGACGGTTAAAGAGAGGAGAAGAAAAACAGTGTCTCATACAAAAGTTTATTTATTTTTAATTAATTATCAAAATGTTAATGTCATAGAAAAATATATCTAAATAGTCTAAACCAAACCCTAATAAAAAAATTACCAACAATTAAGCTAAATAAAATGAAATCCAAAATAGAATAAAACAAAGTCCAATAACAAAAGAGTGATGAGTTGAGCTATGATCCATCGTTTATCGTTTATCGTTTATGTTCATGTGTGTGTGACCTGTAATACAGGTCTAGCGTCCTCACCAACTCTTTTGAAGTTGAAAAACTCAACTCTGTCAATTGTAGCTTTTGACAATTCTGATAGTGTTTTCAAAGATTAGAATCAACATGCTTCAATGTATATCTAATGATCCAAGTACAATCCAAATCAGGTCACCTAACCCAACAAAATAGAAATCGATAAACCTCATTATCCCTTATTAAAACAACTTGTTCATCCAAATAGCATCAATATGTTCCTTTTATGTTGATGAAAAAGGTAACAAGGATCATATAAGATAGGTTGTTGTCTCTTTATTCAACAAGATTCTCTATATTAAAAATATAGTTAATACCAAAGTTAAGGATAGGTCAATGACTTAGGCATTTGATCCAACCTCAATAATACTTTGAATAGTCCAACTTTACATGCCATCAATTTTTATTGGTTTTAAAAGGATACATTTCAAGTCTAATCCATATCATGACACAATCCCTAACATTAAATGCATTGTGACGCTTATATAAATAAGCTTGAAGTCTATATTGGACATTACTTGCTTGAATTTATTTTGTGATCTCAACATGCAAACCATGAACTTCATATAAAAAAAACTCTACTTTAGATTTCTTAGTGTAAAAAAGACATGGAAAGAAGGTCTACAAGATTTTTAGTTTACCATGAACAACTTTAAATGGACTCATACCTATAGAATTATTAAACAATATAATATAGGAAAACCAGGTCGTAGGGAGAACCAAATCTTAATTCCTATTATAGTTAACTCTTCATACATCTCAAGAGATTAACTAAGCTTCAATCAATCATCTCAGTTTGACCATTTATTTTGGGGTGATAGGTACCATATAATTTCAACTTGGTAATTCCAAAAGTAATTCATATACCGCACATCCCTATCTAAGATTATAGCTTTAGAGAGGTGATATAACTTCATGATCTCATCAAAATAGAGTTTAGTAACTCAAGAGGCATCTATAACATTGGTAAAAGGAATGAAGTGGGTCATCTTAGAAAAACAATCAACAATTAAAATTATGG
>Ga0325414_1005962_pt1 | contig 12893 bp, 5 predicted proteins | sample PopdelMetagenome_8_FD_206183 | JGI IMG/M metagenome (GOLD analysis project Ga0325414, IMG submission 206183) | Populus deltoides microbial communities from Bellville, Georgia, United States - Leaf-PdKOR-R3 | ecosystem: Host-associated > Plants > Phyllosphere > Phylloplane/Leaf | place: USA... | reverse complement strand
ACAAGTGTGCTTTCTATGTACTTAGACGAATGATAAATAAATTGAAGAATATATTTAAGCCTCTTTCTCGAGAATCCCTTCTGGGTTCTCACTTGGTTTTTGCAAGAGTTCAAAATTGTGAGTATATATGTGCCTAAAAAACGTTTGGTGCTCCTTTTCTTACCCTTTTTTTATTTTTTTTAATTTTTTGTAAGAGTTCAAAATTTTGAGTCTATATATGTGTATACATTTAAAGAGAACCAATTTCGTAATGCTAGAGATAAAGGCAAGTTGTATGTTTAAATAATAAATGGGATCAAGCAAGACATCATTCGAAATCTCACTATAAAATTTAACAGTTTTACCGACAGAATTTTTCTATCAATGTAAGACACATATTTCGTCGGTAATTAATTTACCAATGAAATCACCGACAGAAATGCTCCGTCGGTGAATCTTTCATCGGTAATTTTTTTATGTCGGTAAATCCGTTGGTAATAAAAAAATATTATTACCGATGGATTTACTGATGGAAAAGACACGTCGGTAATAATATTTTTTATTACCAACTGATTTACCGACTGGATTATTTAAAAACATTTTTAAAAAAAATTCATTTTATAAAATTATAAAATAATTAAATTAACATAAATCAACACTCTATAATATATACTCAAAATGCTTGTAAAAAAGAATAAAAAAATCAACTCAAACAAATTTACAATAAATAAATAAAACGAAAAAATAAATTCAATTAAAAATTGATCTCATATGAAAAAAAAATCTCACAACAATATTTATACAATTATTAAGAATAAAAAAATTAAAAATAAAAAAAATACAATGAAAAAAATCATGAAAAAAAAAGAAAAAAAAAAATCTTACCTTAATGTAGTTGCAATTAAGTGAAGCTAAGGAGAGAAAAAAATTTCGTAAAGCATATTAATTAAAACAAAACTAAGAGGATAAAAGAAGAAAGAAGAAGAAAACATACCCGAGCATGGAGGAAAAAAGAAGGAGATGAGGAGAGAAAAGAAGAGAAAGAAATAGATATTGATGTTTTTTACATATAGTGAAGAAGAAGAAGAAGAAGAAGAAGAAGTAGAAGTAGAAGAAGAATAATAATAATAAATGAGTATGTCTCTTGTTAAATAAAGGGATTTGGGCTTTTTATTGGGGCGCGTTAGCGAAGAATTTACTGACGGATAATTGAATATTAATATTTTTTAAATATTCCATCGGTAATTCTATCGGTAATATTTAATTTAAATTTTCAATTTCGTAAAACGTTTTCAGAAACTGCCAACAATTACCGACAATTTTTCAATTCGTCGGTGATTCTGTCTGTAATATTTAAATGAAAATTTTATATTAATTGAATTTTTTTAGAAAACCGCCAAATAACACCGACGACTTGTCAATCCATCGGTGATTTTATCTGTAAAGAACAATAATTAACAGTGCAATTGAAAAGTGAACAGTTCTGAAGCTCTCTAGAAAATAATGACGAAAAATTCCGTCGGTGATTCCCTTTGTAATTGACATGATGAACAGTGTTCATAGTTTACCAATGAATTTACCGATGGAATTTATTCCGTCGGTAATTCCATCGGTAAAAATGGCACTTCATCATTTTTTTTGCTTTGTTTTAATTTTTTTTCCCACGGTAATTCCCTCGGTATTTCCGTTTGTATTTATCGATTTTCTGGTAATATGTCTTATTGATCTTTAGCCAAATCTTAAATCACCGAAATGAAAATAAAAAATTATATCGAATTTAAAAAGAAGCATTTAATTTAAGATAATATAAAAATGAAATAGTGAAAACATGTAAAGTTAAATACATGGTTATTGCTAGGGTGCTAACAAACCTCCTTCTGCCCTATATGTGCTCAAAATTTCAATTTTTTCACATTTTAGTTCTGAAATTTTAAGCGAGGATCAGAGGAAAAAAAATGAAATAGAAAGTGTTCAACCCGTCATGAAAAAAATCTCACCTTGGTTTTAATGGGTTCATGATAAAAAAAAAAAAGTTTAATATGAGTGGTTTTGACCATGAATTTTTTATTTTTATTTTATATTTTTAAACTAATTAGAGAAAATTGAAAATGTATTTGTTGAGGTTTTTATGATTGTTTTTAAGGTTTTTTTAGAAAAAAAAACAACTTAAAAATAGATTTTTTGGGTCCAAAATCCGAAACTCGATTTTCTAGTCACCAAAGGTAAATGATAAAATGATCCAATAATGATACATTTTTTTGCCAAGATGTACTCTACATTATTCATTAAGAGAAAAACACTAGAGCGAACTATATCCTTTTTTTTAAGAAAACTTAACCAGGCTTGTCCTTTCAAATCTAGAAGCACAAGACCCTTTTATTTAATTTTTCATTAATGGGTTTTTAAAATAAATTTTAATTTAAACTTTGAAAGTGTTAGTTGAACTTTTATTCCTAAATGATCTTTTGAATTGTTTATATAATTACAATAATACTTTAAAGAGATTATTATAATTTATCTTTATTTTTCTCTTTTAAATTTTATATAAATAAGTTGTATTTACAAGATGCATTTATAAGAAACAAATTATTTATATAAAGTGATCAAAATTAAAATATAAAATAAATAAAAAACTTATAAAATAAAAAGATATTCGAAGTAAAATATATACATGTGCATCTATCTTTTTATTCTTACAATGAAGATCAACTTTTTGTCTTATTCTTTAATTAATGTTAATAATTTTTATTTATTTATCAATTCTTATATATTTCTTTCAATTTATTTTATTAAGCATAAATAATATCTTTTCATTTTTCAATTTAAAAAATTCATGATACTGAAAAATACATTTTTAATGTCAGCTCATTCTTCTCTTGCGTTAAAAATTAACTTGAATCTTACCTATAATGTAGCATTGGTACACTAACTATTTTAAATCTAATTTCATGAATACATTTGTTTGTTCATATTTTCTACCATATTAGAAATATACATTTTTATATTTTATAGAGTTGGAAATTGATATTGATTATGAATTTTAACCGAGCTCTTTATAAATGTTGGACAAAATTTATCATAACAAGTAAACAACATAACTCATAGACACTAATCATAATCAACAACTAATTTGTATGATTTATGTTGTATATGTGCAAGGTTGCAGTGATTATCCTCTTAGATCGGGATTGTCATGAATAATATGGGTGGAAAGTACAAGGAATTTTTATTTTTTATCAGTAAAGGAGGAGAAATAGGAGTCGCCATCTAGTATTTTAATCATTAAAAACCCTAACTAGTCTTAGAGTTTGGATAAGGGAACTGATTGCCCTCTAATATGCTTTACATGAGGTAAGCTATATTATTTATTTATCTGATTTAAATTAAGGTAATGTTGTATTTTCTATTGAAAATACATCTTACGTATAAGTTCATAATCTTGTATATTAAAAGAAATAAAATAATATTTTTTTAGTTTTTTTGAAATATAACTCAAGTTCTCACGAATAATCATAAACTAGTTATGATTCTCTTGGATTGATTCTTGTAGTTTTTTTCAAAGTATGATAAAAATATATTTTTAAATAAAATAAAATAAAATATGCATGAAAATTTTATAATTTGGCCATATGTCAGGAAAAAAAATATTTTTTATTTTTTTAGGCTTTGTTTGGCAAAAAACTCATTTTTCCTTGTAATAAAACTACCAAAATAGGCTTAAAGGGTGTTTGTCAAACACATCCTTAAATCAAAAAACCTTTAACGAAAACATGACAAACCAAATAGGGTCTTAAACCTAAACCTAAACCTAAAGGCATAGACATGTTGGAAATCATGCAAGGATAAATAATCTAGCATCCATTCACTTCAATTATCACTTAAACATTTGAAACTTTAGGATTAAAATCCATCAAAACTTATTATTGATGCAAATAAACCCTAGATTATTTATTAATCAAGCATAAATAAGGATTATGTGCAAAGAAATAGACCAAAAGTGGTCCTAATCAAGGGTCTAAGGCAATATTCTTTCCAAAAACATAAAGAACATGCTCAAACCCAACCCAACAACTTAAAGTCCAAATTAGACCAGATACGATATATAAAAAAAAGCTACATGTTGGGAATCATACAAGGATCAATAATATAGTATCCATTCATTTCTATTATAAAAAATAAATATGATTTTGGCAAAATGAGTTTCGGTTCAATATTAAAACCCTAGGATTAAATTCTATATAAAAAAACTTGTTATTAATTTAAATAAACCCTAGATTATCGACTAATCAAGTTGGCCAAAGGGTTTAGTGTAAGAAATGGATCAAAATTTGTCCAAATCATGGGGCTAAGGCAATGTTCTTTACAAGAACACAAAGAACATGCCTAGAAACCCAACAAAAACCCAATTATTGCTAAGCTTTGAAAATGGGCATTTTTGGCTTCTAAAATATGCTTTCTTTATCCCAACATGTCACACAATATAAAAACTAATAAATAACATCAAAATCATACATGAGGTAACAAATTCAAAAACTACCAACTTAAAACAGAACACATGTTCATGTAATATGGATTCAAAATTAGATCTTCTAAACTTATTTTGGTCATGAACAGACCTAGCATAACCAAGAAAAACATTATTGCTTAAACATCCATTGCTTAAATTAAACAACTAAAACAACATTGTGTGTGTGTGTACAAGTTAAACAATAACATTATTATATTAAAAACATCATAAAACTTATATAAAAAAACTTCCATAAATAAATAAAATAGCATTAAAGAGGTGAATACAATATCATTTATTGAAACATTCCAAACTTTTTTTTATATGCTTGTAAACATAAATATAAAACAAAAACAAAAAAAAAACATCTCAAGAAGGCCACAAGAACTTACTTTTGGATTAGAAAATATATCTAGAACAACTACTCTTTATTTTGCTTTTATTTGGAAAGTTTTGCCTCTCACCAACCTACTATTGTTTCCAAGCTAAGGAGATCTTTTATGTTAGGTCCTGGATCTTTACACTTAGTTTTTTTATGAATATTTTTCTACTTTTTTCTTTTTTTTAGCTCTCTTCTTAAATGGGTATTTATAGGGTTTTGGGAGGTCTTGAATCCATTTTTAACCCTGTGATCTTGAGGTAAATGTTGTAAAACCTTGATAAGAACCCATTTAAGAGCATTTGTGTATGAACACATAAAAAGAAGGTCGTTTCTTGCACAATTATGTTTTGATCATGGCTGACTAAGTTGCCCACTTTCAAGGCCTCGTCGGAGCATTTTTGTTGTCAACATCACCCAAAATCACCTGAAGTTAGTAGAGAGGATTCACACCTTTCATTTGGATCGAACCTTGTACAATTTGGAGGTCTATAGTTCCACATTCATTCGTTTGAAGTTGCCAACTTAATCAGTTAAAATTGTCAAAACAGAGGTCAATCTATTGAACAACGTGTCATTCACATTTTCTTCATTAAATCTGAATGATATGTCATTTATGGTTTAAAATTCAAGATTGAAAAATTTTGATGGAGTCTTTGTTCTTCAAATTTCTTTGAATTGCACCCATAATTGTCTCTAAACTTTTAATTTCATGCAATTTCACCCCTATCAAACTCAATTGGTAGCCCCTAAGTTAACTATCTTTTTCATTTTGGTCCATAGATTTGAATTTGTGCATTTTAACCCTCGATTTACTAACAAACTTCTAGTTTCTACAATTTGGCCCCTGATTTCGTCACTTTCAGCCCTTACATTCACCTATGTTTTCAATTTGATCCTTGATTTTGGATTTCTTCAATCAAGTTCATAATTGTCCATCAAACTTCAATACATACATACATATATATATATATATATATAAGCCCTTGATTTGACCAAATTAACTCTTAAAAATTCCAATTTAATCCCTAGACTTTAATTTCTTCCAATTAAAGTCTAATTTGACTTTAAAAATCAAATTTTCTTGCAATTAAACCCTCAATAAAATCAATTAAACCTTGAAAAATTCTAATTGAGTCCTTAAACATCAAATTTTGAATTTCCCTCCTCAAATTGATTTTTCTTTGTCAATAGGGTCTTCATCAATCGAAAATACATTGTCAAATTTTCCAATCTTATATATTTTGATCTTCTTTAACCAATCTTCAACAATTTTCTTGGCATTCTGGTATATTCTTCATATTGATATATTTTTTGAGTTTCTTCCAATATTTTTAAATTTTCTTGTATTTTTTCTACTTTTTTTTATATAAGGCTCCAACAATGGCTAACAACAACTTCAATACTAGTCATTCTTTCTAAAAGGTGTGGCCAAAACACTATGCATACACCATTATTCACCCTCTCATATTTTACTATGGACTTACTATTCAAAATTGATTTTTTTTTCAATTAGATCCTCAAACCTTTTTTATGTAATCACATCTATTTTTGGCCGAATTCAAGAATAATTAAATCAAATTTATTGACTAATAAAAAAATTAAAAGATAGGGAACCAAAGTATAAAATGCACCATAAATGGGTGATGGTTTTAAAGTTAACATAAAAAGTTTATTTTAGTTCTCAAACTTTATAAATTATACCTACATAGTCACTCAAAATTTGTTCAATTCAATTTTGGTACAAGAGTTTATTTTTTTAATCCCTAGTTTGAGAGAGAAGAGCAAATAGAGAGAGACAGAGAGAGAGATCGCTAGATTTCGGTTGTAAAGTGACAAAAATAAAGTGTGCGCCAATTTAGGCCATCAAAACAGTCAATCTTTATGTTAAATGATTTCATTTAATGAGAGGAGTTCAGCTTAGGTTTTTCTCAACTTGAAAGTGCCTAAGACAACAAATTTGAGATCGAGATTTTTTATTTTGGATTGATTTTGGGTTTTGGAATGATTTGATATCTTTATGTCAAATGATTCCATTTAATGGGAGGAGTTTAACTTAGGTTTTTCTTAACTTAAAAGTGTCTAAAAACATATTTAAGATCGAAAAGATTTTTGGTTTCAGGTTGATTTCAGGCTTTGGGGTATTGTTTTGGTTTTTTTTAGGTAATGGATGGGCTTATCAAGATCCTTAGTATGTTTTCTAGGTGTTTTGTGTTAAACATAGGTTTTTGAATAAAAAAACCTATTCGGCAATTTTGTTGGCAATTTCCAATGCCGATGGACTTTTTGATAGAAAATGGGCAGTACAAGCACATTTTAGTAACAAAATATTCATCGGTGATTTTGTCAATATTATAAATCACTGATGGAATTGCTAACAGAATAAAATCACTGACGCTCGATTTTCCAATAACGATATTCTTTCAGCAATTCCATTAGTGATTTATAATACTGATAGAATTTTCTCTAAAATATAACGGGATATTCTTTTGGCATCCTCTAATTTTCTCGTAGTGATTGAATAGAAAAAAAAAGGAAGTAAAATGAAAAGCTAATGAAATTTTGTGTTGACCTAGGTTAACACGTGAAATTTACAACTTAGATAATGGATATGATCACAATAACTTAACCCGGTCTGAAAATTTGTCTCTTTCTTTTTCCTTTCCTTATTCTCTTTCTAATGGGGTCTTGATTGGGTCTTCATTGATCTCAGGTTGGATTAAATCTGAAACTTAATTGAAGAGTTATAAAAGGATTGGAAACAGAATTTAAAAAATATATCATATTGTATCGACCTCGATTAACCTTAGTTAACCCATGACAACCTGAATCATGGACATGATCCCATTTAGGTAACCCATTTGGGTAACATGTATCTTTCTTTTCTCATCCCTTACTCTCTTCTTGGTTAGGCCTTAATTGGACTTTAATTAGCCACAAATTTGATGAAATTTAAGATTAAATTGAAGAGTTATAAAAAGAAATTGGGAAAAAAAAAGAGCTTAAATTTATGACTGAATTGAATTGGCATAAAAGAATTAGGGGTAAAATAACAACAACAACATCAACTTGCTTTGTGCGTGCATTTCGAGTGTATTTTTTAGCATCGTAGAATCATCTCGTTAAGATCTCGCCTAGGGCGACACATGCCAGTGTCAGACTCCCTACATGGCTCTAACAACCTTGTCTTTACTTTATTTTTCCTCCCTTGTCTCGAGATTATTGCAGCAATTGCAAAATAAAAAAAAAACATTATAGTCACCCACGATGTTTTGTTTATGTGTGTGTATAGTGCTTTTAATTGTAGAAAAGTCCCTTCACTTTTAGTCTTTACCACGACAAGTGCATGTGACTAAGATAGCAAAATCAAACATAATATTTTTAAGCTAAATGATAACAAAGGATGAAATTATATTTTTATTTATTTTAAGTTAAAAAAATAGATCATTGGTAACAAAGGGTTGAATTGTATTTTTTTTTATTGCGAGATAAAAATGCATTAAACAAAAAAAAAACAGCCCAAATATTGTGACTTAACTCGTAAAGCCTGTGATCTCGATCATGGACTCAACCAGGTCTAATATTTTTCTTTTCTTAAATTTATCTTTTCTTAAAAATAAGAATAATCTAAAAGTTAAAATTGGTCGATATTTTTTTTAAAGCAATTTTATTATAAATGATGTAATAGGTAAGGATACATTGACAAGTTTCTACTATACTATAAAATTGAAATTACATTGAACAATTATTCAAATTCTATCAAACTGAGTTAGATTTTTCTTCCTCGACTTGAATCTTCTTTTTAGGCAATATTGAAGTTTTAAACAACCACTATCAAATTTTTTTTTATCAAATAGAACTCATGGACACCAAAATCAACTATTTTAATGGTTGAAATTGGAAAAAAATAACGACTTTCTCTCTCTACGCTAGACTCAAGTAATGCTCTCTCTCACACAAACCAGAAACTAAAAATAACAAAAATAAAATTTTGTGTCAACATTGATTTTTTTAAAAAAATTAAAGGACAAAAAAGGTATAATATCAGAAATTAAAGGACTAAATTAAACTTTTTGCACCAACTTCGAACACACCACCTATTTTTTGTATCTTTTCCACTTTGGTTCTTCTTCTTTTGTCCATGGTCAACAGATAAAAAGGAATTGGGTATCAATTTTAAAATTAAAGGACTCAATTGATGAAAAAAAAGTTTGGGAATAAAAATAAATAAAAAATACCACTCTATTTTAGTTTTTTGTTTTAGTATGGAATAATTACATTATTAGTACACCAACTGTACATATTTTCTCAATTAAGTACATCAGTTTTTTTTTGAAGTACACTTTTTTTTTCAAAATCTCCAATCAAATACTTTCATCCACCTTTTATCCTAGTATATATTTCAATCAAGTACTTTCGTACTCAATTTTTTTAAAAAAAAATCAATAAAATACTTTATTTGAGTACATCGATTTTTTTCACAATTTTCAATCAAGTACATGAACCACTTGATTTGAACAATAAAAAAATTGGTGTAATACAATAAAAAAGATTGAAGTTCATGTACTCAATTATCGTAAAATAAAAGTTGGAGTACTAATAATAATTTAAGAAAAAACAGCATGGCATTAAATAACAAAAAAAAATTGATGGAAGGTGGGTGAAAATACATGATTGAAAGCTTTTAAAAAAATCAGTGTACTCAAACGAAAAAAATTAAAGTTCGTGCACTCAATTGATAATTGATGGATGACTTGACTCTTTTTTTTTCTTTAACTTGATTTGGATATCTGCTCGTGTACGAGTCGACCCGACCGGCCCCTCACTTTAGAAGGAAACGACTTCAAAATTCGATAGAGCTTTCATGAAGAATTTTCCTATGGTCCGTGCCCCTTGGAGACGGCAGAGTGATTTGACAGAGATATTACATTTTGATCTACCAATAATTTAGAACTCATTAAAATTAAAAAAAAAAACCATAATTAAAAACAACAAAATAATCTGAAAATATTAAAAAAATATTAATTTAAAATAAGAAAAAAAATTAACAAAAAAAACCATATTCTGTTCAAAACCATATTTACTATAAAATTATTAATAAATTATATTGATAGAACATATTAATTGGTCTTTGTTTCTAGTAAAATGATGAAGTATCTTTTTATTATAACATAATTAAAATATTATTGGAATGTAGTTTATTAATTTTTAAAATTAAAAATTAAATAAAAATAATAAGATATAAAAATTGAAGTTATTAAAATTTTTATTACTCCATTAAATTCTTTGAAATATATATTTTTCTGGTGGATAATGTTTAGAAGGAAAAAAACGGTAGTAAAAAAAAAATCTTCCAGGAAATTAAATTTGGTGACTAAAAAGGTAAATCTTAATTATCCTTATTAAAAAAAAAAGAATATGTACTTTTAGCTATATTTTCTACATATAATTAAATATAAAACTAATATTTAATATCATCAGGATTATCTTGGTATATTTAAATAATAAAAACAGATCATACAATAGAAATAACAAGCTGATAGCTGATGATTGAAAATAACATCATCCTAAATTCACTGAGGGCTAGATCAAAAGCCAATTATTACATAAAAGTTCATGTACTTAATTATCATAAAATAAAAGCTGGACTTCCGGTGATTATTTAAGGAAAAATGACACGTCATCAAATAAAGAAAAATTCATGAAAAGTGGATGAAATTACTTAATTGAAATTTGTTTTTTTAAAAGATAGTGTTCTAAAACGAAAAAAATTAAAGTTTGTGCACTCAATTGATGGATGACTTGATTTTTTTTTATTATTATTAATATAGTGTTCGGGTTAGCTTGCGTGAACCTCAATTAATTCTACGATCCCTGAAGTTAACGACCATGTAAACCTCTAATGGTTATCATATTAGTAACTACAGGGTTTGAACTTGAGATCACAAAAAAAGCAAACTTCTTAATTTCAAACTCTTATCATTAGGCCGCCTTCTAGACAGTTTTTTTTTTTTTTTTTCATCTTTAATTGATTGGTATCAAGCGAACCAGTAAGAGACGTGTCCTAGAGGGATTAACCTGGAAATTTAACTTGATTTGGAATTCTGTTCGTCTATGAGACGATCAGCCCTTCACTTTAAAAGGAAACAACTTGAAAATTCGATAGAGCTTTCATGAAGAATTTTCTCATGGCCCGTGCCCAGTGGAGACGGCGAAGTGTGGTTGGACAGGGAGAATCTATACAATATTTTGATCTACCAATAATTTAGAACTCGTTAAAATTAAAAAAGAAAAAAAGAAAAAGAAGAGAGACCCATCAATATATCATTATTTAAGAAAAATAAATAAGTCTATACAATACAAAATTATATATGCTATTGCATAATTCGATCCCGGAAAAGTATGGTTTTATATTGAAAATATTTCATGTAATTTATATATATGAACATAAATTATTTTATTACATTAAAAAAATAAAAATAAACTAAAAGTTAAAACTGGTCGATATTTTTTTAAAGCAATTTTATTATAAATGATGTAATAAGTAAGGATACATTGACAGGTTTCTACTATACTATAAAATTAAAATTACATTGAACAATTATTCAAATTCTATGAAAAATATTTAATTGTATAAAAATTGTCATATTTTGTTTTAATAGCTTATCATTTGTTTAGCTATCTAGAGGCTCTCAGTAACTTTATTTAAAAATATATTAAAATAATATTTGATTATTATTTTTTAAATTATAAAAAAATTAATTTTAAAAAATTAAAATATTTCAAATTTAAAAAAAAAATTAAAAACAAACCTTCAACTTGCACAGTGAGGGCACCATCACATCGACAGCTCAAAATAGCCTAAAGATTTTTTTTATACTTTTTTGCTTGACTTGACCAGCCAAAAAAACACGCCGGACCCGTTGACTTGGGGACTTCGGGGATGCTTCTCGTTTGATTAATTTCGCCGTAAACGCGGGGCATAAGCTCATTAAAGATGTGATCATTAATTTTAATAAAAATGATTAATAAAGAAATATATTAAAAATAATAGCAAATTAAAGGCAACAATTGATTCTTTTTTTTATATAAAGAGAATTTGTATAATTTATAACGGTATATTGATTTTTTTTTCTTGATAATAGTTGATATTTTATTATAAGATAGCCAAATTACCAATAAATTAATAGGAATGAATTGTTTTATTGCCACCACATTAAACTATTATTTTCTTCGAGAATAAATTAGTCTAAATTCAAGTGAATTTATAATTTAATTTGAATTAGATAAGCTCTAATTAAGCATTGTTGTTTTTAATTTTTTTTTTTTCTTATTAACAAAAAAGCCACACAACTCATAGGCAATTGGCTAGTTCTAGTTATAATCCAGTGCAAATATTTGGAGGTGATGTCAGTGAATTTGTTAGTTGGCTATTTGTTAGAATAAATACATAAATAAATAAATAAATAAAGATAAGAAAAATCTTTAAGATTGTAGTTTGGGTGAAAATTCTAGAAAAAATAATTTTTCTTTAATTTTGATAAATTTTAAAAATTAAAAAATATATATTATTTTAATAAATTTTTTATTAAAACACAATTGTTATTCCATTTTCAAATATATTTTATTGGTCAATTGCTCCCATTGCTCCTAACTAACTGTAACATATTTTCTTGATAGTGTATTACTCAGTGGTAGCTTCAAATGTTCTTGGCAATTAGCTTCATAATCATGTTTTAATGCCCAAATTTCAAATTAATATAATATGGAGATTGCTAGTCAGAACAAGGCACGAAAAACATTTGTCGTGGACCCTACTGTTCCAGTTTTTCCACACGTGTCATGGACCCTACTGTTCCAGTTTTTCCACACGTGTCATGGACCCTACTGTTCCAGTTTTCTCCACACGTGTCATGGACCCTACTGTTCCAGTTTTCTCCACACGGTGTGTGCTTATAAAATCAAGCAAACTATACATATTGGTCCCAAGCCAAAATATAGCCTGAAAACACCACCAAAAATGGCCGT
>Ga0325414_1005961_pt1 | contig 12894 bp, 11 predicted proteins | sample PopdelMetagenome_8_FD_206183 | JGI IMG/M metagenome (GOLD analysis project Ga0325414, IMG submission 206183) | Populus deltoides microbial communities from Bellville, Georgia, United States - Leaf-PdKOR-R3 | ecosystem: Host-associated > Plants > Phyllosphere > Phylloplane/Leaf | place: USA... | reverse complement strand
GTTTACATCCCCGTTGCTAAAAATCATCAAGTCATCAGCAAAACAAAGATGAGAAATTTTGTCCTTCTTGCATCTCCAGTGGAACTTGAATTCTTGGTTGGCACTCATCTTGCAGAATAGCCCCGATCTGTCAACTTACCAAAAAAAAAAATCAAAAACACCAAAACAACTTTGTTTCATTTAAATAAAATGACAAGTTTTGACCCAAATGGTTTTTTGGTTCACTATGACATTGTTTTAGGTAAATGACAGGTAAAAAAAAATTAGTGTCAAATAATATGTCGTCTGACACTATTCATTACCCTTTTCCTCTGAATCGTAAAAATTGACTAAGAAGCCCTTTTTAGAGGTATTTAATGCATCAACTATGCCCTAAAGTAGCCCTAATATCGTACTACAACCCCAACTTTAACCCCCCTAGTTTGCAGCCTTGTACCTGCTACAACGCCAGTCCAAAACCCTTAACCCAACTAGGCTTAGTTGGTTTGACAGTACCAGGTTGTTAGCTTATGACCAATGGATAGGATCTTTTCCAGGCGAATTAAGGGCCAAGATTCATGCCCTAGAAAGACCCCATGTCCTTTTGTCATCCCCTATCAATAACGGTGAATTTAGTGAAGTGAGGAGGGGAAAAAAGATGGAGAAAAAAGAAAAGAAAAATCAAGCTCCAAAACACCCCTTTTTGCAAATAAAAAAAAAACATAAGGGGGAGGAGTACCAATCAATGCCACAAATACCTCACGTCTCCTATATAGTCAAAAACCCATAAGCCCGTAACCTACAAACCTCTCATTTCTTCCTTCTAAACACCCCACAACACACTGTGACCTCTTTTAATTTCAACCCTTCACTGTCTATTTCCACCATTTTTTCTTCCTTTCCAACAATCTCACTAAGAGCCTTCATTGCTGCATCCAGCATCATTGCTTCCTCCCTCACCAATCACTACCCCATTATCACCATGAGCCACCATTATTTTTGCCCTCATTGTTATTGCTTGTGAAGCAATATCTCCAGGCTAGCTTTACAGTGGACCTTTAGACAAGCACAAACAACTTCACTGTTGGCACATTAATGACTCTGGTAGCACTACCACTAGCTAAGCAACACTGTCTAGGCCAGGTAGTCCTCTTTCCTCTTCCTTCCTTCCTATAAAATACATTGTATGTTTTTTGTGCTTGTTTGGCTCACCCTAATGTTGCTTAAGGAAAATTGTCTTTTTTTTTTAAGTGTTTGCCAAACACTACTTTAAGACATTTCTAATGCCCCTGATTTTATGTTAAAGGTGTGTTCGACAAATACATTTTACTGACTTTTCCTTAGTTCTAGTTTAGACCTATTTAGTGTCTAGTCAAACAGTCATTAAAAATCCTTAAAAAATTTTTTAAAAAAATTCAAGGACCATTTTGAAATTATTTATAAGTTCTTTATGTGTATTTTTCAACAGTTTTATCTAATATTAGGTTGTAGAGTTACATTGTAAGATACGAACCTGGTATTTAAAATACCTGATTTTTCTTTAAAAAATCTTAAAAATCTAAACAAATTCAAGAAAAAATCTTTATTTCAAAAATACAAAAATATGTTTAGCTTTCATGCATATGACCAAATTCTAAAGGTTTATAATGTAGAATTTCTGAAAAACAAAAATCACATTTTTATCATGCTTTAAAAATACAAAATGAATATTGTAACTAGTTAATGATTATGCATTAGAATTTGTCCAAAATTCCAAAAATCACATGAAAATCAATTTGTTTAATTAATATTCGGGGTATGAATTTTATAATATAATGGATACTCCTGGTATTAAATTAAATGAATTAATAACAATAAACATTAGGAGTTAGTTGTAGAGTTTATTATTTGAGTGTATAAAATTATATTATAAAGTATACCTTCTAATATTAAATATGTCAATTAGAAAATAAATGAGATGCTAAATTTTAGACCCTAGAATGGTTAGGATTTTATCTGATAAGATAGAGACTTTTTGATAAAGAGAGATCAGCCTTAAACTTTAGATGAGACCAACAAATAGAAACACGACTTAGAATAATAATCAATCAACAATGTATTTTACCATAGATATGGTGCACTAGGAGTGATGTGTTTTTTCCTTGCACAACTAGTCCTCTTACCCAGACTCTTGCATGCCATAGGTTTTCTAGTGACCATGATATTAGGTGATGATATTTCAAAATCATAACATAATGATTAAACCCAAAACCCTCTAAATCTAGGAGGCAACTCCACCATTCGATGCTGTACAAACCATGAGAGGATAATGATTCCATTAGGGACTTGTTTGGATGGACTGAGCTTTGTTGATTACTTGCTTAATTATTTGCTATTTTGTTTATTTTGTTGGTTTATATAATTTAATTTTAGCATGTATTTTGTTTACATATTGCTCATGCACTTTTCTATATATTACTTAAGCATAAGTACAGCGGGTATGAATTACTACCTCATACAATTTAATTTTTTAGAGTAAACCCAATTCTAGGTTAGGTGATATGATCCAGGCAAGGTCAAATTACAATTTTGATGTAAGATGTGCAACTATCCAGTTTTACGACAACAATCATAATTCTCAAACCGACTGATGGATCAGGCTAAAATTTTATGTGGAGTCTCCTGATATGTTTTTCTACTTAGGTTAAAATTTCAGGTCAATCAGAGTTCAAAAAGGCACCGCAATACTGGTCAACAAAGGCTATACGAATTTTGTTATTTACTTTCTTTTGACTTGTGGACTTCCTATTTGGCTAGGATTCTTTTCCTAAAAGGATATGGCAACTTGTTTTGGAAATCTTCTAGGTCTATAAATATCTTTTATGGGCTGCAACATAGTTTCCAAGTGTGGTAAGGATTCATAAATGTTTCGGAATCCTTTTCTTATAAGGATTCTTTATTCATCCTAGCTACAACAAGGAAGGAATACTTCAAAATTAATTCAACTTTCAGATCAGATTTCCTAGTCTATTTGAGACGTTTTAATGGTGGCAAATCTGATTATAGCATATTTAGGATAGTGATTTTCGGATTTTTATTATTTTCTTCTTAGTCTTTGGGTTATTATTCCTTATTTGGGTCAATTGTAAGTGGGCTTAATATAAGTCCACCTAATGAGGGTCCATTAGGGTTTATTTAAGTTTTGAGTTAGTATAAATAAAGGCATAACCAGACATGTAAGTTAGACAATTCAGATTAATAAAACTTATTGTTTACCGCACTTTGTGTGTGCGTGTTGGTGAGATAATCTCCCTTCCATGATTCTCTAAACAAAAAGACTCCAATCCCTGGAAAGCCAAGTAAATCAGGTTTAATAGGAGTGTGACATAAAGATAACTTATACCTAGGCACCAGCACAATTGAAAACGGAAACCCCCACCCAACGAATATTGATTCGCGAACAAGAAGTATAAGGATGACGCCACGAAGCCAGTGTTCTTCAATAAGTCGTTTTCAGTTCATTAGAGAACCATGGAAGGGAGATTATCTCACTAACACGCGCACACACACACACACAAAATGTGGCAAACAAGAAGTTTTATTAATCTGAATTGTCTGACTTACATGTCTGGTTATGCCTTTATTTATACTAACTCTAGACTTAAATAAACCCTAATGGACCTCCTCTCAGGTGGACTTAGATCAGGCCCACTTACAATTGACCAAAATAAGTAATAATAACCCGAAGACTAAGAAGAAAATAATAAAAATCCAAAAATTACGGTCCTAAATTTGCTAGAATCAGATTTGTCATCCTTAAAAAGTCCAAATAAACTAGGAAATCTGATTTGAAGGTAGAATTAATTCTGAAGTCTTCTTTACTTGTTGTAGCTAAGATGCATAAGGAATCCTTGTAAGAAAAGGATTGTGAAACATTAATGAATCCTTGCCACACTTAGAAACTATATTGCAGCTCATTAAAGATTCTTGTAGAGTTAAGAGATTCTCAAAACAAGCTGTCATATCTTTGTAGGAAAAGGATCCTTGCCAAATAAGAAGCCCACAAGTCAAAAGGACGTAAATAACAAAATTCATATAGCCTTTGTTAACCCGTATTGTGATGCCTTCCCGAACTCGGATTGACCTAAAATTTGAACCCAAGGTAGGATAACATGTCAGAAGACCCTACATAAAATATCAGCTCGATCCAAGAGTTGGATTAAGAATTATGATTGTTGTTGTAAAACTGGATAGTTGCACATTTTACATCAAAATCAGAATTTGACCTTGCCTAGATCGTATCACATTCTCCCCTTCTAACAGAAAATTTCATCCTTGAAATTTAAGCAACATACATGTCTTGGAGAATAGGTAAGGGTATTTTTCTTTAATCTTCGATTCTCTTACCTATATCTCTTCTTCTATTTGCGAGTTCTTCCACAGTACTCTTACTAATTGAACCTTTTTATTCCGTAACACCTTTTCACCCCGGTCCATAATTTTGACTGACTTTGTCTCTAGTGTTAAATCCTTCTTTACTTTAAAAGGGACTAGTGGTAGCGCTCGCGAGGGGTCCACCTTTGCTTTCCTTAACATGGACACATGAAATACATTGTGAATCTTATCTAAATATATAGGTAGTTCTAATCGATAAACAACCGGCCCTATTCTTTCTATGATTCCAAAGGGGCTAATGTACCTCGAGGCAAGTATTCCTTTCATTCCAGATAGAATAATGCCCTTCCACGGTGCTACTTTCAAGAACACTCTGTCACCTATTTGAAACTCCAAGGTCTCCTCCGATTGTTCGCCAACTCTTTTGTTTATCTTAGGCTTCCTTCATCCTTTGTCTGATCGTCTTTACTTTCTCAATTGTCATCTGTATTATTTTGGGCCCTAGGAGTTTTCTTTCTCCCATTTCATCCCAATAGGTCGAGGTGCGACATTTCCTTCCATACAATGCCTCGTGGGGAGTCATTCCAATAGAAATCTTGTAACTATTATTATACGTGAATTCCACAAGTGGCAACAGATCTTCTCAATTTCCCCTGAACTCCAACACACATGACCTTAACAAATCTTCAAGTGTCTAAATAGTTCTTTCGGATTGACCATCTGTCTGGGGGTGGAATGTTATACTTAGGCTCACCCTAGTCCCTAAGGCTTGTTGTATGCTCGGCCATAACCTCAATGTAAACCTTGGGTCATGGTCTGACGCAATTGATATTGGTACCCCATGAAGTCTAATCACTTCATCATCTACATATAATTTTGCCAACTTTTCCACCAGATCTATCATTCTCATAGGTAGAATAAAGCTGACTTTGTAAGCCATCCATAATTACCCATATTGCATCATTACCCTTCATGCCTCTTGGTAATCTTGTTAGAAAGACTATGGTAATGTTCTCCCATTTCCATTCTGTGATTGGTAGTTGTTGCAATTTCCCTACCAGCCTTTGGTGTTCTTCACTTGTTGCAAAATCCCACACTTTTTACGTAACGTTAATTTTACTAACTTGTTAAATTATTGGTCTTTGTATCTATTGGTGAAATTACAAGAGAAAGGATAAGGTGGGATAAACGAGAAAAAAAAAGGATTTGAATATTTGATTGAATTAAGAATATGAATTGTACTAATGGAATTCATTGACGATCGTTCCTCGAACTTGAATAGCCGGTCCCGAATGTGGAGGCTAATGATGTTATTAAGATTCACTAACGTCGGTATGAACATCCCTGAAAATGAGGGATTTTGAGCTTGATTAACTATTCGAGTGAGAATAGTTTATGATATCGGCGGGTGACATCGATATCGGCAATCACATGAAACTTTATTAGCCATTCTTGAGGTGAAAGCTAATGATGTCATGAATTTGACATAGACATTTCCGGAAATATCCCAAAGTATATGGAAAGATAAAAAAAAAAGATTTGATTGACTATTTCTAGTTAGAAATAGTCAATAACATCAACCAGTGGCATTGATGTCGGCATTTATAATGAACTTGATTAGTCAGTCCCAATATGGGCAACTAATGACACCAATCAGAATTCATTTGTGTTAGGCATTCCTTTTCAAGTTTTGGGAGAGAAGTGTTATAATGGTATTCCAGATGGGAAATGATTGTCAGTGTCAATGAAATGGGGAACGACATCTAGAGTGGATTATTCCTTCAGCTTTAAAATAGGTGGATATTGGTTAAAAATTCTAAGATAGAATGAGAGGAGGAGATTATTTGGTGATTTCCGAAACAAAGAATTTAAATGCAATAGAAAGAAATTGTAAGGACTTATGATATTACGTAACCTTGCATACTTACATATATGTGTATTATTTGATTTTTCTCCTTTTACAATATTGTTGTCTTACTATAATTATTTTCCAAATATATTATGTTGTCATAGGTCCTTCATATCCACGACAAGAGTAGTACCTGAAATTTTGTATTTTATGCTATTTAGAACTTCATGGATGTTGATGTATTTTGTATCCAAGAACTTTAGAACTTGAATTGTAATGACACCCTGTGTAATTTAAATACTTGAACGTGAATTAGTATGATATGTATATGGTCTTATATGTGATATCTTTGCTACTTAGATAATAATTCATATTCTATATATAGATGTGGCAATTGAATATTACCACATCTAAATATAGAAATGGGACCTCTCGGTATTTTTTGGAATGTAATGGTATGGAAATCTTGAATGGTTAGGGGATGGTTTAAATTATGAGTATTGCTAATATACATGTTATAGTCGATAACTTGGGACCTCCTAGTATAGGGGAGACTCTGCCGCAATTTCAGTGATCATGGTATGAATTAAAATAAAAAAATTACCATGTTTATTCCTTTTTTTTTATTGATGTGTTTGTCCTGGGATTGAAGAAGTTACATTATAAACCATTTTGAGACTAGGTAGTAAGCCTAGATGTAGTGGTTAGAACTTGCCTTTAAGATATGGACTTCCTAATAATTCATTTTGCATCAAGCTACACCTGATCAATAATCCTGAACTCCACAATATTTTTAGAGCTAAAACCATGAATACCAGGTAAGAATATGAGTTAATATAGCTAGCAGGGGAATTACCCAAGGACCATTTTATATTTATTGAATGGAAAGGGTAAGCTTAGACCTACCTTTTTGTTTTGTACTCTCAAATGTGTATGAGATTTAACATTTAACGGAGATGAGGATTGGGAAAGATCTTTTAATATTCATCAAACTATGAATTTTTGCCTGTATTCAACAAAAAAGTCATGGATTAGCAATTTAAACATGTTAATCCATATTCGATGTACGTGTACATACACTTACATCCATAAGCATTCATGCTTTCAGGTCTTAAATGTCATGTGTGCATATACAAGTTAAAACATAGGTTCCTGAAAATCTTAAATCCACAGAGTTTACAACACCTAACTTCGACAGAGAAACATGGAAGATGAAGAACGTGCTCACCATAATGCTCACTTTTAATAAGAGTTGGACTCTTCAAGGTTAACATGGCTCGTATCGCTAGCTTGCTCAAGCAAACGCTCAAAACACCTTTGGTAAAGGTTCATCTAATCAGCCAATTACCTTTACCCAAGCTTAGGCTACAATCCAACCTAAAGAAGGGATAGGTGGCCAGGGTTAGGAACCTAGTGTAATATAGCATTTGTGCAGTCAACAATACTTATACCGGCCCCAACAATTGTGGATGAATTCTCAAGTTAATCCTACAAGATAAAATGCTCTAAGGACATTGATCATGATAAGATAGCAACGTTAGAAGCAAGAGTAAGGGATATTAAAGGCCTATTCAAGCCACTAAGATGTAGACAATCCTGAATATGGTTGTACTAAAGAAGTTCTGTGTTTCTAAGTTTATAAAGATGGCAGACATTATGCATGATGAAAAGTTACTAATGCACTTTCAGAATAGCTTGAGAAGGGCTGTATTAAGTTGGTATATGAGGTTGGATAACACACAAATTCGAAGCTGAAAGGATCTTGTACATGCTTTCATTAAGCAATACAAATTTAACATTGGCATGACTCCAAACAAATCTAGTCTATTAGTGTTGGAGAAAGGAAGCTCATGAATCAGTTTGAGAGTATGCTCAACAATAGAGAGAAAAGGCTACTTAAGTTGATCTGCCCCTACTTGAGAAAAAAATGACCAGTCTACTTAATAATACTTTTAAAGACCCTTATTTTGATCATTTGATAAGTGCCCCGACCCAACACTTCACTAATATATTGATCATTTGATAGTGGTTGAGGGAGTTGAGTAAGCTATAAGAGTCGGTAAAATAATCACTAGGAAACAACGAGATCCACCAGTTGGGATCTATCCAAAATCAACCAAGAAAATGGTGGAACAATAAGTGGACGCCAAGGTAGCAAAATGACACTCCTTATATTCAATTCCCAGCATCTATGTTTGCCCCATTCCCTCAAAATCAATAAGCAACCGTATGGACATCCACAATATAACAAGAAACCTTACCACCTCTTTCTTTTCCTTTGAAAAAGATGTTTAAAAAATTGGTCAATATTGGACACATCACGTTGATTTCACAGAAACCATTCTGACCACCAAACTCGAAGTGGTATGAACCTGACCAAACATATGAGTACCATGATGAAACAATGGAGTACAACATTGGAAGTTTTCATTCTTTCATGGATAAGCTTATTCAGCTTATCGAGGTTAGACTGGTTACATTTGAGTGCTAGAAAACTTCTAAGGGCAATGCATAATGACATAATGACAACGAAAAATTTAAGTGTTGAAGAAACCAAAAAAAGCCAGATTGTTATAGTCAACATGCCTTGTCATTTTAGCTTTGTGAATGAGGTCTTCAAGACCATGTTTTATTTTTAGATGTTTTGCAAAACTTGATTGTATTTTTAATGGATTGTGCATTTTCATAATTTGATCTTTGCATTGAAATAAAGAAATATTTTGTTATAAAAAAGGTACTAGCATCCTTATTCATGATAGAAATGATCAAACCCCAAGGTGAGCCATACAAGACACTAAGAAGCAATCCCCACCTTTCTAAAACTCATAAAATTGGCTTTTATAATTGATCGAGTGGCTTTATTCAAAATGAGACTGAAAGCTAAAAAAAACATAATAGAATGGCTAATTTCACTATTGAAGAAGAAAGAAGTTTAAGAGCTTAATACAAGGCCCAAGCTAATAATGAGAGTGAAGTAAGAAGGGCAGTTGAGTCAGATATGAAGGAATACCAGAATAGAGCAAACACCTCGAGAGACCGGGTCTTTACAATCCAATATGAGTTGGAGTTCCATGTAGAAAAGGTGAAGACAATGAAAGAGCAATTTGAGGAGTGGCAGGACCACATTGGCAGCTTCGATTATAGCTAAATACAAAGATAGATGAGCTCGATATCGAGAGAGAAGAAGAACTTCAAAGGGCTAGAAACCAGAACCAATAATTGGAGAAGACAATTAAAATGCTAGATAGGAACAGTGAATCATTAGCCGCAAGAAATGGTACATTACTTCAAGATAATACATTATGTCCACTACAAGATTGAACAAATGGATAGGCTGATTGATATGGTGGCTTGAAAAGAAAATGAGTTGCGAGTAAAAGCAACTATGATCGACAGTACCATTCATAAGTATGAAGAATATTTGAATGATGTTTCAGCTTCTATCAAGAATATAGCCAATAGAAGGGTGACATTTGAGTAGAGGTGTATGAAAACTCCTTATATGAACTACTTGCTTTTGATGAATGAAAGGGCCCTGACCTATTTTTTATGGTACTTTCTAATGTGTATGAGATTCAACCAATTTAAGGACTCTAGAAAAACCTCTTCAAATCTTCAGATTATGGATTCTACCTGTGCTTAATAAGGAAGTCAGAGATTAGCTATTTAAACAAGTTAGTCCACGCCCAATGTGCATGTATATATAATTGCATTCATAAACACATATATTTATTTTTAAATGAAATGAATACATTCTAAGTTGAAATATAGATCCCAAAGAGCTCCAATCCATAAAATCTATGACACCTAACTCCGATAGAGAAATATGAAAGATGAAGAGCACGCTTATTGTGATGCTCATGTCCAAGAAGAATTGGACTAAAGGTTAGCATGCTTCACATCACTAGCTTACTCTAAAAAGCGCTTATAAATGCCTCTTGTGAAGGCCTTCCAATCAGCCCATCATTTTTGTTCAAACTCAAGCAACAATTCAGCCCGAATAGAGGATGGGCGAACAAGGTCAAGACCCCTAATATAATGCAGTATTTGTGCAGTCGACAATACCGACACCAGCCCCTACAATTATAGATGATTTGCCACTAAATCTCACAAGCAAAAATCATCTCATGATATTGATCAAGATAAGATGACAGAATTAGAAGCCAGAATAAGGGCTATTGAGGGAGTAGATTTGTATGATCCAGTGCAAGCCACATAAATGTGTCTAATCCTAACGTGGTTGTACCAGAAAAGTTCTGTGTTCCCGAGTTCATCAAATACACTTGAACTCAATGCCCTATTACCCATCTCAAATCCTATTGTAACAAAATAATAAAGTAGTACACGATGAAAAACTACTAAAGCATATCTTTCAAGATAATTTGAGTGGGGCAGCGTTGAGTTGGTATATGAGACTAGACAACACAGAGATTTGAAGATGGAAAGATCTTATGGACACTTCCATTAAACAATATAATTACAACATGATTATTGCTCTTGATAAAACCAATTTATCCTATCTAGAGAAAGGGGATAAAGAAAGCATAAAAAAGTATGCTCAAAAGTGGAGAGAGATGGTTTCACATATACATCCCCCACTTTTGGATGAAAAAATAGTTACCTTGAGCATATTTGCGAATAAGAAGTGACAGAATCTCCACAGCCATTGAGAAAAAGGCTCGTAGAGAAGAAGAAAGAAGTCAATCATATCGAAGGTTGCTACAGATGTAAGAAAAACCAATTCCAAAACCACAACAACCCATCCCCCTTCATCCCAAATTGCCAACGTCAACTTTAACTCTCCATTTCTTGCTAGAAAATCTAAGCCTTAAAATAACCAAGTAAAAAACAAAGCTGAAAATTTGCCAAATAAAAATTACCAAAGAGTCTAAGAACAACTACCCCCATTACCACTACCCTTAAAGGAGATGTACCAAAAGCTACTAAGCATCGGGCATGTAGTTCCAATACTACTTGCACCTCTATAGCCACTTTACCTTAGCTGATATAAGTCAAACCTCACTTGTGAGTACCATGCTGGTGATTAGTACTTAAAAGTGCATTTTTATCAAGGTTTTATATCATCATTTTGCACTTGAAGTATCAATAACTCCTTAACTAAAGCATGTTTTATAATAACATATCTAATAATATAAGATACCTTTAATTTATGGTAAGTGTTCATCTTAAATGCAGGCCTATCACATAAATGAAAGAATTGATTGATGAGTTGAAGTACAGAAATTGAAAGGACAAAGAGATGGCCAAACTTAGAAAAGAAATGTTGGTGCAGCCCAAACTAGAACATTGTTCAGTAATCGGGTCATATCTGGAGCTGTAGATTTCTGATTTAGGTCTACTTTATATGGATGGAAAGGTACGACATAGGCCTACAACTTTCATGAGGAGCCCAAGATTTAACAAGGTCGTTTTCAAGTCCAAATTGTAGCAACAACGAAGAAGTCCGAATCTGTCCTGTAGCCCAGACACTATTCAGTATTCAGCTCATATCTCGAGTTCTAGAAATCCAAATGATCTCAAATTTTACCTTAAACAGATGAGACAATTTTCTAGAACTTTCATGATTGAAGTCTGTTCAAATTATGACGTTATCAATGATTTTTTGGCAGACAAGAAGATAAGAATTGTCACAAAGTCAAGATGTGGCCACCCATTCATCAATTAGTCAACAAATCAATAGTTCCAAATTTTGGCCTATAAAAGGAGGCATTTGCCATGTATTTAGGCATCTTGGTGTTCAGATCAAGATCATGCTCTTGCTCTCTCTTTTGTAATACTTAAGTTTTGTTTATATTAATCTCTTGTTTATGCCTTTCATTTCCTTTTCTTTACTTAGTTATCTTCTTTCTCATTTATGTTCTTATCTTGTTTATTTATGTTTCTTTCTTTCATTATGTGTAGCTAAGTTAATTATGTCAAGGTAAAAAGGGTACACTAATGGACCTTAATGTTGGATACTAACATGCTTTATATTTGTTATCTTGTTCACTTTTAATACTTTGCTTGTTAAATGGTTAATCTAGATTTATATTGTCTAACACTTGGTACAATAAATACGTGGCACTTTCATAGCCTATACTGTGTTGTATAACCGACACCTGAGCTATGAAAAGAACTTGATTTGTTGTTAACATAGGTTATAATCATGAATGCCTGACAACATTTACAAGTATTAGCATTATTCAAATAAGATAACTAATGTAATCATGTTAACAATTTATAATCTAATTGAAACCTCCTTTGTATGTGGTTTCCAATTGAATAATAAGAGTTTATACTATACTTGTTTGAAATACCATTAGTGGATCCTCTAACCTTGACATTTGTTGTTATCATTGTTTAATACTTACGTTAATCTTCCATCTCAAATTCTCATCAACTTCTTCTTCTTCTTCTTAATCTTTATTATTATCATTATTATTATTATTATTACTACTACTACTACTACTACTACTACTACTACTACTACTACTATTACTATTATTAGTATTACTACTACTATTACTATTATTAGTATTACTACTACTATTACTATTATTAGTATTACTACTACTACTACTACTACTACTACTACTACTACTAGTATTATTGTTGTTGTTGTTGTTATTACTATTGTTGCTTATAATTTATACAATTAACCTCCCCGTGGTTCGACCCCGATTTTACAGGGT
>Ga0325414_1005960_pt1 | contig 12894 bp, 8 predicted proteins | sample PopdelMetagenome_8_FD_206183 | JGI IMG/M metagenome (GOLD analysis project Ga0325414, IMG submission 206183) | Populus deltoides microbial communities from Bellville, Georgia, United States - Leaf-PdKOR-R3 | ecosystem: Host-associated > Plants > Phyllosphere > Phylloplane/Leaf | place: USA... | reverse complement strand
TAAATATGTAATTAGATTTTTAATAGGTCAATTTGATTTAATCATGAGCCAAATTAAAGTTTAATTATGTTTAAGAATTAATTTGGGTCCAATTAAAGAATTTAATTAGGTGCGATGATTTAATTAGACTTTAAATAAATCAAATTAATTTTATTAGGAGCTTAATTGGTGAAAAATTAAGTTTGGGGCCCAAATTTTGGCTTAATTAAGAAGATTGAAATTTTAAGATACCAAATTTAATTTTTACCAAGTCAATTGATTTAAATCAGGGGTAAAATCACAAGAAAATCAAAGCTTTAGGATTAAATTGAAGAAATTCACAATCAATAACCATTTTGCAAGAGGTGCCGAACTATTGGGACTTAATTGATTTAAATCATATGTGAAATTAAAGAAAATTAAAAGTTTAATGGTCAATTGAAGGTTAAATTGCATAAATCCAAGATCAAGGACTAATGTGAAAAGGATGCTAAAATTTGGGGTTGGCATTGAAGTTCAGCATGGGCAAAATTGCATAGAATTGAAAGTTTATGGCCAATTAAAGATGCAATAGAAAAAAATTAAAAGACAGAGGGCTAAATTGAGCTTTTTTCAAATCCTTAAATTAAAACCCTAAAAGCCAAAACAGCGCCATTTTATTTAAATGAAATGATACATTTTATCCAAAACAACACTGTTTTGGTTAAATAGTAAGAAACAAAATAAAAAAGATTCCAAAAAATATTCAGAATTCCTTTCAAAAATTTTGTGATTTTCTCGATGTATTTCTACCAATTTTGTATAATATTGGGTTGTATATTTACACTGTAATATATAAATTCGGTATTAAAATACTTAATTTTCTCCAAAACATTTCTCAAAAAAAATTTGAAGATCCAAAAAAAATCTAAAAATTTTTAAATTAATTTCTTCTCTAAAAAAAAAAAACAATAATGTTTTATTTTCGTGTATACAGTCAAATCCTAAAATTTTTCTAAGTATATTTTCATTAAAAATTATATTTCTCATGTTTTAAAATGTCAGATAGATATCATAACAGTTTATAATTATCCGTTAGGGTTTGGTCAAAATATCAAAAATCCTTCATTAACTATTTTGTTCACTTTATATTTAAAATGTTAGGATTTAGTTGTAGACTTTAATATTTGAAGGTATAAAATTGCATTGTAAAGCATACCCTCAGGTATTAAAGATACAAAGTGCAAAATAAATGCGAAGCTAAAATTTAGACTTTAGAACGGTAAGGATTTAATCCGATAAGATAGAGACTTTCTCACAAAGAGAAATCTACCTTGAACCTTAGACAAGACCAATGGATAAAAAAGTGACCTAGAAAAACAATCAAACAACAATGCAGCTTATCTTAGGTAATGTGTATTGGGGGTGATGCATCTTCTCTTTACACAATCAGTCCCTTACTCGGACTCTCATAGACTATAGATTTTCTAGTAACCATAATATTAAGTGGCGACTCTTGAATCTTACAATTATAATTTTATAATTATACTCAAAACTCTATCCTTTCCCAATACCTCTCAGGAGGTTAGCGCATCATTCGACGTCGTGCCCGCAATAATTGATATGAAATGAATTTCAAGGATCATCAAATTTATTTGAAAATGAGTTTAAAGCACGTGTATTTTTAAATAGTTCACTTATGAGCAATTTGTTTTTTACCACCTAATTTAAAAAGTTATGTATATTTAAATGAGTCATCCATGAATAGTTTATTTTAACCAATTAATTTCAAAGCTTGTATTTTCTTATTAATAATGTTATGTTATGTGTTTATGGTCATCTTTAAGATAATAGTAAGTTATAGTCATCATTGATTTTAACTGTTAATTTGGATCGGAAAATTAACAGATTGATCGATTAAAAACTTAGTCCTTTAACAATAAGATGAGTTTTCAATATATCCTTGTATCTTTAATAAAAAAAAAATATCCTTATAAAATAAATGAGTTTTTAATCTATCATTATGTTAATTTTTCTCATCTAAATTAACATAAAAAGTTATAAACAAGACTTAATATTATTATTTTTTCTATATATGTGCGCGCTATGTCCATATAGTTTATGGTCATCTTCAAAATAAAATTAAGAGGGTGTTAGGGATATATAGATTTTAATTTTTTAAAAATATTTTTAGTTTAAAAGTGTATTAAATTAATTTTTTTTAGTATTTTTTAATAGTTTTAATATAAAAAATAAAATAAAAATATTTTCTAGTATTATCAAGCAAAACAATTATTTTAAAAATTATCCTCAGCACATCTTTACGTGCATTGACTGATTTTGTTAATTTGGATAGAAAAACTAACGGAATGATGCATTAAAAACTTAGTCATTTAACTAAATTGAGGATATAAGAACAAAATGAAAACACGAAATAAGTTTTTTTTATATATAATAGATAAATATTATAAGTAAAAATTCAATAAGGCAGCAAGTCTAAATCATGTATGTTGCCACGTAGTATCGTCGGCTTAAGACTCGGGAGTATCAAAACAGCGATTACGAAACAAGACCCTAACTAGACAACTACCATAGCTAAGCCATGATCATGAAACACGCATAGTATGTGGTTGATAGCTTAAGCTTTCACATCAACCATGGCCCAGGAATTTAAGTCTGACTATAAAGCCAAATCATTCCTTGTATGGCTTCTCTTTCGTCATGATGTATTTTTTATTTTATGATTTTGGTCGAGATTTAAAAAAACACTATTAAATTAGTTAAACTTTTAAGTTTATTTTTTAAAAATTATAGTTATAGTATCATAAATTTTTTTAAAAGTTATTGAAAACTTACATGATTATTAATTTTAGAATTTTGAAGAATTAATTAACTCAAATATTTTTAATTAAAAAATAAAAAAAATAAACAAGAAATCTAGCTCTTTCGTTTCTTATTGTTTTATTTAATTTATTAATGCCCATAACTTGTCATGGCTGAAGAAAAAATTGTTGTTGCGTGGTGGTTTCTTTATAACTAAATAAAGTACACAAGTCAAGAATGTAAGTTGAGGTGGATCATGATTGCGTGACCTTTTTTTAGCTATGTGATTTCCACCCCTTGATTTTACTTGGAATCGTAGGTGTAACTATATTTATTATGGGGTTTAGAATTGAGATAATGTGCTGTAAAAATTATTAGAAAATAATATAAATTATATTTTAGAATTTTATTTAATAATTTAAGTTTTTTAGTTAAATTGATTTTTTGACATGATATCAGAATATTGATGATTAAACGGTCACGAGTTCGAATTTCATCATTTATATTCATTTGATAAAAATTAAGTATAAAGTAGTATAGATTTGTGCAAGTTTTAAATTTAAAAAATTTTTACTTGAGAAAATATGTTAAAAAATAATATAATTTATATTTTGAAATTTTCCCTACCAATTTAAACTTTAACATTGAGTTGCATATATATGGATTTGACACTAATTTTTATTTGCAAAACCTTGTTTCCATTCAAGAGAGCTCTGCTACCCATGAGATTTGCTCACACCACAGCTTCTAACATAGTCATAAGTCACAACCATTCACCGCCGGTTCACACCAGTCTAGAGCTAGCAAATCTACCTGCATGCATGTTTATCTTGAAAATATGTGACTTTATTTTCTTATTTATGTCATCATGTTAGGATTTAGGGTTAGGTCAGTGGTGTATTTTCCTCGCTCTCAACATGCATGTCCAAGACCATTTTGGGAATCTCTCATAATAGGGTTGCGTATAAGTCAAGTTCCACTACAAGTGAACCATTAATTATTTTTTAGCCTTAGAACTAAATAGGTAAATTAGGGTGTGTGTATAAACACGTTTAGTTAATGAAAAAGAAGCGTAAACTTTTAGGCCAATCTTTACTATATATTCTTTCAAAGCTTGCTCTTTATTTTTTTAAGATGATATCAGAGCAGAGCAAGATCTCGGTATCTTATTACTTAACTGTTTAAACCCTAAACACCTTCGAGTACTACAGCAAATAAAAATCAAACAATACTAGAAATTAAAACCTGATCATTCTAAATATTCAAATAGCAACAACAATAGTTCACATTCAAGCAGCAGCAGCAGCAGTTCTGGTATGGATGCATCAAATTCATCATGGATCGAAGAAATCTATGGTTCATGTTCTCATAAATAGCCAATAAGAAAAGCGGCTTCATCAACGGAGCAATTTAGCCACCTTAATTCAGAGATAGAATACCCTACAGATTATGCTCTATGTAATTAATCAATGCAAAAACATGATTTTATCACGGTTCATGAGTGGAACCCAATTTAGCCGAAGGAGTTGTTCATGCCAAGACTCCCTATCAAGTTTGTGAAAATTTCAAAGATCAGTATTCATAAAAGAATGCATGCCCTAATGATCTACCAAATCTAGAAATCATTGGCCTCTCTCTCTCTCTCTCTCTCTCTCTCTCTCTCATAAGGTACAATTAATGGCATTCTCACCTGCAATCAAATGAAAACACATGCGTACAAAAAATTATTTATTTCATTTTTATTGGATTTGCAATAGCATTAGCTGAATTTTGTAAAATTATCTCGTTGTCTTTTTATGTATGTCTATGTGTGAAACAATTTTTTAAAAAAATTGGCTAGTATTTTTTATTTTATTTTTATTAGATGTGCACTAAATAATTATTTACCTCCTTTTCTTTAGATATACACATTGCATTGCATTGCATGGCAATTAGATTTAGACCAATGCAATGAATGACAAGAAAGCTGTCGTTGCTGTGACTCGGAAGATTATGAGTTACGAAAGGAATTGCCGGCCTTTCTTGTGTTAAGCTGAAAGGACCGCTTGGCCTAGCGGTTGTTGTATGATCATTTCATTATTTTTTTAGTTTTTTTATTTTAAATTAATTTTTTATATTTTTTTAATATTCTAATATTAAAAATAAATTTTAAGAAATAATTCTAAGTTTTATATATAATTATGTTTCAAAACTCAATTTTATAAAAGTTAAAATATTCTGTTTTTCTTTTAAAAAAAACTATCACAATATTAAAAATACATTACCTTCAAAGAAAAACATTAAACTAACAGCTTGGAACTAAAGAGGTTTATTCTTATTATGGTTTTAGGTTTGAACCATGTAGTTACTAATATAATAATCACTAGAAGCTTACATGATCGTTAGTTTCAGAGCCTGTAGAATTAGTCAAGGTACATACAAGTTGACCCAGACACTCATATTAATAAATAAAAAAAACACCAAACTAACAATACATCTAAGATCCAATGTATGTGCAATTAGTCATGCGATAAATTAACAGATCTTTTAAGTGTAGCTGAGAATGGATGATTAATTGAACCAGTCGCCCATAGATGGAGGACTCAGTTGGGTTGTGACAAATACAAACTATCGATGAATGGACTTAATTGGACAAGAAAAATATTTTTCAAGAAAATCTGTCCTTTCCCTTTTCTTTTCTTTTTATAAATAGCGATTCTTTTCTTTAAAAAATGCTTTTTATTCTGATGAATAGTAGTTCTTCAATACTGCCTCTTTGAGTTATTTTCGAAGCACCATGCACCACCAAAGCTTCATCAGAGTCTAAAGACAATGCTGAGTGACGGGCAGGAGGGTTGGCCAGCAAGAATGTACTCGAAAAGAGGATGGAAAGTTTTGAGTTTTCAACATACTTTTGCTGATCTACCTTTGGCCATATCTGCGGTGCTCCTTCTGAATGGCGATGTAGCCTTTTCAAAAGCAAAATGAGAGCTATGGGGGAGGAGGAATAATGACCGAGTGGTGCCAACTTGAAAGGCCAATTGTTCCTTCTACCCTTCTTTTCAGGGCACCACATGGGCATTGAAAGGGTTTGATTTGACAAGACAAACTTTAGCTGATGATACAGTGGGAATGACCGGCTTTTGGCTCTGGACGCACCAATGTCCCATTAAAGTCATGGAATCCAATGAATTTTGGATTTTTCCAAAAACAATTTAGATTAAACTTTTTGGTAAAATAACGTTAAAATAAAATAATATTTTTTTATCTTATTTTTTTATATATATAAAAACATAATTTATTAAATATTGTTATTATTAAACGTGATAATTTATAATAATGATATTTAAATGTATTATAATTCAAAAATACGATAGTTGTTCCCTTGAACATTTCCGTCTTGCAAGGTTTGTCTTTCATTTAATGAATTAAGTCAGATTCAGATTTACAGTACTTGCGAGGTAGTGAGATTTTTCTGATTTTTAACTGTAATACAATGCTGCCATTTATTTCTTGTTACTTATGAACTTTTTATCCAGTTATTTAACTTTGGTCATATCCTGCTAAATAGCAAGCATTGCATTGACAAGCATTTTGCACATCAAAATAATGAAATCTATCTTTATTTTACCATAAATCCGGTCTTTCAGTCTAGGATTTCACTTTTAAATGTAGTTGAATTGACCATAGCAAAGCAAAATAGTGATTTTTCAATTCTTAAATACATTAAATAGTTGTGAATAGTCTGAGTTGTATGCATGTCAATGTCAACTGCTTGTTAATGCTTTAATTTTCAAGATATACAATGTATATTTTCTATTGCAACAATGTTTTTTTCACTAGTTGTACTGCATTAAATATTAACATGTTTTTATTTGATAATTACAAATAAAAAATTTTCAAAATCAAAATGTTTCATCCACTGGCATTACCCCAACATCAACTATTGCCTCAACTTCAAACACTAACTACTGGAGGATCCGTCATGGATAACAAAGGTAAACAGCCTTAAGTCCTTACATCAAGAGAAAAAAAAATGTTAATGATAGAAAAAAGTCATAAATTTAGAATCATTTTACAAAACTTGATGGTGATCTTAAACCCCTAGAGTTGAATGTAATTATTGTGGAAAGAATTATGCATGTTATACTATTCTTAATGGGACAAGTAATATGTGGAATCATTTAAAAGTATACAAAAAGTTTCATTTTGTGGTTGATAAGAATAAAAAAAAAAATTGGTATTAGAACCTAAGACAAAGGAGGGTGAATTAGGAGATTGAAATGTGGGAACTTTTAAAGTAATAGGTTATAATTGTGATGAATATAGACAAGCACTAGTAAAAATAGTTATAATTGATGAGTTGCCTTTTAATTTTGTGGAGGGTAAGGGATTTAGATTATGTTCTAGGACCATGTAACCTAGTTTTAACATTCCTTCCTGTTTCATTGTTATAAGAGATTATTTGAAACTTTATGTTGAAGAGAAGGAAAAATTAAAGACAACTCTTAGGGGTTAAAGATTATACTTAACAACAAATACATGAACATCAATCTAAAACATTAACTATATATCATTAACGGTTCATTGGATTGATAATGAGTGGAATTTGCATAAAAGAATTCTTATTTTTTTATCAAGTTTCCAATCATATAGGTAAGACAATTGGTCAAGTTATTGAAAATTATTTGTCAGGGTGAGGGATTGATCAACTTTTGATTGTTACAATAGACAATCCAAGCTCTAATAATGTGAGTATTTCATATTTAAAGAATGTGATGAAAGATTGACCAACTAATATATTGTCAAATGAGTATTTGCATGTTAGATGTTGTGCACACATTATAAACCTCATTGTGTGTGATAGCTTAAAATAGATTAATGTTTTGGTTATTAAGATTCAAAATACAATTAGGTTTGTGAGATCTTCACCTTCTAGGCAACTTGCATTTAAGAAGTGTAGAAAAATTGCATATAGAGTGTAAGAAATCATTGTGTTTGGATGTTGCAACTTGATGGAATTCAACTTATCTTATGTTAGAAGTAGTTAAAAAGTTTGAAAAGGTGTTTGTGAGCTTAGGTAAAAGTGAACCTAGGTATATGAGTTACTTTTTTTAGGTTAATTCAAAAGGGAATAAAAAAACATAGGGCCATCTAGTTAGGATTGGGAAAATGCTAAAACTTTGGTGAAGTTCTTAAAGATCTTTTACATGGTTATATTGAGATTTTCGGACTTATTGCATGTCACATCAAATTCTTTCTTCAATGGATTGATTTACATGCATACAAACTTGTTGCAATTGTATAAAAATAAAGATAATCTTTTAAGTGGAATGACAATGAACATTATATTAAAGTTTGAGAAGTATTGAGGTTGTGAAGTAAATCATAATTTTTTATTGTATGTGCCTAATGTTTTGGTCCACATCTCAAGTTGAAATATGTGAAATCTTATTTTGGTGAGTTGTATGATTATAACAAAGCACAATTGCTAACAAAGAAGATGAAAGATAATTTGGTGAGCTTATATGAATTTTATTTTAAAGTCGATGAAGTGGTGGATGATAATAAGTATAAATAAGATGTTAATAATGCCATTGATGACATAGAGGTAGATGTTAAAACTTTAGCTCGATTCAAAAGGCATTTACAAGAGAAAGATAGTGTGGAAAATAGAAATAAGGTTGAGAGGTATTTGGTTGATGGTTGTGAGAATCCTAATGATGATAAAATAGATATTTTGGGTTGGTGGAAGAGTAATGCTTTAAAATATAAGATACTTTTAAAAATTGCACAACATGTCCTAGCTATTCCTATATCCACAGTGGCTTCTGAATCAACTTTTAGCACAGGCAGTCGTATACTTGATCAATTTCAAAGTTCTTTATCTCCGGCAATAGTTCAAGCACTTATTTGTTGTCAAAATTGGTTGCATCATGGACCCATTTCAGCTGATATTATAACCTTAATGAATGATTTTGAAACCTAGTAAAACCTTGAATCAAGTAATTTTTCTTATAAACTTACACCTTTTATTTTATGATTTATTAATTAACGCATTTTCATTATAACATGTCTAATTTTTTATTTTGTAGAATTTGATAAAAAGTTATATCTAGCAATGAATGATAATTAGAGAAGATGTGCACAATGAAGATTTATTTTTTTGGCTTGGAGTGTTTTATAACAATGTTATTTGTTGTTTTTTTAAGCCCTTTGAAGGTAATGCTTTGTAATTTGAATTTTAACTTATTGGTGTATGTTATTTAAACTCTTCTGGAGCAGAGTCCTGCTCACTCAAACAAAATAGAAAAAAAAATATTAGGAAGGCAAAAAACATATTAAACACAAGATTGGCATTAACAATTTAATATAAATGAATATTTAGTGACAAAAAAACTTAATAAACACATGATTGACATTAACAATTTAATACAAATGAATATTCGGTGGCAAAAAAAAAATATAGTGGAATCTTATAAGAAAATTAGACAACATTAACATCAATTTCAAGCTCATCAAAAAGCCCATTAAAAACCCATTAAAAAGTAAAAAAAAAAAAACCCAAAAAAACAATATAGATTTTTTTTTGATTTTAACATGAAAAACCGAACCAAAACCTATTGGTTGAATTTAATTTCAATTTATTTATTATTTTTTAAAAAAATTAATTTATTATTTTTATATATAAAAATCAAACCAAACAAAATATAATCACTCCTGCACCGGACGTTAGTTGCAGCTGCCATGGTGGAGTTCCATGCCCTAACTAATGAGGAAAGTGGTGCCTCTTTCCATGCCTTTGGGCTTTAAGAGACAAAGAAGAAAGCCCAATTGGTTAAAGCAGAGTAGCAGACTGTAGACCCTATTTATCTCCCTTATTTAAGCAAAATTGCAAGCACATGTAAATCTTGATGACACTATTTTATTACCATTTTTCTCAATGATTTAGTAATCCATGACAACAATTTCCCAAATAGTGTTCTGTACAATGAAGATTTAAACACACCAGTTGGCTTGTTTACTAAAAGCTTGTTTGAATTTTTTAAAGTTCATTTTTATAAATAAAATACATCAATATAATATTTTTTTAATTTTATTTTTAACATCAAAACATTAAAATGATTTAAAAACAATAAATTAAAAACTAAAAAATAAAAACATATTTAAAAATACAGTTAAACAGTAATAACAATAAAGACCTTAACGACAAACAATTAAATTTCCGTTAAACAATTTTGAATTTTCCAACTTCTAAGTGTTTATTTGGTAACATGAAACATAATACTTATTAAAATTAATTTTAATTTAAAATCACATTAAAGTAATTTTTTTATTTTTTATTTTTAAATCAAAATCATTATAAAATAATAAAAAAATCAATTTTGTAAAAATAATAAAAATAATAATTTGAAAAAATAAATGGATACATATTCAAGTCTCTACACTCACCCGAGCCGGACCTTAATCTCACCCCACCAGCGGTAAGACGTAAAAATTAAAAACCCACAACCTGTGGGGAACCATTGGTTGGAGCGTCTCATGGCCCTCGGCAACAACAATCATTTACAAGAGTTCGGTCCAATACTTTCACCAGAGCATTGCCAACAAGAGAAACACAAGAGAGCAACGTCAACTTTAGACATTTGTGCACCTGCCTTTAACTGGAGGCAGGTGCACAACAAAATACAAAATGGCGATGGCTAACAGCCAAAAGGTCACAGACAAAAAGGAAACCCCCGTAGTTAAAACATACAAGTCAACCACTACTTGTTCTACTAAATTCAAAACCTTGAAGTCTGAGCGAGCGTAAGGGTAACTTACAGGAATCCTTCATTAACATGAAGGGCACCAATCCCTGCCCCATTCCCTTCAATGGTCATTAGAAGTTTTCAACGAGTAAATAAATTCCTACGATTCATCGAACTCAGGACCAGTAGCATGCGCCCATATAGATCCACCGATACATGAGAAACTCAGTTAATGGAGAGCAGGGGAAGAGGAAAAAAAAAGCAAACATTAACCTTTATGTGATTTGTACTTGATAACTACAAACTACCCCAATATGTCTTCTAACTTCACTTTGGTGTCAACTTTTACAGGACCTCCATACATCTCTTGACGCACCAAAATTGCGGGGGAGCTCGTTGCCACCACCATCCATCACTCAAGTCGAGACAGTTTAGAAACCAAAGAAACCAAGTTCACTAGCCTTCTCCTTTTCAAAGGTCTCAAAGTACTGATAAATGATCGTAACTGCAAGTAGTATTCCTGTCCCTGACCCGATAGCTCCCATGAAATCTGCCAACACTGTCAGTGCCCCAATGCAAATACCTCCAAAAGCGGCAGCAGTGGGTATGTAACGGTTCAACTCTTTTTGTAAGTTGGACTCCCGATGCCCAGGCATAACCATTTGTTGCTCCTGCATGAGGAAACCACTTTATTATTATACATGTCAAGCTGATAAAACTCGTCAAGCTGATAAAAACTCAGCAGATTATCGACCCACGAAACCCCATAAATTGAACTTTCATAATTTACAGGAAATAAAACATGATGAGATTAGGATAATAACTGCGAGCAGGAGCTATTGTAGCAGTAGAGGAAAAACAAAACGTTAATTCTGGCAATTAATTCAAAGGATGCAATATCACCAAATCACAGCTAAAAAGGAAGGAAAAAAAAACAATAAACAAACAAGGAATGAACAGCAATCATCCAAAGTTCAATTTCTCATGCTGGCTAGACACCACAGAGATTGATACTTAAAAGAAATTGTTTTATTAGAAAATTCTGACAGAAATCCATTACTAGCAGGCTTCTGGTAAAGCAAAATGTAGACGCACAGGCAGACTTTTCAATCCAGAGGAAGCATGATAAAGTAGGATACACTTTATAATTGGTCAATATCCTTCCTAGTCTGGAGTCCCATTCAAAATTTGTGCAGGAAACAATGAACTCTTAGCTTAAAAGTGGTCATATTAAAATTCTAAATTCAGTGAGCATGACAATTCAATCTCAATTTCCACCTCTGTTAAAGGCTAGGGAGAGACAACCCTTGCAGCAAATCCACATTCAATGTCCATGGCTTGGAGAATATAGACAAGACACTTAAAATGTCAAAAGGCCATGTGTATGTATCATGCCAATGGCATTGTACACTTCAGTTTTTTCTTAGGATGGCCTTTTGACATTTTTAAGTGTCTTATCTATATTCTCCAAGCCATGGGGCAAAGTACACTTTAGTTTTTTCTAGGAGGTCACTATGGTTCAAATTCCTAGCGTTGGTGTTTTCCTCCTTGCCTTTTTGGTTTAGGAAGAGGAAGAGGGAGAGAGAGAATGTCCAAAGACATGCAGGGGAGATTGATTTTCACATTTGAGAGAGAGATTGACCAAAACAAATTCAGACAGTCGTTCATCCTAAAGACTGGGTGCCACTAATTACAATTATGCAACCTGGTGGGAGACAGTCAAACATGACCAGACGGTAGTTGGGAGCTCCAGACCAGCACATGCTGTCATTTTACACATCATCATTACAATATAGAGAAAATGCAGTACAGTTAGTAATTGTTGGACTCAGGTTCATGAGACAGAACTTAAGTATCGGGCTAAAGGTGCTCGTGCATATGCAGGTAACAAATAAAATTAATCCTTGGAACATGCAAACACAGAAACCTGATGACCACATCAAAATTTACCTTATCCTAGAATTCAGAAAAGAAAAATCCCTGCATGACCTAGTCAGGCTGCCCATCTTTATAAATTCTAAGGCGTTGACTATACAAATGAAGAGATTAAAGTACAAAGGAGGAGCTCCCATTTTCATAACCATGTGTTGGAAAAGGAAATTTCCTAAAATTGCAAAAAAGGGATTCACCAAAAGCCGTCAACTTTACCTAATCACATTCTAATCCATTAACTGAATATGGCTAATTTGCATATTGTGCAATCAATTCTGCTTAAATACATAATGAGACAGCTAGAAGTTAAGTTAATAACAGGCGAGGCTAACAACCGATCAAACCATAACCAACCTGCTAACCTTTTATATAAAATACATTATACAAACAATAGCACATGATGCCTTTAAGTACTTGTAGATACTTTAAGCTTTGTAATCAAGCTTCTACT
>Ga0325414_1005959_pt1 | contig 12895 bp, 6 predicted proteins | sample PopdelMetagenome_8_FD_206183 | JGI IMG/M metagenome (GOLD analysis project Ga0325414, IMG submission 206183) | Populus deltoides microbial communities from Bellville, Georgia, United States - Leaf-PdKOR-R3 | ecosystem: Host-associated > Plants > Phyllosphere > Phylloplane/Leaf | place: USA... | reverse complement strand
GTCAAGTTGAAGTCTCCGGGAACAGAGAACACATCACTCACGCCGATCTCTACTAGCCGCCGAGCTAAATGATGCCCCAAAGTTCCACTGAAGGTATGGCCAGGAACAGGAGCTGGAGCTGGAGCTGGAGCTGGAGCTGGAGGTGAGCTGGGGTGTGCCATTGAGCCAAGTTGGTTTGCAGATTAATTCCACGATAAAACAAATGTAACGCAAAAATATGAAGTGAGGGTTTGAAGCTTTAAGAGGGTAACGAAAGAGTTGATAGTGTTTGGTTGGTTTTGGAGGGCTGTGTGTGTGATTATATAGGTTTTGACAGGTGGGGTTTTAGTGTAAAATGAAGTGCTGGTTCTTCTGGTATTGGTTTTGAAAGCTATGGGCAATTGATGGCAAGGCCAAGATGAGAAGGAGGAAGCTTGAGAGAATAGTAAGACATCCACTAGCAACAATATCTGGGGAACATGAAAAACTAGGGTCTATTATTACATGGTGTGGGTTTTGGTTTCTTAATTCTTGTTTTTGCAGCTGGTTTTACTACAAAAAGGACAATAATTGAAAAATAATTAAAAAGAAAGAAAAATCAGAGATGGTGATTGTTGCCTGCTGTCTCGTTTTTAACTCGTACGTTTTGGATTTCCACTTGGATTGGATTGGATGTCACCAGCTTTAAAGACGTGTGGATTGGCGTAGATTTTACAGCGGTTGAAATTGTTTTTTAAAATATTTTTTATTTTAAAATATATTAAAATTCAATTTTAATATTAACATATTAAAATAATTTAAAAACATCAAAAATAAATTAATTTAAAATTAAAAAATTAAATTTTTTTCAAAAAAAAAACTTTTTCTCACCTTTAAAAACATTCAAGCGCGTAAAAGATGGAGGCGGCGTTGTGTTAGAATTTTATGCTCCTTGAATGTGCACTCTAATTCTTTTCTTTTCTTTCTTCTTTTTAAAAAAAGGAAAACAAAATTAGTGCTCTTTACTACAATCCCACGTATTGTAGACTTTTAGGCACGAATTTTATGGATGTTTTCCAGTGTGGTTAAAATATTATTTGTTTAAAATTTGAAATATTTTTAGGTTTAAAATTAATTATTTTTTATATTTTTAAATCATTTTAATTTGCTGGTATAAAAATAATTTTTTAAAAAGTGTTATTTTAATATATTTCTAAATAAAAATATTTTAAAATATAATATCTATTACACTTTAAAAAAAAACTATTCATATATTTATCAGTTATACCCGTAATTGATTCGCAATTAGCAGTGCTATTGCAGGGCATGCCTTCATTTTGTTTTTCTAGACTCGGACTCAAAAGAATCTCATCCTGAATTCTCTGTTTTTTTTTCAAGGACCAGAGATTTTAATTTAATTTATTTTGTTCTGCCACAGCCCCATAAAATGAAATTGAATATACACATTCATATATAACTGTTCATACACGTAAAATAATAAAAAAAAACATAAAAAATTTTAAAAATATTTTTTCATCGCATAAACAAAAATGATCTTAATCATCAAACTATGACCCTTTTATTGACATTTCTTTTAAACAAGCTGGTTTTCCTTGTTCATCTGGAGGCGTAATTATTATGAAGCAGCAAAAGTTGAAAATTGAGTGCAAATGTTTTGATGGGAGGGGCGGATTCTTGCAGGAGTCAGAATTGTCTCCGTACAATAATATCTAACAATCACTCAATAGCCTGTCGGTGGCTTATTTGTTGTGACTTGACATTTAGAGAATACTCGTTAATTCTAGCAACTATATTTGTATTGTTTGATTTCGTGTATCTATCATAGCAACATATTTTTTATTACTATTTTTAGATATTATAGAAATTTTATTAACAACTTCTCCTCAAAACTTACTAAAAACATAAGTAAATAATAAAAAAAATCAGTAATTTTGACAATAAACCTATGTTTTTTTTAGCAACTTCATTTTATTCAGGAGTATCTGTATATAAAATTTGGTGAATGGTTCCATTTAAAGCAAACAACTCACATAATTTATTAGAGGTGTGTTCCCCACCCAAATCACACCTAAAATATTTGATAACAACAGAATGTTGTTTTGACAAGAGCTTGAAAGGCTTTATATATCTCAAAGAATTCAGGATGATGTTTCATTAAATAACCCCAACAATAATGAGTATGATCATTAATCAAAAATACATAATATCGAGACCTTTTTTTTGTGGAAACAAGAGAAAATCCCCATACATTAGAATGAATCAAGTCAAATGAGGAAGAAGAAATGAAAATATTTCGATTAAAATGTAAAGCAAAAAAATTTGTTAGTTCATTCACTACAATAAAAAATATCACAAGTTTGTTAATTTTTTAAAGCTTTTCTAGATGCCAAAAATCTCAAATGAGAAGACAAAACATGATGTTGACGAGAATGTCATAAATAAAAACTAGAAGATGGAGTCGAATGAAAAGAAGACAAATTAACACTAGTAATAGCAGCAGCAATAACGGACACTTTTAACTCATCCAAAATATATAATTCATTCTTTATAAGACCTGTCCCAATTAACTTCTAAGATTGCAGATCTTGTATATAACAAGAATAAGAGGAAAAAATGACTAAATAATCATAAAAATCACATAACTGACCAATAGAAGCAAGATTTAATCTGAGTTTTAAAATAAGATAAACATTAGGGAGAGACAAGTGAGGTGTGACAACAGAATCAACACCTGTTAAGGACATGAGATTGCCATCAACAGTCATAACAAGGATAGAGGACGAAGAGGACACATAAGTAAAAGATAAAAAATTTAGAGACATATGATGTGAAGCACAAGAATCTAATACCCATTCAGAATGTGACATACCTGAGGAGCTATGAGGCAATTAGCCTACAGAAGAAGAAGTGAACATTGCTTATAGCTGTAAGGAGAGAAACTTTTGAAATTGTTTAGCTAGAGTACTAGGATAAGTGATAGAGCCTGATGAAATTACTGCTGCAGTATTGTGGTGAGGTTGTTAATAACCTTGAGGTGGTCTATGACCATTAGATTATGACTAACTACCATACTTTCAAGCTTGATTATATTGTCTCAACTTGGGACACTAAGCCTTTCAAGAACCTTTCTGCTTACAGAAACCACACTCGTTGAAGGCAACCCTTGTGTAAGGCTTATTCTGATTATTAGAGAATGACTTAGAGGGTACTTTTAGTATAGAAGGATTCGAAGCAGATAGAATTTTTTTTCCAAAATAAGACCGGAGATGTATTTCTTCAGTCAGTAAAACTCACTAGCAACAGAGGGCAATGGAGAACGATGCAAAATTGAACCTCTAAATCCTTTAAAATCACTGTGAAATGATGTTAAAAATTGTATCAATTATTGATACTCTCTACGATCAATATAGGCACACATGCCTATAATTCTGCTGATTCTGTAAGAGTCAATTAATCCCAAAGATCTATCACAACAGAATAAAACTCATGAATACTCTTATTTTTCTTGTAAAGAGCTGGTATGTCATTCTCTAATTGATACTGTTTTGTAAAATTTGATTGTATGAATAACCTTTGTAGATGATCCCAAACCTCTTTTGTTGTCTCATACTTCACCAACTGTGTACCTATGGAATGCTTAATAGAATTATTAATCAAAGTAACAATCTTTGCATTTTACTTCCCATACATCTATCAAAGCAGCATACCCTTTATCAGTATTCATAGGTATCACATAAGTTCCACTAACATATCCCCATATCTTTTTACCCTTAAGAAAATTTCTCATTACATAACTCCAATACAAATAATTCTTTCCATCCAACCTCACACTCACAGACTAAAGCGAATCATCTTTTTCAGTAGTTATAATCAACAAACAAAGAAAACCAGAATGCAAAAGAAGCGAAAAACAAAATACCAGATTGTAGAAATTGAACAAATATCATAGAAACTGAAAAAATATCTATCAAATTTATAGAAACATAACGCAAATACTAAATTGCAGAAACTGAAGGGGAAAAAATACCAAATTACAGAAACATTACCAAATTGCTGAAACTAAAGGGAAGATGAAATACCAGATTTGCAGAAACTGAATAAATATCACTCTAAAAAATTAGATCCGTGAAAGTTATGTTTGAGAATAAGTCTCATTCTATGAAACCATGCTTTGATACTATGTTAAACAATTCAAATTAAACAAAAATAATATGAAAATAAAAGAAGAGATGGTTAAAGTTTCATTGATCACTTTTTTTTTTTTTGCGATGACTCTCACTCATCTCATACTCGCATGGACAAAAATATATACAAAATTATATTTTGAACCAAAATGTAAGAGTTTCAAACTAAAACATATATAAAAAAATTCAAAGGCAAATTTCTTTTAACAATGCGCTGGATGTACAGTACCGGCAAAGAAAAGACCTTATTTGCTTGCCTCTTTATGAATTTTGATCCTCAACTTTTTAATAAATTTTTTTTCTTATTTAATAAAATCGAGTTTTTTTAATATAAAATGAAAGAGATTTTTCTGGCATTCTCATAATCTCATAAAAAAAACTAAATTAAAGCAAAATGGACAAAATCAATAAAAAGAAATTTAATGATCAAAGAAAAAAAATATATTCCAATCCGAGTAAACTATCTTGGTGCACACTCATTTTTCCATAGCTTTTAGGTTTTCGTTAATAAATCCACTTAACTATAATCTTAACTGATGCAATTTCAGTTGCATCCCAAATTTTACCTATTACAACTTGATCTAAATTTTGATTATTGAAGATAAAAAAGAATATTTCAATTTGAGAAAATTATAAAGAAACTTTGGATGATAATAATTCTATCTATTGCAAATGCCATCATCATACACAGTAGCAGTCTGATGGTTTGAAGATTAACCCATTATGCCTATCAGTCTAATCTTGGCCAATGAAGATTGGGCCAGATAGGCTTTCCATGCTGTCTATTTCGCTGTTGGCAAGCACCTGCTTACTAGTGAACCCATTCAGCAAGGGAACGATCAAATTCCAGTGAGTCTGGATTTTTAAAAGAAATTTTTGGAGAGGAGATTTTCTGGATTTGAAAAGAAATATCATAATATATAGAGAGACTGCAGGGTTTTTTTTCCTTGAGAAAGAAAAATCATATAGTTTTTTCTTATGATATTCATGAATTTTAAACCTATCATCCGTCATATTAGATGGATAGATAGGCTATAATCCATAAGCCCTCGGACTGGCTTAACTTAATATTAAGCACTAGCTATTATGTTTTCAACTTAATAATTGAAATAAAGTAAAAAAAAAAAAAAAACAAGCTACGTTCATATCTTATAATATGTCAAATAATCAAAAGATGGAATAATCAAATTTAGCAAAAGGTAAAGAACATGGGGAATCAAGATTGGCCAGAAAATACAGGCATCCTATTCCCATGTCCAAATAAAAGTCAAACTACATCTAACAATAATCAACAATGAATGAAATCGTATATACTGCAAAACAGAAATTGACAAATCTTGACATTTATATGCACTCTGAATCAAGAACCCTAGCAAGGAATCTTTGAGGTGAACCACTTCATAACCAGAATGGGAGCCTTGATCAACCCCGGCGCAAACTCAATTATGATGGTCACGCACAAGTAACAAGGGCATATGCAAGTCAACACCAATCTGTACACAAAAATAAGCCAACTCCACATCAGTTTCATGCCATAAAAATCTAGTACTACACAAGCAAACATCTATCCATTGTATAACATTTAAGTTCTTCAAACTTTAAGGAATCAAATTTTAAAGAAAGTTAATGATACTAACCCAATAATCCACACAAACACCCCGATGATAGAGAGGATTACGGAGAGGAAAGCAAAAGGCAGGCCTAAGAGAAAGCCTAAAAGCCTGCATTTACAATCATCATCACAGCAGCAACAACACATGGTTTCTTGTTATAAGGTTTGCTTGTTTTTGTTGGAAGTCTATATTATAGGTAGAACAAATACATGAAAGTTTGATGAAGTGTATAAGAGAAAAACATTAATGAGACAAACAGCTAAAAACTTGTTTATTTATACGTGATGTTTAGCCACTACTGAGCCCACAATCATTGAAATAAACGGATGACCAACCAACTATGCCAAATTCCCACATACGCTTCAGTATTCTTAATGGAGGATTATTGAAACTTCCTTGTGAGTGAACCATTTTTCTTATTCAATGAAGATTTTTTAAACTCAAATTAGCTGATCTGTTTCTTTATCTTGAGAAAAAAAACATGGATAGATAATAAAGCAATCCACTAGAAAGTGGCTTGGTTAGTAGTTATTGCTAATCTAATGTGATTGCATATGGTTTTATTTCCATATAAATAATAACGTTTTACTCAAATTATATATTTGATGCCGTGACAGATTTTTTTTATTTTAAAAAAAGCTTGGAAATCTTCACTCTCATTCACTTTCTCCTTTGATAATGTCCCAAAAACATTCAAGTAGTTTAGAGGCAAGGTTTACATTTTGGATAATCAGTTAATATGTTGATTCTAGAAATCTAATCCATTCTTCTTAACCAAGGTAGTTGGTGCCTGATACATGCGAAAGGTTTCATTTGGTAAATTTGAAGATTCTCCGATACTCAAGTAAGTATCTTTTTGAGAGAAAATGCAATGATATTTTAGAGAGATACTCTGAAAATAAATATGTTGTAGAGAATTAATGACGATTAAGAACCTCCTTTTCTAAGGATCCCAATGGGTCTTTATAACCCATCCTTTCCTTTTTTTTATCGTATTCCCCCCTCCTGTTTATTAAAGAGATACAATATCTCTGACTTGATAAGAAAAAAAATATCTCTACATGCTTGGACTTAGTGCTTGGCTGAGCCAAGCAAGGCTAGGTATGGTAGATTGTTAGAACCATACATGATTAGGCTTAGTGTTTAGTCAAGCCCATAAGATGTTAGGTTTGACAAATCATCAAACCCATTCATGTCTAGGCTTATCGTTTAGTTGAGTCCATGAGAGTTGGGTCTAGCAACCACGTCCATACATAATTGGGCTTAGCCCTTGAATGAGCCTAGGAGAGTTGGTTCTGACAATCGTAAAACCCATTCAAGCATGGGTTCAGCACTTGGCTGAGTCTAGGAGATGCTGGGTCTGACAGGTTGCGAGACCGATTCATGCCTCAACTTATCGTGTAACTAAGCCCAAGAGAGTTGGGTCTGGCAATTCACTGGACCCATACATGGTTAGGCTTAATGCTTGGTTGAGTATAGGGATGTTGAGTTATCATATTGTCTCTGGTCTCTTTAAATGAGAACTCAAAATAAAAACAGAAACAAAAATAAAATATGTTGATCCATCAATAATCCCTTAAGTCCTTGCGTATTTATTACGCAAAGATTTGAAAAGGGTACCAACAGTAAATGATAGCCCCTTTTTACCTTTTCTATAAGATTTTTCTATCATTTAGAGAACTATTAGGATTCCTCATGGCCAGATGACTCATTTCTATTTAAAGAAGGCGTCTCTTAGGAAGGAAGATAAAGGCTTGTATTTAATACAGTAACTAAGTGAATGTTTGGAGATTTGAAATGGCATGAAAAGCCATTCATCTAACGGTGAGGGTAGAAAGATGTTTTCTTTATAACCCTACTCTTTTTTGCCTCTATCTTTTTTTTTTTACTTTTTTAATTTTTGAAAAACATTCTATTGAAGATCCCGAACTATTTTAGTTCCAATACAAGGAGACAAACTTATTTCTAAGTATTCTCCATCACCAACTTCTTTCATTCTTTGTTTCAAACCCAAAAGATAAACAAAAAAATAATCAGATTTGTCTCTAAAAAAAAGGTGTTGTTGGCCTAGAAAAGGAGTTCAAGTTTCAACTCGAGACTGGAAGAAGTGGTAGGGGTTGGGGGTCCATAAGACTAGGCCATAAGACTAGAGGGAGTGACACTCTAGTGTCCACAACTGGTCGGGAGGAGAGTATCTCTCCTCTCAAAAGTCCTTCTCCTATTGTTACCAAGGAATCCCAAGAGAGGGAGAGGCCACTTCAAACCCCTGAGGAGGATGTTCCAAGCACTTTAGGTGCAGAGGATATAGAGTTTATTTCTCACCTTTATATTGAGGAGTACACACAACTTAGATGCCTGACCAAGCTAGGCATATCAATCAGGAGACCTTGGGCTTTGCCTAGGTTTATTTTAAGATTATGACTCCTTTTTGCATGTATGTGATGGGGTATTCTTTCCTTCTTCAAGGATTCGTGAGGGAAGTGTTCAAATATTACCAGCTAGATTGAGACCAGCTTCATCCAAATGGGTGGATCATTTTGTTCACTTTTGACAAGTTCTGTAAACTCATTGGAATTGAGCCTTCTGTCAATATCTTTAGAAGTTGCTATCATTTGGTTGCTAGCACTAATAGTGGTAACAACTTGCATTATTTTTCTACCTTCACCAATAGACCTACATGAGCTATGAAAGGAACTCTGTGTGGAAAGCCTATGCATGTTAAAAAATAAAAGGGAAGATAGCTGACAGTGAGGTATAATAGGCCAATCAATCACAGAGGTAGAATGCAGAAAATCTAGGGTTGTTCTCATTACTAGAGGGCTCATCGCCTTGATATAAACTGCAAGCCTTGTCTATACTCAGATAAGGAGAAAACATATGTTGTGCTAGCCTCGACTTCAACAAAATATGAAGTTAATAGGGTGACCGAAGGATATTATCAGGTTGATATGCATAGGATATCGATTATTTATTCTTTTGTTGCTTTATTTCCAAGTTGATTATTAATTTTTTTATTTATACAGGGCTAACAACTAAAGGATATAGAGAAACTTCAGCAAGGCCTGTAGAAGAAATTTCACCAAAAAAGTCTTCATCTCTTGTCGTGGTTGATGGCAGGGCTAAAGAAGTGATGAAAGATTACCCCATCATTATTGATGAACTCTCTATTCTCAAAGAAACAACAATGAGAGTCAAAACTCTCACAGAAAATGAAGTTAAGGCAGTCATACTCTCCTAACCGAGGGTCAAGTAGATTTGAGTCCCCCTGAAATGATCACGAGCGTTGCCACCCATTTTAAAAGGAAGAGAGTCTCCACCCTTGTGGAGCCTGATGTTCTTATCTTGATTGTAGAAGCTCATATGATAACATTTTCTTTGCCTTAACTTCTAGCCTTACCGGCAAAGGCTGCAACAGCTGGGCATTCTACTTGGGTTATTCCTGATAGAGCTAAGTTTGAGGATGCTTTTGCCAGCCTCGTTCTTGGCCGAGCCCCCTTCAATTTCCCCGTCTTGATTGATAAGAAGAGGCATTTTATGGAAGCTATTATTAGTGAAAGGTCAGGTATTGAGAGGCTGGCTTTTAGGTGATAAGACTATTAGACAAGATTCTCATCATCCCATCAAACATCTTCATGATGTTTGATGAGAGCTATAATCATTATTTAGCTCTAGCTAGTAAAATGATGTTTAATATAAGGAAACTTCTCATTCACCTTTTGGTTAGTTCTGTGACTATTGTTCCTAACATTTGTTTTTTGGAAAACCTTCAAAATGTGAACTCATTCAAAAAAGCATTGGGTGGTCAAAAGGAATCATGCAATGGAGGCCAAACAGGGCAAACCAAGCTACCTTCAAGCTATTAAACTACTATAAAGGCCAAACTGAAGAGCTTCGAGTTGGTTTATTCAATGCTGAAAGAAAAAATATAAGGCATTGTTCTTTAGTTAGACTCTAATAACAAACTGCTTCAGGGCACCTACAACCAAGTGAATTCCTTAAAGTGAGAGATTTTTTCGTTGAAGACCATATAATACGGTCTTAGGGTTGCTCTTTCATCTAGTCCTAGTGCCTAACTTTGTGGATGTGCTCCCAGTTAGAGTTGTTGTTGCCCAACGTGGGGAATAACTAGCTGAGGAGCCCAAACTAGATATTTAAGCCTTCTTTCCCCATCTCCCCTTATTAATGTACACACCCCTAGTTTTGAGGGGTTTATTTATGTGGCATTTTTATTTTATAACATTTTGATTCTTATTTATTTCTTTGTTTACTCTTGTGTATGAATCTCACGCCCGTAGTAAACATTCCATGCGCGGTTTAAGTCCTTTGGAATAGATTTGAAATTTTGTATGGATCCAACACCTGTATATAGAAATATTTTTATCAAGGTTGAACTTGTATGGGTCCAACATCCACATTAAAAATCTCATACATGGTCTATAAACCCTTAAGAAATTGTTAAAAAGTTGTATGGGTCCAACACTCGTACATAGAAATACATTTATCAAACTTGAATTTGTATGGGTCCAACACCCATATTAAAAATTGCATACAAGGTCCACAAACCCTTAAGAAATTGTTAAAATTTTATATCGATCCAACACCTGTACATAAGAAAGTATTTATCAAATTTGAACTTTGAACTGTCTAACCTTAATCAAGATTTAGAAGGGATTTTCCTTTCCTACTTGAAATCAAGAGGAAATCATGGTTTCAGGTAAATTCCTGAAAATCCAAATGAATCTATAGTGGATTGTTGAAAAACCGCTAGGTAGAAGGTGGGGATTAATGTTATTGTCGTTAAGCAAAAAATCATTATGGAGGTAGTTTACCTCAAGGTTGTGAAGCCCCGTTACCTTAAAAAAGTATCATGTCAATCCCATCCTTGAAGAATAGTGCAATCGTATTAGGGAGGTTTCAGATCCATCACTTTCAAGGTCATTTATACAGTCGCATTAGAGAGACAAAATCCATCCTATCCTTGAAAAGTTGTGAGACCATTGTCTTAGATATCACTTAAAAAAAAGACATCATTAATATGCATAATTTAATTTATATATAAGAAAGTTACATACCTAGTTATTGACCATGATATATTTTTGTTGTCTTTTGGGGTGTAATTGTCTTGATGATATTTTTATTGAGATCATAGTCTTAACTCTAAAAAAGGTGAGAATAGAGTTTTTTCAGTAGATGTTTTTTGGATGATTGGTAAACAGACTTCATATGTTTTATGGTTTAAACCAATATTTTACTTGCACTTGTTGAAAGCTTTCCAAAATCTTGAGGCTCCAACTGTACTCATGAAGTTGGAAAACACCTAACCTAAATTTGGTCGTCTCATTGAACCCATGGGCAAGTAGAAAAACCATACTTAAGGCAATCAAATTATTACACAGCCTTTTCTTCTTGTTAAAGAGTTGTTGAAGCTCTAATGGAAAAATACGCGAACAACTATACAAAAGCTCATAACACGTCCCATTTCAAGAGTGTTTTGATTATCTTCCATTGATGGTGTTGGGGACGTTGATAGACAAGTTCTCAAAGACTATTGATGGCCTTTTCTATCAGATTTCCATAAACAACGCCAATGATGTTGTCCCAAAAAATCCAAGTAGCTTGAGGACAAGGTTTACGTCTTAGATAATCAGTTAATTTCTTGATTATGACAATTTAATCCATTCTCCTATCCAAGGTGGTTGTCTGATACCTATAAGAAGTTCTCTTTGGTGAATTTGAGGACTCTTCGATACTTAAGTATCTATTTAAAAGAAAACACAATAATATTTTAGAGAGAGACTGAAAATAAATATGTAGTGGAGAATGGAAATTGAGAACCCATTTTCTAAAGATAAAATCTTTATAGTCCATTATCTCCTTTTCTTCATCGCATTCCCCCCTCCCCTCTATCAAAGAGAAAACAAATCTCTGACTTGATCAAAGGAAAAATATCTCTACATGCTTGGGCTTAGTGCTTAGCTGAGCCTAAGAGAGCTAGGTCTAGCAGATTGTCAAACCCATACATGATTGGGCTTAGAACTTTGCTGAATCTAGGAGATGTTGAGTCTGGTTGTCAGATCCATTCATGCCTAGGTTTGATATTTGGCTAAACCCAAGAGAGCTAGGTCTGGCAGATCACCATACCTATACATAATTAGGTTCAACGCTTAGCGTAGGCCAAGAGATGTTGGGTCTGGCATGGGCTTGGCGCTTAGGGCAGAGCCTAAAAAAATTAGGTTTGACATATCACTAAACCCATTCATGTTTGGGCTTATATGCTTGTTTGAGTTAGAAAAGCTTGGTCTGGCAACCAAACTCATATATAATTGGGCTCAGTGTTTGGCTAAGTCTAGAAGATATTGAGTTTGGTAAATCACCATACCTACTCAAGTTTGGGCTCAATGCTTGGTTGAGCCTAGGAAAGCTAGGTCTGGCAGATGACCAGACTTATACACGATTAGGCTCAGTGCTTGGCTGAATCTAGAAGATGTTGTGTTTAATAGATCGTAAAACCCATTCATCTGGGTTAAGAGCTTGGCTGAGCCTAGGATAATTGGGTTTGCAGTTCACCGTAGTTCGAATACTTGATTATGCTAAAAAATATTAAATTATAACTTGATCTCTAGAACCCAAAATAAAAACAAAAAATGTTGATCCATGATCCTGAATGACAAGAAAAGGTTTGTTTATGACTAACTGACTATTAACTAAAGGCTAGTAATTAAGCAACAATTTATTATATTTTATTTTCAAGACAATCAATTTACTAAACCACAAAAAACAATGAATATAGTTAGAACACATGTTTTTTTTCCTCCCTTCCCCTTATTCACCAGATGAGAACCACAACTGAGAGCAAACTCACATCAATGTCGAAGGAGACTAAATGTGGCTTATTCTTCATCTCCCTTTTGGACACCAAGGACTTTGACTGGGTAAATATATAGATTAAACCACTAATCCATTCTGGAAATCTCCCATCTCAATTTTCTGTGCAAAAAGGAAATGGCACCTATAAGAATAATGACCAACCTTGCTCAACTGAAAATCATGCATTGGCAAGGAAACGGGACTTCCAAATACCAGGATATAAGACTTTCCTTTTGTCTATTGAGAGTTGAG
>Ga0325414_1005956_pt1 | contig 12897 bp, 7 predicted proteins | sample PopdelMetagenome_8_FD_206183 | JGI IMG/M metagenome (GOLD analysis project Ga0325414, IMG submission 206183) | Populus deltoides microbial communities from Bellville, Georgia, United States - Leaf-PdKOR-R3 | ecosystem: Host-associated > Plants > Phyllosphere > Phylloplane/Leaf | place: USA... | reverse complement strand
TTTCAAAACCAAATTAGTGAAACCGAAATATTTCAATTTGATTTATTTGGTTTTTAATTTGTCATTTTCTTTTCCACTTGATTGATATTTTGAAAGGAAGTGGTTTTTATGTATCATTATATTTTAAAAATATAAGGATTGTATCTAATTTACCATATTATATTATATATTTGATTGTATCTAAATGTTTTTTTTATGGCTTATATTTTTATCATAGAAAATATAAAAAAATCATGTTAACCTTAAATCTATAAGGTAAGGTAAGGTTTCAATATATAATTTATATAATTCTATAAAACACTAAAACCCTTTGATTCTTTAATTGTACCTTAATTATAAGTAATTTGCTTCAATTTTCAACCTGAAAACCTATTTATTCTTTAGTGCTCTCTTGCCTTTTTGGAAGTTTTACTATATTGGAAGTCTGATTTTTATGCTAGGATTTCATCTCCTCGTGCATGATTTTTATATGTTCTAACTCTTCCATATTAGTAACCAACGCATACTCATTAAGAGAATACCTATCATAAGTTTTATGAGGTCTAGTGAGCCTTCTCAATTATGGCTAATCTAGAGCTTCTTGAATAATAAGTTCAGGAATAACAATATTATCATCATCATTAGCTGGCTTAGGATCATCAATTAATAGTTCGAAAGAAAAACCACCATTATCATCATTTTGCAAATCTCTTCCATGATTAAAAGGCATCAAAGGTAAATATAGAGTAGATCTTGGATCAAAATTAGTAGGAATAAATTTAGTGCACTCTATTTTTTCCTTCTATTCAAAGCCTTTAGTGGTTTGATATTTAAATAAGACAAAATCTCTACATCTAACAACTGTACTCTTTTTATGAACCTGTAACCTATAACCAAACTCATCATCTTCAAAACACTAGAAAACACATTGTTTTGTCTTGTTGTCAAGCTTATACCTTCCATCTCTAAAAACATGTACAAATGCCTTGCAACCAAATACTCTTAAGTACACATAAAAAACATCTTTTCGTTTCTATACTCTATCTGTAACATCAAAGTCAATAGGAACTGATGGAGAAAGGTTGATCATAGAAAATGCAGTTTTCATTGTCTCACTCTAAAAAGGATTTAGATAGCTTTGCATGAAAAAACATACATCTAATTATTTTAACAATTGTTCTATTCATTCTCTTAGCCACTCCATTCTGTAATGAAGTCTTTTGATTTTTCTTCTCCAACTTAATATCACGTTCCCTACAATACTTCTAAAAAATACTCCTATATTCACCATCATTATTAGATCAAACACATTTTAGGTTTCCATCGGTTTTCCTTTAGACTCTAGTATGAAAATCATTACAGACATTAAGTACTTGATCTTTGGATTTTTAGACAACTGGCCCTAAGTTTCCTAAAATGATCATTAATAAAATTAACAAAGTATAAAGAAACTCCAAGAGACTCATTAGTCATAGAGCAAATCAATATGAACTGAATCGACAATATGTGATCTTCTATATGAAAGTGATATTTGAAATGAAACTCTATGTTGTTTTTAAGCTAAATAATTAGTGCAAGTGTTTAAGTTCATGCATTTTAACGGAGTGTAGTTCTTCTTGGAGCCAAGGCATTTATCACTCAATTGTCCAAACCATTTATGTTATAAATTGGTAGAGACATTTTCAATTGCATTTACCTTCCCCGTAACCTCCTTGACTTGTGACATGTTGAGACCAATCTTCTTCCTTTTAGCAACAATCAAAGAACTTTTAAAGAGCTTCCATTTACCATCTCCAAAATAATTGTGATAGATTTTTTCATCAAGTGTACCTGTGAAGATCAAGTATGAGCATATCAAGTACATGCTTAATATCTTTAAGTTGCAACTTGCATACAAAATTGGTTTTTAATTAAATATAAAGCTAGTCATCCATTGGTTTATTATCCTAACTTGACCAAAGTCACTAACAATATACGATGTGAAGAAATTTCACAACAGTATAACATGGTAAGAAACAGTTGAATTCGCAACCTAAGTGGTATCTTGACATGCAAGATTAACATAATCATTATCACAAACAATGGAAACATCACCATTGAAAACAACTATAGTTGTACCATTTTCTTCATTCTTATCTTTGCCTTTACCTTTTTGATATATTTTGTACTTTCTACAATCCTTTTGAATATGCTCAAGCTTGTCACATTAATAACCCTTAATTCCATCCCTTGAATGAGATCTCTCTCTAGGCTTTTATTTTCCTTCTCAATCGCCATATTGTCTATCTTGCTTGCCATGATAAATATGTTTTGCTTTCTCCCCTGACATTTTATAATAGGTACATGAGACTTATAAGTGCCTATCCATTTCCTTCTTTTTTCTTCATTGGAAATATTACCCTTTACTATCTTCAAAGTGAGCTTTATATTCAGAGTAGAATTGCTAAGTGACACCACCAAAATCTCTTAACTATCAGGCAATGAACTTAATAGGATTAGTAATTGTATCTTATCTTTAACTCAAGATTCATCAATGACATTTGATTCAATAACCATTGAAAGTTATTTAACATCTTCACCATCTTTATATTTCAAATTCACAAGGTCTCTAATCACAAAAACTTGTTTTGTGCACTCTTTTTAGCAAAGGTTTCTTCAATATCTTCCAAACTTATAATCCCACAATGAGTTATAGGCATGCTCTACTCTTAAGAAGACTCATACTTTAAATATCATATAGCAACTAAGAGAGCAATGTCTCAAGCTGCAGTTTCAGTGACGAATGTTCTTTAAAAGAAGAAGGAGATCAAACCAGTAGCTTCATCCAATCAGACATAAACAACTTGTGATTGTGTTTCTTCCTAAGCAGAAACTAGACTCGGTGACACAATGATAGTCTGAGTTGTGATTGGCAATGACTTGTCCTCTAAAGGGAAAGAAACTTGCTCAATTGGAACTTGAGGTTATCTCTGAAACAATTATAGTATTACTGAAGCTATGGCAATAAATTTGATTTCATATCAATTATCTCAGTACTTGTCATTGTCCTCTACAGGAAGTTCCAGCTCTAGCAAAAATATCAAGTACAATTACAAAATCCAGGCCTATTTCAGAACCTATTTTCCTGTCACGTAATGATTTGCAGAGCTCAATGGAACAAAAACTAGCTACATACTGGATTTCTGTGGTACAACTGATATAGAATCCATAATGCACAATGTTGCGCAATGCAGTCAGACAAAGGGGAAAGTAGCTCTAAGTTTGTTTCTGAATTAGACATGTTCCGGTGCATGTTTTTGACTATCTAAATTGTTTCTAACGTTGTCTAATTCTTATTATTTCCAAAAAAAACTTAATAATAATAATAATATAATTTGTGTCAAATCAAAGATTGTTTGTATTTCGAATAATTGAACTTCTATACTGGCATTCAACCCTATTTTTATAAATAGCTACCTGCTTTCGTGGATGCAATGAGTTAATATATATCACAGCTAAAAGAAAATAATAACTTCCTTCCAATTTGGATATTAATTTTAGTTATTCTTCTTAGTTTGTTCGTTCTTCAGTTTTGTTTATATCTTTAATCCTGACGCGCAGTTAGAGAGTTTACAAGGGCTTGATAAAAACGGTAAAGTTGCAAGATAAACCTCATAAATTTGTTGTTACTCATTTTAGGAGCTACACATCAACAAAAAAAAGTTAGAAAAAAAGAAAAGAAAAGAGAAAATACATAGAAAAGAAAAAATATTGGAAAAAAATTAAAAAAAAATATTAGTAGAAAGAATACATCGGAACACCCAGGAAATTGCCAAAAACTAGTTGAGAAAAATCAAAATATACAAGATTGAAAAATTTAACAGTGTAGTTTTGACTAATGAAGACCATATTGACAAAGAAAATTAAATTTAAGGAGGAAAATTCAAAATTGGATATTTAAGGACTCAATTGAAATTTTTCAAAGTTTAATTGAATTTATTGAGGGCTTAATTGCAAGAAAAATTAATTTTTAAATCGACCAAATCAATGGTCAAATTAAAGAAATTGAAAGTTTGTTGGTTAATTAAGAGTTGAAATGTACAAATTCATAAGGACTATATGAAAATAACGGTTAACTTTGAAGTTGGCAATTGAGTTTGGCAAGGGTAAAATTACATGAAATTAAAAGTTGAAGGTAGTTATAAATACAAGTAAAAGCAATTGGAAGAATAAGGACTATTTTAAAATTTTCCAAATCTAAAATTAAGAACCTTAAACGACGTGTCATATAGATCTAATGAAGAGAAGGTGAATGACATGTTGTTTGTCAGCTTTCATTTATGTTTTGACAGTTTTGGCTAATCGAGTTGGCAACTTCAAACAAATGATTGTGGAGCTACTAACCTCAAAATTGAGCAAAGTTGAATCTAAATAAAAAGTGTGCATCCCCTTTACAAACTCCAGGTGGTCTTAAGCGATGATGATGCCATAATTGCTCTAACAAGGCCTCGAAAGTGAGCAACTCAATCAGCTTTAAAAGTGTAACCATCATGTAAAAACTGATTTGGTTTTCGTGTGTTCATACACAAAGGCTCCTTAATAGGTTCTTATCAAGGTTTTACAACACTTCCATCAAAATCAAGAGGTCAGAAATATATTAAAGACCTCTCAAAACCCTATAAATACCCCTCTCAAGATCAAGAAAAGGAGCTGAAAAAAATAGGAAGAAAAAAAAGAAAAAGAAAAGAAAAAAATGATAAATATCAATAAGAAACAGAAATGTAGAGATCTAAAAGTCTAAACAAAAGTTTATGAGAGGTAAAATTTTCCGAAGGAAAACCAATAGAGAGTAGTTATTCTAGGTATACCCTGCTGGTCCAAAAATATGTCCTTTGTGGCTTACTTTTGTTGTTTTATTTTTGTTGTGTTTTTTTTTAATATTTATGTTTACAAGCATAGAAAAAAGGTTTGTAATGTTTAACAAATGATGTTACATTCACCTCTTTGTTGTTGTGATATTTATTTATTGAAGTTATTTTGAAGTTTTTTTTATGTTTTAAATACACTAAAATTGTTAAGTTTTTTTTTATATATATACAATCTTTTAGTTTTTGTTTAACTTAAGCTATGCATGTTAAAGTAAAGGTGTTTATCCTGGTTTTGTTGGTCTGTTCATGCACAAAATAAGTTCAAAAAACTAATTTTGAATCCATGTTACATGAACATGTGTTATTTTAAATTGATAGTTTTTTTTTTATTTGGCATCTCATGCTTGATTTTGATGCTTTAATGTTTTTTTTTTGTTAGTTTTTTGTTTCTAATATGTTTGTGTAAGATACTATGACTTGTTGGGATATAAAATAGCATATTTTAAAAGCCAAAATAACCCATTTCTGGGTTTGGTAGTGGTTACCTTCATTGAGAATTTTTCTAGGTATAAAGGCAATGTTCTTCATGTTTTTGGGAAGAACATTGCCTTAGCCACTAGGTTTGGACCAATTTTGGTCTATTTTTTTACACAAAACCCTTTTTTATGCATGATTAACAAATAAACTAGTGTTTATTTCAATCAATAACTTGATTTTAATGGTCGTTAATCCTAGGGTTTTGGTTTAGAACTGAAACTCATTTTGACAAAATTGTGATGTTTAAGTGATAATCAAAGTGAATAGATGCTAAATTATTGATAATTGCATGATTTTCAACATGTATGTGCTTTTATTTTGACCAAATGTGATCTTTTTTTGGTTATATGTTGCTGGGTTTGTTTCGGTGTTCTTGATTGTTTTAGGTGTTCTTCATTTGTTTTGGCGTTTGATTCGTTTTGTTCAATTTTTTTAGTTTTTTGTTGTGTTTAATCTATTTTTTTGGATTGGGTATTCTTTTTGAGATGTTTCCGGGTCAAACTAGGATTTTTAGTTTGGTTTATGGTCGAACCAAAAATTTCAGGTCAACCTAGTCGGGTCAACTCGATCAGGTTGAGAAACAAAATTTAGGTAAAAGGGTTTAAGACCTTGTTTGGTTTGCCATAAAGGGGTTTTTGGGTTTAAGGTGTGTTTGACAAACACCGTTTAAGCCTAATTTTGGTAGTTTTATTACAAAGAAAAATAATGAATTTTTGCTAAACAAAGCCTAAAAAATAATAAAAATATTTTATTTCCTCTTGCATATGCCTAAAAATCCTAAAGTTATTTAAGAATTTTTTTTAAAAAAAATCTAAAATACATTGACATGTTTTTTTTTAAAAAAATATTGTATGGATTTTACAACAAGTTTGTAAAATTTCAAATGATTCGTCCTCCATTTCATAAATACCAATTTTTTTTGTTTCTTTTAATATGTGAGATTATGAACTTATATCTAAGATGTATTCTTAATATTAAATAAATAAATAAAATACAATTTTTTTTATTTCTTTTAATATATGAGATTATTAACTTATACGTAAAACGTATTCCTGATATTAAATAAAAAGACAGTTTATTTTATTTTATATGTTCGCATTATGAAAAATTAAGTTTTTAACCTGATAAGTTAAGGACCTTCTTATTGAGAAAGACTTTTCTTAAACCCTATATAGATTGACGATTAGAAAACACAACATTACTTTAGTTTACATTAGACAAATAAACAATGCATCTTACCACAAGTAAGACATATTAGTGGAGCTAATACCTATTTTTTACGCAATTAATCCCTTTATCCAAACTTGGAAACATGTTAGAGTTTCTAGTTACCAAAATACTAGGTAGTGACTCATATTCCTTTTTTTACTGATAAAGAACAATAATTCCTTATCATTTCCACCCACAACATTCGCGACAATCTCGATCTAGGAGAATGATCGTCACGATGCTGCACATGTACAACAAATTTCATTAATCGAAAAACGTAAAAAAAGAGAATGAATAAACACTAAAAGAAGGAGAGCCAATGAAAATAAGATTGAAATAGATCGTGATGACATCCTTGAGCTGAATTACAAAAGGGTTTAGAGACACATTTTAAAAGTGGGGTTTTAAAGTCTAAAATGGCCTTCCTATGCTTCGCAGGATGCTAAGTAGTAGAGCTCTAAATCAGTTTTTTGGATTAAACTTATGGACACCAAAAGGATTTTCTAAACAAAGGTTTTCGTTTGTAGTAGTCAAATTCCTTATTAGGCCTTTTTAGACCAATTTTTTGAACTACTTTTGCTTATCTACTTGATCCATGTATTATTTTACATCAAATTAACACAATTATTTTACAATATAAGACTAATCAAAGAAACTTGAAATGCTCCTTCTCTTGTGAAGACTAGTAAGGTATATATCATGTTGGGGTATGTGACAAAGCAACATAACTTGGAACCATCTTCCTTCACTTGACCTAACAAGGGAAGAACTAGAGAGAAAAGGTCTGAAAGAGAGATAAGAAAGAAATCAGCTTCTAGAGCCACAATTAGATTTTGCTCAGACTCAGATATGTTGTGCACCTTACCCTACTCTACAATCTCACTGTATGGATTTGATATATCTAGTGTCATTTGAGAGAAGCAATCACTACAAGATTTCTGGAAAAAGTAGGTTTAGGGAAGACGTAACCGCCAACTTGGTTTGTCCTATATTCACCATTAGACCAACTTTATTTTTATCAGATAGGTTCGACTAGACATCCTATTTGTTTCGAAAAGTGGAGATCAAACTTCAACTTTTCGATAAACATATTTACTCCTTGGACTAGCTTATGTCAGTTTTCAGATCAGATTGCTTTTTTGTAGATCGCGTTTGATCTAGCCGTTGGATTACTCTAGTTCTTTTACATGCGAAGCTATACAAGCTTGGACTATTGTTCGTGTTACTACTTTTAAGTTACTGCCAAAACCAATCACCCAGAAACCAGTCGATCGGTTCAACAAACCTAGTAAACAATTAACATAGTTAGAATTCCTTATTCAGCATGGAAGGCGTATTATTCTTGAGAAGCTAGATTGGATATTTGATAACTCATATTGATTCTTTACTTGGCCAATTACTTGTTCTGAATTCCTACCTAGAGACTTCTCAAATCACAACGCTATAGTTGTTCAATTCGCTTATCATCTTTCCAAGTTAAAAACATCTTTTAAGTCCTTGAATCTATGAGTTGACATGAATGGCTTCTTGGATCTAATTGTAGATATATGGAAAATTCTTATTGATGGTAACCCTATGTATAGATTTACCAAAAGACTTGGATTGTTAAAGCCTAAGTTGAAGTCTTTGCATCACCAGTACACTAGTCACACCACTAGTTATGTGGTTGAGGCAAAAATTAAATGGGTTGTAACATAAACTACTTTTAATGGTTCTTTTTAGAATGATGAGTGACACGATCAAAGAGTTGATGTCTTAACCCAAGTGCAGGAGTGTCAAAATAATAAATAACTCGACAAGACCGGGGTCGAACCACAAGGAGGTCAACTATATAAATTACAAATAAAGATAAGATTTGAAGAAAATAATAACAGAAAGGAGTTGAAGAGAGTTTTGCGATGTGATATTGATGTAAGGATTAAACAATGATAAAAAAAAAAATGTCAAGGTTAGAGGATCCACTAATGGTATTTCAAATAAATATAATATAAACTCTTTTTATTACTCAATTGGAAACCACACACAAAGGAGGTTCCAATCAGATGATTTATAGTTAATGGCTCATTATGAAGTATTAACATGATCATATTAATTATCTTATTTAAGTAACACTATACTTATAAATATCATCAGGCATTCATGTTGCTAACTTATGTTAACAACAAATCAAGTTCCTATCATAACAACGATGTCGGCCGAAAACTATGAAGGATCAAGCATTTGATGTACCAAGTGTTGTACAACATAAATCTAGATTAACCATTTAACAAGCAAGACATTAAAAATTAGTAAGATAAAAAGATAAGATGTGTTAATAACAATCTTTCTTGGATATAAACATTAAAGTCCATGTTGAGTTTATATTATACCTATTCTAACATCATTAGTGAAACCTTTTCACCTTGACATAATTAACTTAGCTAAACATAATGAAGAAGTAAAACATAAATAAATAATACAAGAACATAAACATGATATAAGTTAACTAAATATAGGAAAGGAAATGAAAAAGCATAAACAAGAGATTAATATAGCATGAAAGAAAACTTGAACATTACAAAGATATAAAGAGAGAAAGCAAGAACATGATTTTGATCTGAAAAATAATATGATTAAATACATGGCAAATGCCTCCTTTTATAGGCTAAGATTCAGAACTATTGATTGGTAGGCAACCATTGATTTGGTGGCTGGTTTTTGACATTGTTGGCTGCTGGTTCTTGATATTGTTAGCAGATTTTTGATATTGTTGGTTGCTGGTTCTTGATATTGTTGGCTGATTTTTGATATTGTTGGCTAGCCAAAACGTCATTGCTAACATCAGAATTTGAGCCCTTTGTTCCATGAAAGCTGTGGCCAATTGTCTCAGCTTTCCAACAAAAAAAACCAGAGCTCATTTGGACTTCTAGAACTCAAGATATGAGCTAAAAATCGAACACTACTTGAGCTGCAGGACAGGTTCTGACTTCTCCGTTGTTGCTAAGATTTGAACTTGAAAACGACAGAATTGAGTCTTGAACTTTCATGAAAGTTTTAGGTCTATGTCTTAGCTTTCCATTCATATAAAATAGACCTAAATCCAAGTTCTACAACTCCAGTTATGATCAAATAACCGAATGGTATTCCAGTTTGGAATTGAACCAGCATCTCTTCTCGTAGCCTAGTCCTCTTTTTGTCTCTTCACATCAATCAATCCTTTGAATTGTGAGATATACCTGCATTCAAAACAAGCATTTACCATAAATTAAAGATATATTATATTATTAAACTTGTTATTATAAAACATGCTTTAGTTAGGGAATTTAACGATACTTTAGTGCAATACGATGATATAAAGCCTTAATGAGAATGCACTTTTAAGTACTAATCAATGAGTATCAACAACCAGAGAGATAGCTTGTTAGGGAATTCTTTCAGTTGAGTAAAGATGATGAGGCTTTTTACAAGTAGAGGTCAAGAACAAGATCCATTAGTTGACTGATAAGACAGGATCTCAGGTTCAAGATCAGTAGGGTCTAAGCTAGTTGGCAATTTGTTACTTTTAGGGGATACTTTCTACTCACTCCATCACTTTAGAGGAAGTGTCTCGGTACTTTAATGACAGGATTCCTCTAGACATTGTTCTTGTTTTGGAGTCATGCATCATAACTAATGAGATCAAGAAATCTTTATTTTCCATCCCAGATGATAAGGATCCTAACCCGAATAGTTATACTTGTTCTTCAAAAGAGATTATTGGTAGAGATTTTATTACTGTTGTAAGGTACTTCTTTAATTCCTCTACTCTTCCTAGATGTGTTAATGCTACTAGGATTGTTTTACTCCCTAAAATTACAACACTCATCATTATGAATGACTTTAGATCTATTCCATGTTGTAATGTGATGTACAAATGTATATTTAAAGTCATTATGAATAGATTGAAGGGGATTTTTCCAATTATTATTAGTCCTACTCAGACTACTTTTGTTATAGGTAGAAAAATATCAAATGTTATCTTGTTAACTTAGGATCTCATGCATAACTATCACTTAGTTTGTCCTATGCCTAGATGTGCTTTGAAAATAGACAACATGAAAGCTTTTTATACAATTAGTTAGGTACTTATCTTTATAGGCTTAAAGGCTATTAGAGTTCCTAGTGCCATAGTTAGATGGATTGAGGTATGCATGTCTATAGCTCATTTCTTCGTGGCTATAAATGGGTATTTGATAGGGTGATCCTTTGTCTCCTTACTTGTTTGTTTTGGCTATGGAGGGCTTAAATGGCATTCTTAGAGAGGCTTCGTAGAAACCAAGGTTTTGATATCATTAGAGATATCAGTAGTCTACCATTACTCACTCGTGCTTTGCAAATGACTTTATGATTTTTTTATCGAGCAAATATGGACTCGTTCAAGATTGTGAGGACGACTTTGAATGATTTTGCATGGTTGTCTGGACTTGTTATAAATCTAGAGAAGAGTCATGTCATTTTATCAGAAGCTAATGAAGAGTTTGAGACCTCTTTATAGAATATCTTGGGTTTCAAGTTGGGTTCTCTGCCGGTTAGGATACTGGGTGTCCCATTGATATCTACCAGATTGGCACACACATATTGTATGCCTTTGGTGGAGTGAATTCTGTCAAAGATCAAATTATGAACCTCAACTTCTTTTACTTATTTTGAGCGTTTTCAACTGATAAACATATTGTATGCCTTTGGTGGAGTGCATTCTGTCAAAGATCAAATTATGAACCTCAATTTCTTTTACTTATGTTGAGCGTTTTCAACTGATAAAATCAATTATCTTATCTATCAAGGTATATTGGTCTTCCATGTTTATTCTTTCTTACTCTATTATTAAGAGGATTAAAGGTATCCTGACTATATTTCTTTGAAAATTCTATTTTCTTTCACACTTAGGGGATAAAGTCATCTAGGTTTTTATTTGTTATCCTTTAAAAAAGGGTGGCTTGGGAATTAAAAGGGTTATAACTTAGAGTAAAGTAGTTATTTTCAAACACTTTTGGAGACTTTTTTTTTATATAGATCTTCAATTTGGTCGGGATGGGTCCACAATATTCTACTCAGAGGTAGATCTTTATGGCATGTCAGGCCCTATTCAGGTCTTTTTGGTCATGAAGAAAGATTTTTCACAACAGAGATTGGTGTAAAGGGAAGTTTATTTCATGTATTTGTGATGAGATTATTACTTCTCTGTGGTTAGACTATTAATTTCTACATTGGCAATGGTTTTGTGACCTCTTGCCTTTCAAGTTGCTAACATCTACTAGGCTCTCCTAGAATGCTAAGTTCTCAAACATCATTGAAGAGGGTACTTGAGCCTTTCCATTAGGTAGTTCGGAGCTTCAGCCTATTTAAAACTCATTTCACATTCACCCTAAGAGTGCTTTACCAAACCATTATGTTTGGAAAGGTCATTCTCTAGGGAGGTTCTTCATTGACTCAGTATGAGGGGTTCCTAGAGAATCCAGACCTACAGGCTCTATGCACCATCTACTTTGGTTTCGAGGATTCATCTTGAGGTATTCATTTATCATTTGGCTTATTTCTATGGGTTGTCTTCATACCATGGACAGACTACATGCTTTTCAGATCATTCCTTCTTTGATATGTATTCTTTGTGGGTCGCAGGTTGAGACACAAGACCATTTGTTTTGTCAGTGCCCTAGTTTGGCTACAATTTGGGGTGCTATCACGAGCAAGACCTTATAGGCTGGTCTTCTATGACATGGTGACCTCTACTTCAATAGGCATACACACACTTGAGAAAAAAAAGGGAGTTCATGTATCTTTTTGCTCAATTAGCCTTATCAACCACAATTTACTTCATCTGATATGAGAGGAATAATTGAGTCTTTCTTCAGTTTTATCAATCTCATCAGGATGTTTGAGATGAGATTTTTAACTGGTTTGGTCCGGTTGATTAAGCTAGAACCAAGATATCATATTTCAGCTGTACTCAAGTCCACTTGGCACTCCCTAGTCACGAGGTATCATTGCTCTTGTTGCTTTTTGAATTCTGCTTACCATTTATACTGCTCTATAATATCGGTCGACTCGTTTTGTGATTTTCAGGAATCGATCGTTTCCTAGGTTTCTATTTAAACCACTGATTTACTAGTTAACCAGCTGTTTATCTTGGCAATTTACTTTCGCACTCTTAAGCTTCATTTAGCTTTTGGCTTTTTTTTGGGGATGCTTTTGATAATTTTGACCGAAACAAATCTTTGTACTTCTTGAAATATATCCATCATACTTTTATACATTTTTTTTTTTTACTTTTAATACAATTACTTTTATATATAAAACAACTCTTGCT
>Ga0325414_1005947_pt1 | contig 12903 bp, 10 predicted proteins | sample PopdelMetagenome_8_FD_206183 | JGI IMG/M metagenome (GOLD analysis project Ga0325414, IMG submission 206183) | Populus deltoides microbial communities from Bellville, Georgia, United States - Leaf-PdKOR-R3 | ecosystem: Host-associated > Plants > Phyllosphere > Phylloplane/Leaf | place: USA... | reverse complement strand
ATTTGGGAAAGGCCACAGGACACAATCACATGAATTTAGGTTAATTTGGGTATATTTTTTAAATTGTTTTTGTAAGATTTAATATTTTTTTAAGTTTTAGCCATTAATATTAGTTTGATTCGAGAATCAACTTCATAATTTATTTGTTTTTTTATTAGATTATTTCATTGGCGTGATTCATCTCACAGGATTTGATGAACTTACCCGAGTTTGCTGGTTTTTTTATTTTTGAAAATTTTTGTTATTTTTTTTTCTTTTTAGTTTCAACATTCTACATTTGGATTATTGGAGATTGACCATCATAATTTTATTTATTTTATTTTTATGGAATTATATCGATCTCATGACTCGGGTCACAGGTTTGACATGTTAACTCAGGTTGACTGATATCATTTGTTTAGGTTAATTTTTTTATTTTTTTATTTCACCATTTAATATTGAATTATTTAAGAATTGAACATTATAAAAAAAATTTAAAAAGTTTTTTTTATGCAAATCATCATAGTTACCTTTTTTTTTATTTAGTTTATTTACAGTAACTACTTTTTTTAACATGTAATTAAATAAAATTAGTTTATTAATCCAATTGAATCGAAAACTCAAATCACATATTTTTTATTTTTAGAAACATACTCTCGAAAATCTTTTTTATGCGAAAAAATCTTGGTCTGAACCAATAACTCGAACAAGCTATCTAGTTATTTCTAATCCTTAATTAGGAATCTTTCAAGAAATGCCAGCCACTTTCTTGCACCTAGTTCAGTCACTAGTTGAAACCTTTTCAACATTTTGGTGACGATAACTATATATACCGCTAACTTTTCTTTAATCATCTCATTAATTAGAGCATAATTCTTTTGTTCATTGATTCTTCTCTATATGTACCCGACGGGCAGATTGCAAGCACTGTCAGCTTAACTTCTGTACAGAGGAAAGGAAGTCTAGTGGTTGGTGATGGCATGTATTTTGTTTACCAAATAAAAAGTAATTGTTCGTTTGTTTGCAACTCGGGAGGTGACGCCCGTTTAACAGACCGTTTGTTTACGCGGTAGAGATTATGTTTTAATCAAAATACAAGAGTTAAGTATTTGGCAAAGAGAAAATCATTAATTACTGTTCATGGAGCTCATCACTTTCTGTGTTTGCAACGCAGGATTGGAAGATACAAGTGTAACATGCTTTTCTTGCGCTGTGGTGTTAATTGCATTGTGCAATTAACATGAACAGTGCAAGTGGATGCACTGTTCATGACCAGTGCAAGGAAATTACACTGTTCATGTTAAAAATAGTGAACAGTGCAATTCTCTTGCACTGTTCACTTGCACTGCGTGGACTTTTTTTTGTTAATTTAAAAAAAAAAAACTAGTTTAGAGTGAATTTTATACATGATAATATTTTATCTAATTTTATTATATGCTAAAAAATCATGAAAACTGTAGTTCTTGTAAGATAAATTGTGTACGTAATGGAATTGTAGATAGTTTAATAGAACAATAAATTTTTTTATATAAAGTATGATTTATTTCATGATGTTACCGTAATAGTTAGATCCACAATATTTAAATTAAAAACCATCAATATTAATTTATATTTTTTAAAATTATTTTATAACCTCAATTTCAAAAACATTCTTAACCAAACACATTAAACTACTTTTTCTTCAACCTCAATTTCAACCACAGTTTTAACCAAACATTTATTTTTTCAAACCAACCACAACTAAAAGTACTTTTTATAAAACAATTTTTTTTAAACCACAACTGCAACAGCTACTACAATACCAAACACACTCAAAAAATTGCAGCAGGACAAAAACACAGGACTTGAAGCATTTTGATTATCATTAAAAAAAAAAAAAGACATGAAAACCTTAATGTGGAACATATACATGCTGGCATTGAAGCCCGAAACAAAGTCAAGTCAAAATGTAGGCAGGTACAAATTCAATTCAAGGACCAAACTAAGCCACATTAGAGAAGAACTACACCTTGAGGAGGAGAAGTTGCTGTGGGCAAGACATAGAAAACTATTCGTTATAATAGTATAATTATTATATTATTATTATTATATTGTTGTTTGGCTATTAAAATTTTGAACCAGAAATTGGGAGCAAGATAGCCGTTTCGCTTTGATATAATTGTTTTTTTATGAATTGTAAAGGGTTAGTTTGGTAATTTTAATTTTTAATATATAATAAAATTACTTATTTAACCCTAAAAAAAATAATTTAATGTTTACTATCCAAGGACAATTTTTATAGTTTTATTTCTTGTAATAGTCTAATTACTTTGATGTCTTTAAAGACAAAAGCAATTGAACTCTCACCCAATAGTTTTTTTTTGGTCATTAATTTTATATTGTTTTTATTGTAATTTTCAAATGCACTCAAGGGCATTATTATAAAATACATTCATTAAATAAAATTTAAAAAAACAACATACTAGTGTGTGGATAGCCCCCGCTTCGTTCGGGCGGTATATTGGGGTCATTCAACACCAAACATTGTCTTCTAGAGCGATATTTGACAAGTCTCGGTGCCTTGACCAGATGAGGCAGCGCATGTTCCAATTTTTATGGCGGTTTGGCGCCAGCAACCATTTTGTCCCCTTTCTTTTCTCCTCATACTTAAATTTTCACGCTAACCCCCTAAAAATTCAAGAGCAGCCCTTTAATTTTTTTTTTGTTCTTCATATTTGGTCCTTTTCTTTTTTATTATATTTTTTTTATCTTGAATAATTTATTGAATTTGGTCCCTATTTTTTTATTGCTATTTTTTTAGTTAGAATCATTTTTTCTATTGATTTTGTTTTATGATTTTCACCCTCCTATGCTCTCTTTTTTTTTCGTATAAAATTTAATTATTGTTCTTTTGGTGGCCAATTTTTTAACCTCGACAAGTTTTTATTTTAAGTTACAAATGATTTTATTTTACGAGTTCACCCTGTTTTATTTTTTTCCAATCAAATTTAATCATTATTCTTTTGATTCCCAGTTTTTTTTTGCTTGACAACTTTTCAAAAATTATATTTTTAAATTGGCTCACAATAAACTTCTTGATTGGATTTGGATCTAGGGTTTCATGGGTTATGGGTTTTTAAAATTTGACTAACTTTAGGATATTTGCTTAGGTTTGATTAGTTTTTACAAATGTTTTTAAATTTCACTCCTTATAATTTTTATCTTTAAAATTTGGTCCTCATTCTTTTAATTTTTGTTTATTTTATTTGACATTATTTTACCAATCTCGTCCTTTGAAATTAAATTGGTTGAGAATTGGGCTTTTTGATTGAATCTAGGTCAAAGATTTCATGGGTTGTGACTTTTAGATATTAAACCATGTTTAAGAGGTATGTCGGGTTTACTTGTTTTTTTTTCTAAACTGATGTTTTCATATTTCTTTTATCAAATTAATCTATAAATAATCTATCAAGATATAAATATTTTTCAATTTCATCCCCTATATTTTTTTTAATCTTTGAAATTTGTTCCCCATTCCTTTAATTGTAATTTATTTTATTTGGGATCATTTTTAATTGTTTTTTCAAATTTCATCCTCCATGAGTTTTTTTTCTATCAAATTTCATCCTCATTTTTTTTGTTGCTGTTTTTTTTTCATGCAAGTTTTTTGTATTAATATTTTTTTTGCGATTTCATCTTTCAAAATTAAGTTTGATAAGAGTTAAGTTCCTTAATTGAACTGAAGCCCGAGATTTCATAACTTGCAAGTTTTAGAGATTAGACCACGTTTAGGAGGTTTGCTTGGTTTTTCCTTTTTTTCTTATTTTTAATCTCTCTTTTTTTTTTGTTTTCTTATCTTTTGGGTTTGATTCTACGAGGTTAGCCCTCTATAATATTTTTAATTTCACACCCTAATATTTTTTAATCCATAAATAATTTATCATATTACAAATACTTTTCAATTTCAACCCTATTTTTTAATCTTTCAAATTTGATATTTATTTTTTTAATTGCTATTTATTTGGTGTGGGATTATTCTAATTTTTTAAAAACATTTGATCCTTCTTAGATGTTTTTCTCTCAGATTTTATCATCATTCTATTTGTTGCTTTTTTTTTGGCTTCGATTAATATTTTTTCAACGAGTTAATCTTTCAAAATTAAATTGATTAGCCATTAAGTTTCTTGATTGAACCCGAGTTTAGGAATTAACGAGTTGTAAGTTTTTAAAATTAGACCAAGTTTAGGAGGTTCACCTGAGTTTTCTTCGTTTTTTCCTCTTTTCTTAAGGTGATGTTTTCTTCTTTTTATTTTTTAAAGTTGTACTTCTTTTTATTTTTTTTGGTTTTCCTTCTGTTGGGTTAGCATTAGGTTGTTTGATTATTCAGATAGGCTCAGGTATGGTTCTTTATATCTTTTTTTGTTGTTTTGTTTTATCAATTTATTTGTTGTTTGTTTTCATATTATTTAAATTAAAACTTGAACCATTGACTCGAGACTTATATTTTTTTAGCCTAGCATTTTTTTATGTCAAAAAAGTTTTGCTCGACCTGGGGCAAAGCGTAAACAACATGTCTAGTCTAACTCTAACCAAGGATTATTATGATTCTTTTATTAAATTTATTATGATTTGTTATCTTATACTTGCTTCTGAGAACCCAAAACTTTATTTATAATTTTTTTGGCTACTACTTATATAGAAAACTATATGACTTCAACTCAATAATTGGTTATCCTAACCATGTTGATCATCAAGTACTACTTCGATAAAGAAGATTTCACCATCATCTTTTGTCGTGTATGATGACAAACTTGAAAAGTTTAATGGGCTGAACTTTAAAAGTTGGCGATAAAAAAAATGTTATTATATCTTATCATCTTAAACTTGGCTAAGTTCTTATTTAAAGCAGCATTAAAGTTGTCTGAAAATGAATTTCATCCCATTATTATGGAAAATATTGATGCATGGAATCATAATAATTATATGTGCAAGAACTATAGCTTGGATGGATTGGACAATACATTATATAATATGTATAGTTCAATCAAGAGCACAAAGGTGTTATGGAAAGCTTTGGACAAAAAAATATAAGGTCAAAGATGATGGTATGAAAAGCTCATAGTCGACAAATTTCTAAATTTCAAGAAGGTCAGCTCATGAATTATGATAAGCCAAGTTCAATAGTTTTAGTTCATCTTGGTTTGATATTCATGCTAAAAGAATGGTTCTAAGTGAGTCCTTTAAAATGGCTGTAATTATTGGAAAAAAAAATATCACCATCTTAGAAAAACTTCAAAAACTATCTTAAGTATAGGATAAGAGAATGAGAGTTAAAGCCCTCATATTAAGGATAAGGACAAAAAAGGAAAACAAGTTGGCTAAAAGAAAAGCCAACTCCTTTGGAATGACCCTTAAAGCAAATATTATGGAATAAGTGGCAAAGTCTTATAAGGAAAAAAAAATTGTAAATGGGAAGGGATTTTCCAAGAAGATCAATGACAAAAGTTTTATCTGCAACAAGACTAAGCATTTGGCTAAGGATAATAAAAAAAGGCTCAACAAGAGAACTTTAAAAAGGGAAGGACTGCTCAAGCCAATATCATCGAGATTAATCACTTCACTAATAATTTTTTTAGAAATTAACTTATTTATTTTTGTTTTCAAAGTCAACCTAATCAACAATCTTAAGCAGTGGTTAGTTGGCACTAGTGCAACAAAGCATGTATGTGACAATAAGATGATGTTTTTCACTTATAAAGAAGTGGATGGTAAATACTTGTACTCGGAGAATTCATTAACCTTCAACATACTAGGTGTTGGGAAGGGCATACTGAAGATAACTTTTCAAAAAGCTTATTACATTCAATAATGTTTTTTATGTTGCTAATATTGGAAAGAACTCAGTATTTGACTCATTATTGAGTAAAATTAGTTTCAAGATGGTCTTTGAGATTGATAAATTTATACTCTCTAAAAATGATATGTTTATAAAAGAAAAAAAGAAAAACAAATGTCTTTATGATGGCTTTGTTAAGATGAATATAATGACCATTGTTATTGCTCAATTTTTTACCTTATTTTTCAAAAAAAATTAAAAAACCCAAAAAAATAGCAAATAACAACAAAAACCCAAAAAATATATTCTTGACGTATTTGCATAATTTACAATGTCTTTTCCAAAGAATTTAAAATTAAATTGTCGGTAACATGGTTGGGTTGGCTAGATCTAGCTCGGCCAGTATAGCTAGGCTAGATCCAACCTAAAAACAAAAAAAGAGAGGGTTTGATACTGGGTTGGGCCTGGCCCTAAGCCCAACCGGCCAATCCTCTTTGGGCTAAGGATGCGTTTGGAAAAACACACTCTTATGCCTTCCCCTTTTATTTCACTCCTTTTTATTTTGATATTTGGCCAAACAAGTCCTTTTTAGATATCAGAACCTCCTCGCAACAACAACATAATACCACCTCCAAGCCAGGAAACCATCTTCATCATCTTCTTTCTTTTCTTTTCTTTTCTTTTATGTATAAACATGCAGAATGTGAATTATGATTCACTTTCTACATGTTTACTACACAACTTACAATACTAAAAAAGGAGTCTATTAGTAACTATCTAGTCTATTGCAGATAAAACTAAAATCTGTTGCTGATAAAAATCAGCAATGAAATTAGTAACAGATAATGTAAGATGCCAATAAGAGATGCTAATTTTTTAGCAACGAATTATTAGTTGCTGATTTTTTTAGCAACAGTTTATCTATTGCTGAAATTCGGTTGTTGATTGTATAAATCAACAATGGATATTTCATTGTGCCGACATACCTTGATCCATATTTGATGTCCAAGCTTGGTGTCCCATGTTACTAAGAAATTTGTTGATAGAAGTCATATCCTGCTGTAGTGATAAAATATGACCATCTATTTCCTTTATTTGCTTTTTCACTACCTGAATTGATGAACTTGAAGGTGTTGACTCCATCATATAGGATTGTGATGAAGCAGTCGTACTAACCATGGATTTTGGCATACCAGGTGCTCCATATATTCTACCCTTGGTAACTCCTCCTATAGCCACACACCAAGCTGCTTCATCAAATAAAGGATGATTTTCCCGATCAGTTTCATATCTTGAAATCATTTTTTTTTTGTAATTCTCCTACAATAAAATTAAATATAATAATAAATTTATTTTAATTTTAAATAATAATTAAATTACATAAAAAATATTTGCAATAACTTTTTTAGACTTGTTATCTATGAAGGTTTCAGGCTATTCGGCACTCTGATGCAACACTGAAAACACATCATCCCCTAAAGTTTCTTTCCACCTGCTTTTTCTTGCTATCAATCAAAAAACAATATTATAAAATATAAATATAAAATTTTGAAGTCCATTATAAAAAAATTAAAAAAAATCCTTATCATTCTAGCTCGATATGATGCAAATGACATCGTACCTCCAGAATGACTGCTTAATTTACCATCTGTTTCAGTTAGCTGATTACTCCTTACAGATTTTGATCTCCTTCACAATTCAGGGGTGGACCAATATCTTTAATCATTTGATTTCAATCGTCATTATTTATCCAAACTGGACCTTTATTAATGCAATCCATAATATTTATGATATTTCTGACTGACATAGCTCTCTTACGAGCTCAAGTCAACTGCTAGTTCAAAGCAAGTCTAGTCTTATCTTCCCAAACCTTACGAATAATTGGTTCATCGTCCTTAAAAAAAGTATATTTTTTCTACCAAAAACACAAAGACAAAGCTCAACATAGTTGTTAACTAGCCTCTATAATTCCAATGCATAGACAACTAGTAGCTAAAAAGATGAACATAAAATATTATTAAAATAATAATAACTTCTTAACTACATCATAAAATGGAATTTAATTTGTCTTATATTCTTATTATTATAATATTTTTTTTTAAAAAAAATATATGAGTTGGTTTGACACAATGAACCAAGGTCATTAAAATAACAGATAGTTAAGATTGCTAAATGAATAATTATGCAAACTAAGAACTCTACTAGTACGCCATCGCTCAATATTCGACCTTACACCAAACAAAAGTCTAGGATAAAAAATACTCGCTGAGAACAAAAGAAAAATCATGAACCAAAAGAATGATATGGGTTCACGGTCATATAATCTAATTACAAGAAATGATGCCCTGTACGAATCCCAGGTTCAAACAATTATAGAAATTTCATAATATCTTAACTCATATCTTTACAAAGGAATGCCATCAATAAGTGTTACATGTATTAATAAGAAATGCATCACCAAAGTAGAAGGCAATCATGTTTTAAACCTCTGCAATATATGGGGACAAATAATGAAAGTTCAAACCTATTGTTTCTTAAATCTTAAGTCTTATGTTTCTTTATGGCTTTATAATAACCTATTTTCATTATATATAGATTTTTGCATCCTCCTGCCAAAATAGCTACCTATTTCATCAACACATAATTATGTCTAAAATTAAAATACAAATGTATAATCTCATACCTTAAACTCTTTAAAGAGTTCATCCCTATAAGTTGAATCAACTCTTTCCCAATGTGCCATGCTCTTTTAAAATTTGACCTCAAAATAAGTCTGATCTCACGCCCACACGATGAGCTATTGAAACTTAAAAAACGATAAAGATTCATTAAAATAATGAAGCTTAAAAAATAATTATAAAGCACAATAACCTTATAAATTTCAACTTACTCTGTTGTTCCATATAGATAAAGCTCTTTCTTTTTGTAATTGGATCTTTATGTATGTCAAAACCCTCCTTTTGAACCATTTGCACATGATGCAATGGAGAAGATGTTGAATCATTGATTGATGGGACGTCATCTTGATCCTCTGAATCTCTAACAATACAATCGTCTCCCTCATCACCTAATCCTCTTGCATTAACATCATCTCCCCCATTTTCATCATTATCACCATTATCACTATCTACTATCTCATAGCGTTCTCCTCTATCTTGCCCAACTCTCTCACCTCTCCTAACAACCTTGCCCCTCCAATCATAATAACCCCCATCAACATTATATCCTTCAAAAGTATATGGGTGATATCGAGGGAAACCTTCTTAAGTTTGAAATAAATCTTGAAAGTGAAAACCCTCGTATGATTGATAATCATCCCTTCTCCCATAATCTTGCTAAATATGATATATTCTCAAAGTAGGATTATAGAAATCATGCAACTCATGATGAATAAGTTGATGAGAAATGGATGCTTGGTTATTCGGGCCGGATGAAGGGCCATTTGATCTAGATGAAGTGGTCCTATTACTCCTGGAACATAATATAGAACCATGTTGAGGCATGATAGATACCTGAAATAGAATAAAAAATTAGCATCAATAATAAACATTATAGAATAAATATAACTGAATTATTTTTAATTACTGAACATAAACTAATTATAATAATAATAAAATAATTATTTTTAATTAATACCATTAATACAAACACAACTTATATCACTTAAAAATAAGTCCAAATACAATAAATAAAAAAATAAATTTTACAGTAAATCATCATCATGCTGCTCATCATTATCATGACTCATAACCACATCATCATCATTATCATAATCATCTTTAACATCATCATCAAATTCTTCTTCTGAAACCCTTTCAGCTTTTACCGAATTTACATGTAACTGAAGCAATTCATAATAGTTGATTTCTGGATAATATAATGCTTCAACAAATATATTTGGATCATCAAGTGTCTGGGTAGGAAGGACACGACATGGTTGAGAAATATCATCTGAATGAGCGACATTAAATGATTTCATATTGTTATCATCTTCAATAAATTCACTCATGTCAATATTATAGCAACTTCTAGCGGTTGTCTTAATAACTGTTCACCATTCAAAAGATTTATTATCAGGTGGACATGTATAGTAGACTTGTTGACATTGTTACGTTAGCACAAAATCTTCATTTCCATATAGTCGAGAAGTATGCTTGATTTCAACCAAACCATTTGAATTATGCATTCTTATTCCTTTTCTTATATCATACCAATGGCATTTAAACATGAATACCTTGCACCTCCTCCTTAAATATTTTAGCCGAATAACTTCTTCAAGCATTTCATAATAGCACCTACTCCTTAAATATTCATTGTCATCATAGCAACTTCCTTTCACACAAACCCCACCATTCATCATCTTTTTAAATCGACTATAACTTTGAGTATGAAATTTAAAATCATTCACATAATACCTATCATAACATTTTACTAAATTTGAACAGCCCATAGCAAGTGCAGAGATTTGATTCCCAGTTCCATTTGATTGATATTCAACCTAGCACAATATTTAACACCATTATAAATATTTTTTCAAAAAAATAATTTCTTAAAAGAATAAAATTGAATTAAAAAAATTGTTTTATAAAACTACTTATGTTATTTTTTAACCAAATTGGAAAGATCTCCTCGCATAATTTTTCTATTTCGGCTTCGCTCCCATGTGGTTGTTGTGACTTTAGCTCTTGATGATATTGCCTAAATTATAAACATTTTGTTTTTAAAATTAATTTCTTAAGAATAAAGTATGGAAAAAAAATATTTCATACTTACTCTAAATAGGGCTTCAATTCTTCACAACTGAAACAAATATAGTTATATGCAATTTTCATTTCAGCATGTGATAATTATCTTTTATACGATTTTCTGGACAATTTTTTTCTCGGGTAAGAAAAAATTAAAAGTTATCCATCAAGACTTTTAAGGCCACCGTTATCATTTCTTGGAACTGGATTCCATATTATTTGCACGTCATCACTAAAATAATAAGATGCAAAATTTATAATTTCATCAATCAAATATGCTTCACATATGAAACCCTCAACTTTAGCTTTATTGGTCACTTTTTCTTCAAATAAAACATATACCTATATCATTGATATCAATTAATTTGGGAAAAATGGAAAATAATAAAAAATAATATGACATGAATACTGTCATAACCCATTTTTGGGTCAACCCAAATCTTTTTTTCCTTTTCTTCAAAAAAAAAAAAACTAAACTGCACGGTGCTGTTTTGAACGGCACTGTGCAGCTTCTTCTCCCCTGCAAATGCAGAGAGGGGAGAAAGGATTTTTGAAAATTTTCCCGCTATTCTTCCCTTCTCTCTCTCCACCCCACTTGCCCAGAAATCCCGCATGACCCATACCCACACCTACACAACCATACCCTGCAACTCCCATGCCACCATGCCCTGCACTTGGACAGGGTATGGTGATCCTCTCCCCGGGCTGCCTATAAATACAGGGGAGAGAACAGAACCAGAAGGGGGGATGATTTTTTGAGAAAGAGAGGAACACCAGGGGGGCAAAATTTTGGAGGAGGGAAGGTTTTGAAAAGAGAAAAGAGGAGAACATTTGAAAACAGAGAAGAGAGAAACCGAACAGAAAAAAAAAACAGAGAGAGAAGGAGAACTGAGAGAGAGGAGTGAACGAACTGAAATAGGAAGAGGAAGATTTATTTGAGATACAGAGAAGAGAAAGCGAAAACAGACGTGGGGAGGGAAAAACAGAGACTGTGGTCTCTGCACAGAGGAGAAGAAGGACCGTTCCTCACCACCTGGGCACCACCGTTGTGCTTCCTCTCCACTGCCACAACAGCACCGTCATCCTGCCACCATCAACGCTGCCAACGCCAGCAGAACCAGAGAGGGAGAAGAGAAACAGGACAGAACAGAGAGGGAAGAAGAAAAAACAGAGACTGCGGGCTCTGCACAGAGGAGGAGAAGAAAAGACAGTCGCGCCACCGCCTGGAATCATCATCATTTCTCCTCCCAGCCGCTGCCCCGACCACCTTCCACTACCGCCTGACCATAAACGGGGAAGAACAGAACAAACGAGGGGGAGGGGCAGAGATAGCAGAAGGCAGCAAGAAGAAGGAAAAAAAAACTGTAACAGCAGCATTGCCGCCTGGAATAACGCCCGACTGCCACCGCAAGCCGCTGTCAGCTCAGCTACCAGAGCACTTCCATTTCATGTAACACTCTTCTCTGCTTCTCGTCTTCTTGGTTGGTCTCTTGCATGCAGAGCATGTACTGTTCACGTTTCTGCAGCAAGAGAAATAATTAACCGGTTACTGTGCATGAGCACAGTAACCGGCTAATTATAATTACATGGTTATTGTGCTCAGCACAGTAACCAGTATTTTGGTTATGGGCTGGAACATCAGTCAGCCCACGCGGCTGGGCTGAGTCCAGCCCACAGTATATGGTCCGGGTCAAGCCCAGCCCAGGATGAGTGGGCTAGGTCTGGCCCAGTTTTTTTGTAAAAAAAAACATTTTTGGAATTTTATAAATTTCCCGCGTATTTTTATGTGATTTTGATTAATATCAAGCAGTATTTTTTATGTTGTTAAAAATACGAAATCCGATATTAAAATATCCGGTTTTCGTCAAAACTTCAAAAATACAAAAAAAAATCTGAAAAAAAATGTTTTATGCATACGGCCAAGTGTCTCAAAGCTAAAAAATCATATTGTGTTTTTTATACACCAAAAAACAATGTTTTATCATGCATTTTGGCTTTAATAACCAGTTTATTAAAGTCAAGAGAACATTGGCCAAAATTTCAAAAACAACAAAAATTTTATTTTGTTTGTCTTTTAGTATCCGGGGTACGATATTACACGTAATACGTATTCCGGATATTAAATCTTTTTCCAATGTTAGAACGGTTAGGTTTTACCCCATTAAGATAAGAACCTCCTTATTGAGGAGGGCTTTTCTTGAATCTTAGATAGACAGGACCAACAATTAGAAAACACGACCAAACCTTAGATTTTGATCAGACAAATAAAACAATGCAGCTTACCTTAGGTAGGGCGTATTTGGGGTGCTAATACCTTCCCTTTACGCAACCAGTCTCCGTACCCGATCTCTGAGACCAGTTAGG
>Ga0325414_1005943_pt1 | contig 12908 bp, 10 predicted proteins | sample PopdelMetagenome_8_FD_206183 | JGI IMG/M metagenome (GOLD analysis project Ga0325414, IMG submission 206183) | Populus deltoides microbial communities from Bellville, Georgia, United States - Leaf-PdKOR-R3 | ecosystem: Host-associated > Plants > Phyllosphere > Phylloplane/Leaf | place: USA... | reverse complement strand
TTTTTCTAGTAGAATAGTTGTATTGATTTGTGTATAGAAGTATTTAAGGGATGTCTTCGTGATTCATCAATGAAAATCAAGATCCTAGCTCGATAATTCTCCACTTTTGTGAATTCTATTTTTTTTTATCTTAATTATTGTTAAACTTTACAGGGAGGACTCTTATTTAAGCAACACTTTAAGTCCTCCAGTATTTACTAGAAAATAGTTTTTTTTTTGAAGTAGATTTCAAAAAAGTAAATTATTTTTTAATTTTTGATAGTATTATGAAAAATAAATTGAAAAAAAAAATTCAATATTTAGTTATGTTATGAAAAATAAGTTAGAAAATAACTTATTAATTTTTTTATTTTTTTTCAAGTTTATAAAAGGAATGAGAAACAAATCTTACAAATTAAAAAGTTGAATGAAAATGAAATTAAAAAAAATATAATTTCATCAATTATCTCAAATATAATAAATAATAATTAAAATAATAAAGATCAAATTTGACATATAAAAAAATTGAAAAATAGATGAAATTTTAAAAAATTTAAATTTATAAATTATTTTAAATAAAATAAATAACAATTATTTTAAATAAAATAAATAACAATTATTTTATCTCCAAGCCTGAGGAAAGCCATATGAATATTTAAGGTATTTAGTTGAGAAATAATATTGTTTTTGAGAATTGTATTATAAATTTATTTGATTGTTTCTTCATTATTTTTAATCTAATTATTATTTTTTTATTTATTATATATGGATTTAAACTTTATTTGTACTAGAAATAACCTCTTAAGATTTTTTAATGATATCAAATTATAATGTAATAAAAAATATTAGATAATCTTTTTATTTTTGTTATAGCATATCAATTTTTTTTCTACTAAATTTATCTCTTTATTTATCATTTATTTTGCTTTGAATATTAATTTTATTACTTTTTTTAATATATTCTCAATGATTAAAAACAAAAGAAAAAAGCCATGTGAATATTTGATGAAGGGGCCTACCATTAGCCAATCTTTTCTGAATATGTTGCCTTGACTTGGTGGTGTACGGCTGTTTCTTTTAATGCATTTGATATAGAATCATCAACCTTGAGCTAAGCCATGTGAACCCTTCTAGCCATGGGTCCTCCCTCTGAGAAAAGTAACAGCCGAATCTGCTGAGCATGCACTCCCATCGGCCATCGGCCTCTTTACTGGGAAAGTAGTTGATGGGAAATTTGGTACCAAACTCAACACGAAAAATTTAGTCTGGCAAAACTTTGTTTGCATCACAATCCGAGAGTACTAACCCTCTTTGCTACAAGAAAAATTAATTAGTTTAAGAATATAATTGCAATTTTTATGCTAAAAACTCAATCTCGAAAGCCCGTGTACACCTTCTCTCTCAGTCCTTGTGTTTTTTCACGCCCCTAAACTACTCATCTTCTCACCTATTTATAATGATCAAAATATTTAATAGACAAAGAAAGAATAAATTTGATGAGCAAGTGTACAAAGCTTGGAGTCTACTCCAGTACTCTTCTTTAATCCTCACTCCATTTACTTGCCTATTATTTCAAGGAAAAAGGCTAAGCCAAATCACCAACAAATCTCACCTTGGCAAGTCTTCAACCTCTTGGATGATTTATTAACTGCGAGCTCTTGTAAATAGTAAATACCACAAAACAGAAATAGAAATAACCATTGATCTTGAATTTTACCATTTACACATGATCTAAATCAACAAACAATCCTAAACTCTACCAATGCTCATGTGCAAGTGTCTTGAGTTAACTTTACCCATTAACTTCAAAAGGGATACTTGAATTCATTCTCTCCCATAGCATGGACATTTTCCTCACACTTGTCTCAATCCCAAGAAAGTATAATTCCTTGCTATTTCTTTACTATACTAATCATGAAAGAGACTCTTCTCCATTCCCAGCCACTCGTCCAGTTTATTGTCTTTCCAATCAGGTGATATAAATTGTCATACTTTTCTCCTTTCATCATGATTAATTGTGTCATCATGTGTGACTTTCAGGATTCTTCATGCAGCAAAATAGCATTATCGAACTGACTCAATAATATTAGATTCGTCCTCTTTTTCAGTGAAAAACCTTGCTTGATATTGTGATCGAATTAATTTCATAGGTAACATCGAATGCCTTTATCCTCTTTACTTGGACTCAGACATTGTTAGAGAGTATATATATCATTAAAATCTTGATATGAATAATATTCACAAAGCCAACCATGCCACTAAAGGGTTTTTAGTTCATTTCAATCATATTACAATTATGACTTGAGATTTCTGTTTAATGGTTTAGGTTTTAGACCGTGGAGAGAGTGGAAATCTAAAACAGAAGGCGGGTGACTTCCTGTAAGACCGTTGGAACTAGACAAGTACTTCAACGCATAGCAATGTATAAAACCCTATCTTCAATATATAACACAGAGGGATCTTCATGTGCTTAATTTCCAGGCAAGTTCAATTCCCAAGATTCATGTTTTAATTCATCCTTTCCTTGCTCTTTTTCATCATGACAGCATGGAACCTTAAGCCATCGAATTGGCCTTACGTTGTTCAAGGCCAACTACCCATGTGAAGTCATGTGCTGTTCTTAGATATTCTTTAAACAAACCACAAATCTTTATGATCAAAAAGGGAATTGAAAACCAAGGGTTCAGTGTGAATATTTAGTAAGGTGCTTATATAAATGGCGCATAAAGAGGGAGATTTCCTTAATTTGTCAGCCAATCATTGCACGTTCCAACTGAGAATCGTTGCCCTAAGTACAAAAATAGCAATATATATACATAGCATAGGATATACCTCGCCGGACCTTATCATTAGAGCTTCTACATGAAGAAATATATAGGATCCTTTAGATATGGAATTCACGTACGTTATCCTAGCCTAAAACAAAATAATAAATAAATAAAAAGGTATATTTTTTGGTTTTGATAAGTATACTATATACTTACAAATGAAAAGGGAAATAAACTTGAGGGAACTCCAGGGATTTAGTAGTTACTCATTAATTGGTAATGTTTCAAGATTTGAGTGGTTAGAGACTACATAACTAGCCAGATTTTTTATAGATATTTTGAAATAAAAAGCATTAATCACTCTCAAATTCAAATCAATTGGTTCAATTAAAGATCAAGTTTCTTTTTTTTTTTAAAAGAAGCTGATAGTATTAAATAAGACATAACTGTGTTATGCAATCACATTACACATAATAAAAATTCGCTGAACTAACTAGCTAAATATATAAACATAATCTTCAAATCAATTAAGATCTTTCCACCATCTTTTCCCTTCATAGTAACCAAAACATTGCCCCAAAATATCACAAGCTGCAGAAGCTAAGCATATTACCGGCAGATTATCTAGGAGGGTCAAAGCCAATCAACAAAATCAGATATTCTGTGCACTCCTTGTTTAGCGAGGTGATCTGCCATGTGATTACTTTCCCGGTAAAAATGAGTGTAGGTGATTGAATCAAAACATGAAGCTAGCCTCTTAGCTGAAGAGAAGAGTTTATGATGAATCCAAGGCCTATTATTAGGATTATTCATCCAGCTAATAACATTGGCAGAATCAAATTCAATAATAATATGTTTATGATGTAGGAAGCAATTAGAGGCTGATAATTCGATAGCTTTGATTACCGTTCTCAGCTCAACTACATTGGAGTCTAAGATCCCAACCGACAAAGAAAAAATACCTAGAAGTATTCCATGGTGATTCCGCAAAACACCACCTATTCCAGAGGGGCCAGGTTTTCTGCTAGAGGATCCGTCAACATTCCATTTGAATCTATTAGTCATAGGGGGAGACCACATAACACCAGTCCTTAAAGTTTGAGAATTAGTCCATCGAATCAGACCTTCGGCGAATCTTAGCAAATCTGAAGAGGAGTGGGGAAAATCCGGTTCTATAGCTTTTAACCATAAGTAAAGCCGAGTAACAATAAGGAAGAACAGAGTATCATAGTCTGGGATCTTCTGCTTAAATATCACATCATTGCGAAGAAGCCATATAGACCATGCCACAGAGAAAAACAACATCACCCATGCTTTTTTCTGAAATTTACCATAAACCAAAGAGTCCCACTGAGAGAAGAGGTTTGCCAAGTTCCTTGGACAACACCAAGCTAAGCCCCACTAGTTGATGATTTTGGACCAAATAAGCCAATGCTTGTAGCAACGGATAAAAAGGTGATCGACCATTTCTTCCTCAACTAGGCAGATATGACAATTTGCAGCTGAGGTATCCAAGATGCCTCTTCTAACTAACATGTTACGGGTGTTGATTTTGTTGATAATAGTCATCCAGCAAAAAACCTCTACTTTAAGGGGGACGATACCTCTCCAAATCCCCCTAAAGGAGAAGACATTGTTCAATGAAGGATTGGGATTAAAAGCCCATAGAGAGATTAAAACCCCTACTTTAAGGGGGACGATACCTCTTCCTGTGTTATTGACTTTCCAGACAAACCTATCCTCTGTTTCTTTGTCCAATTGCACCCTTGACAGAATAGCATACATTTTAGCAAGAAGTCCAGTATTCCTGCCTCTCAAAACTCTGTTCCAGGAGAAAACCTAGCACCATGCAAGACCGTCCCACATTCCCATCTTGTCTAGGCTGGCTTCTTTATTGTTGGATAACTGAAACAGTGTAGGAAACTTCTCTGCCAAGCTGCCATTATCTGTCCAGTCATCAAGCCAAAACTTAATCCTTTTTCCATTGCCAACCAGCATCACAGTGTGATTATTCATAATATTCTGCAATCTAGTATCTTTGCCACAGTGATTAACAAGCTGAGACCATGTGCTTCCAGCACCTGAGATATGATCCTGCGATATAAGGTTGGAGTATTTAGTATTGTAAATGCTTTTAATCACATCCTTTCACATACTTAACTCCTCAGAGCCATACCTCCATAGTCATTTGAACAATAAAGTTTTATTTTTATTTTGCATAGATCTAATTCCAAGTCCACCAGCACTTTTTGGCAACGAAACAGTTGACCAGCCAATTAAAGATCAAGTTCAAAGCGTAATTCAATACTTTCTGCCTTACTCGATTACTAAAAAGAAAAAAACTTTTCACCTTCTCAACCGAGCTATCCAGTTTCAGGTGGCTGCCGCTGGTTTTTTTTGGGATGGATAAAATGTTATGGCCCATGGATGGGGCCGGACCACCATATTGCGGAGGTGGATGAGGTTTATGGAGAGTGTTTCAGCCAATTTCTTGAGCAAAGCAGATGAATCGTTCGTTGAGTTGGGTCCCGTGGTAACTCAAGAACCTAGCTGCTTGTCAAGAAGGACGTAATCGCTTGAAGTTGCCCGACCCATTTTTCATTTGTGTTCCCTCATCGCCATCGGTGCATCGATCTGTCACTTCACCTTGGCCTCAATCATAGAGATATTTATATTGAGATGTCATCATTAGCATATTCAAGACCACTCGAAAAGGTGGGCGATTTCTGGACTTAAATAGTAGAGACCATTGATGAGTGGCTCTTTGCCTTCGAGAATAAGAATCATAGTGGTATTAGATGCATGCACATAAATATACCAGTGTACAGCTGCCTGTTTTGAAGAATTAACAGTGAGTGACGCCAGGCTTGGACCAAGATGTGTGTCTCGATATTTAGGTCTCCATGAATCAAGTGGTATCTGTGGATCAATAAGACAGAGAAACTCAAAAGAAGCTGTCGAGCTTATCCTTATTGAGCTTAAACCCATCAGCCAAGTGGTGTGTGAAGTGTCCCTTTTGGAAGAAATCCATGCACCCATTTCTCATCTCTATAAATACAACTACTTCATTTGACCCTTCCAAAACTCCCAAGCTACTTCACTTCCAAATTCTCCCCTTCACTCCCAGAACCAATTCTATTCAAATCATACATTTCCTGACATGGGTATCCTTAGTTTTCCTTCTGTGGCTCATAATGCCAAGAAAATCCTCAAACATCAGTCTCTTCTTGGTAGAAATCACTCAAATCTTCCGAAAGGGCACGTTGCAGTGTATGTTGGAGAATTCCAAAAGAAGCGGTTTGTGGTCCCAATTTCATATATTAATCATCCTTCTTTCCTAGCCTTGCTTAATCAATCCGAGGAAGAATTTGGCTTCAATCATTCAATGGGTGGTCTTACAATTCCTTGCAAAGAAGATGCCTTCATTGATCTCACTTCTCGGCTACACGACTCGTGAACAAAACCAAGAATGAAACGAAGAAGTTCTCAACAATTTTGATAGGGCATTCTTTTCTTAATTAGTTCATTTTCTTGGACACCAGAATCTTAATAGAAACTGGCTCCTGCGTAGGTTTTTTTGTCTATCTATTTTTCGGTTTTGTCATTGAAATGATGTACGTATTATTAATTGGTTCTTATAATTTCTCTGGTTAAATAATAATAATTAAAAACATATATGAACTCTTGGCTTCTCAAAAATCTCTCAATGAATGACAGGCTAGATGTAGAGTTTCGTATTGCAGTAGCTAGTCAGGTGCTTCTTTGTCCCCGCATGCAGTCACATGAGCATGCGAGTTGTAAGAAAGGCCAAGTCAACCAATCCCATCATCCTTTGAGAATGGAGATACAGATTCCCCCCAGCAAGAAGTCGTTTCAAAGAAATTTGTCCAGCTAAAACATGGAAGATGGAAACCTTTCCAGAGCCCACAAAAACAATCAAATTCCTAGTTTCTTACCTACATGTAAATGATGGGTTCTAAGCTGAGCAAACTGTTGGTAGCATCATCCATTGCATAAATTATAGACACAAACATCAAATTTTCATGGTAGATATGAAAATGCATGGAGAAATGCAGACCAAGTTAAGTTTGAGGTGAGTATATATGGCAGCATCGGTTGTTGCTGAATGCCTTGGCAGGAAACTTGCAATTACATGACTAATGTAAGAAATTTAGAGCATGACAACTTCTAATTTCTGCACAAGATATATCAGTAAGATTGCAAATTCCTTGCGCATGTTCTGATTTTAGTTAAAATCTATGATAAAATAAGGCAGTGGATTTTCTTGCAACTTAGATTAATTTAAGCCCTAGCTCAGGTCTATTGCATCTAGGGCAGTTGTTTTGGACTTGTTAAATGGCTATGCGTTGCAATTGCGAACACCTGTAATAAACACTCAGGGCTCGGGGCTTTATGCCAGCTATCTTGTGATCAATTGTATGCCTTACCAACCTGCTAACTCCGCACAAATTTTATACCAGTGCTGTTAAAATTGTCCTCTGACGAGCCATGCAACTAAGGTCACTGTCTGCTCCCATCGGGACATATCAGTGCAACCGAAAGTCCAAAGTTAAAAGGCCAAGGAATCAACATGGTCCTGGTGTTAATTCTAGCCAGACATAACATTCCCTGCTGTTCAACTTGTCCTGAATTAAGAAATGAGAGTGTGCTGATGCAGCACCAGAGAAATGGACAATAATTATGTCTCGATTCAAGACCCATAATCTTGAGCATGAGGGCATCTAGCTGTAGCATGGATATTATAGCGACTACTGCTATAATCTCGGCAACCATTGAGCAATGTGCATGCCCATTATCTCATTCTATCCTGGCAGATAAATTTAGGCTCGGCCGCACAAGGCTAAACACAGCTGAGACGCTAAATCTCAAAATGTTAAACCACATGATTAGTTGATTGTGGCTATGTTGGGGCCATTTCGATGACTTTACAGACTTCAATGCCATACTGGCCAAACTGGAGAGGTTGGTTTATAGTCCCTCCTCATTAAGGCCAAGTTTGTTCAGTTTGGCATTTAAGTCTCTGAAGTCTTCACAAGAATTTCACAGCCCATTATTACGTACGGTTCGAATTTCAAAACCATTGAAAAAAATCCCCATAGATTGATTAACCTCGGTATGAATATCCCATGTTTGATTAAAAAAAAAAAAATTAGTTAAAGATATCATAATTTGATGTACCCGGTCTGCCTCACCATGATGACCTAGAAGATATTATATTCAAAACTAATATCAAGAGGAAAAAAATAAACAAAACATTATAATTTTAATAAAAAAAAATATTTGATCCGATGGATTAAGGGTGGAACTAATAATCGGGTCTCACAACTATAAGACATAGAAAGTTTATCTTAACATGGACAGAATTTCAGGTTACGTAAAAATTAAGAAAACAAAGACGCGGAGCCGATTAGGCTGACAAGTCGACGTCTATCAAGGACGGGCCCACCAAAGTGTAATAAAGGACGGTGAGAGGCAAAGACTTGTAGGTGTTTGGTGGGTCTGCTATCTAACCTTTTATTTTAGAGGCTCCCTAACCGCCCCACGTGTCCTATCCACACAAAGGATTAGTGGTCACCAGCCACTCTCTTGGTTTAAGGGCCTGATTAGTTCTGTCTCCAAATGTGTTTAAGCCTACTGATTATGCTTAAGGGGATTTAGTTAACGTTAATTCGAAGAGACTTGTCATGTTCCTCGAACCCAAGTTTCTATTAAAAAAATTATTGAGTGAGATAGAGCTCAATTATGTTTGTTTTTTTTATCAATTTAATCCCTAGCTTCTGTTTGTATATTCTAAAAAGAAATACGTCCATATATTTTTTTAAGTTCTTATATTTTAAAAAAATAAAATTAGTAATAAATTTTAATATTTTTAACAACTGCTAGCATCCTCCTACGTCCGACCTTTAAGCTTTCTTAATTCTTTCTTGGGCCGACGTCGTACACTAGAAAATGCTTCTTGAAAAGGAAAAGGAAACGTGCCGTAAATGAGCCACACTCTCGCAAAGCAGAAAAGCCACTCTGATGATCCAATTCTCTCACATATATTTAAACGCTAAGGACCCAAGAAGCAGAGAAAGCAGCAAAGGGAGACTCACCTAGAGCAGACCTTCACTTTAGCTCGTGTGTGATTCACGAGATACACACACAAAAACAAAGCCAAAGAACTCACAGGAAAGGAAGAAGAGAAAGGAAAAGGGTCGAGAGAATTAATGGAGAAGAGTAAGGGTAGCAGTAGCGGTAGCACAGGCACAGAAAAGATAAAGACAAGTGGGGGAAATGGACAGGTTTTAGACGGTTCAGATATAATGGAGTTGGTTGGGAATGAAGAGGTGTTTAGCAGTTTTGTGGATCATAAGTTCCAAGAGCTGGATAGGGATAGAGATGGTAAGCTCTCTTTGAAAGAACTTGAACCTGCCGTTGCTGATATCGGCGCTGCCCTAGGCTTGCCTGCTCAGGGTTCTTCTCCTGATTCTGATCATATCTACACCGAGGTTAGTCATATTTCATCGCTCTCTTTACTTTGATTCCTTGTTTTCGTCCTTTTCCCCCTCTCTTCAACGAGGTCTCGTTCTTTGAATATAGACACAAGTTAATCAATCACAGGTTTTATTTTTTTTCCTTTTTTTATTAATCAAATTAAGGACACAATTATTCCTAGCTGCCACAATCTATCTGCATTAACATGGTTCAAGAATCAATCTAGATATACCCTCAAAAAAAAAAAAAACATAAACGTTTTCACTGCGCTTTGAAAACCTAATTCTACCTTTGGTTTTGTAGCCTTCTGCTGGCTATAAAATCAAGTTATTCATTAAATTTATTTTCTCTTTAAAAGATCTCAAATTTAAATTTATATATGTATATACAAAGAAATATTCTAGAAATAATCAGAATTTTGTATTTTGCTAGCTAGCTTGAAGCCAATGTAGGAGATGGGTGTGTTACGTATGATTTGACTTTATACGCCCCCTCATTACGTCTTAAGTTGTATTTTTAATTGCACTAGAACTCCTTTAACTTCAACAACAACCTAAAAATGTCTCATTGCTTTCATCATTCTTTCGTAAGTTTTAATTAAGTTAATTGCTCCCAAACTTTTTCCGGATTCGTTGTTTAATTATAACATTGATGATCTAATAAACTTTCAGGTTTTAACAGCGAAATTACTAAATTCTCCATCTTTAGCTTCCCTCGAGAAACACCTAAACTGTTTTTCAGTTTGGTCGGTGGTGTGGGTTAATTAGCTTTTCAGTTCGCCTTTAGTACTTTTCCCACTTGACCTCTATCATTCTTTTCCCTCTTCTTTTTATCATTACATGTTGGAGAGGAATCTGCAGATGAATGTTGTGCAAACTACATGAACATTTTCCTTTCTTTAGTGTGTATTAGATTGATTTCTATGAGTAATAAAAAGATGATTAATTTGTTAGCTAAATGATTTCATAATACTTCCAAACTTGAGGGTAATTAAGTAAAACAAAACTTATTAGGGTTGGTGTGTATGTAATATTATTAATTAGAAGTTAAAAAATTATATACAAGGAGATTTCTTTGCTTGATTGAAGGCGAAAAAAAAAACAGTGCAAATACCCCGTGAAAAAATCGAGAGTTGGAATACTGTCAATTGGAAAAAAAAAATTGATATTTATAGTGTGTGTTTGATATATATTGTAGTGCAGAATAATTTTTACATGAAAATACTACAGAATAATTTTTTTATGTTTTACATTATTACATTAAAATTATTAAAAAATTAAAAATATATTAATTTAATATTTATTTATTCAAGATAAAATATATTTTTAAAAAACATTAAGAACCAGAAATTACTTTACTCCAACCAACGTCTTAGCTAATTGACGAATTTAGAAATACATATTTTTATTTTTTTTCAGTTTTTTATATGTGACCTAGTATGATTCTTTTTGTTTGTCGGCCTGCTTAGATTTAAAAAGGCAGTGCTTTAGTGTGGACATGACCAAAAATAGGAATGTATAACCAAATGCTCGTAACATCGTAATTAATTTGTGTAACCAACAGCTCCATTGATGAAATCATGAATGTAGGCTCTATATCATATTTTAACCTGTGATTGAGTGCATGATAAACGTGGGAGCAGTAAAATATCGTCTCATGCCCACAAGAACATGCATGTAGAATTGTCTAGCTAGGACCACCAACGCAATAAATTGTGATTTGTCTCTTTCTAAGAATCCAAAAGGGTTAGAGAAGTTAGGAGTAGGAAAAACTTGTAATAATGTTGCATGAAATATCATGCTTGTTACAGCAATTTCTTCTTAAAACTATAAAACTCTTGTAGTAATAATAATTATTATTATTAATTCATCTCTCTTTAATTCTCTCTATTCATAGTTTTATAAAACAAAAACAAAAACAAAAAAACATGCATGTTATTGTAGGTTCTAAATGAATTCACACATGGCAAGCAAGAGAGAGTGAGCAAGACTGAGTTCAAAGAAGTTCTATCAGATTTTCTTCTAGGCATGGCTTCTGGTTTGAAGCGAGACCCCATAGTGATCCTCCGTATTGATGGAGAAGACCTCTTAGAGTTCATCAATGGACCAGATTATGAAGCAGAAATGGTGCTCTTGTTTTCACAGTTAGAATCACCTGATGGATCACTCCATAACCACATTGTCAAAGTTTTGGAACAACTTACAGTAGATCAAGGGATGCCCCCGTCTTCAGATTCTTGGGTAAGTAATGGAATTTTATACCATGAAATTAATTCAATGTTGTAACATTAGTTAATATGGGGTTTTAGTACAAATTGTGGAGTTATTTTCTCATGTTCGTAGGTAATGAGCAACATTGTGGAACCAGCTTTACAATCTTGTACTGGACAAGATCATGACAAGCCGCTTTCTCAAGAGACATTCCTGGCGGAGTTCAGGAAAGTGGCAGAGAGTGTAGCTCAACATCTCAAAGAGCAGCCTGTGATTGTTGCACACTGTGAAAACACCTTTGATGGAAGTGGAATTAGGAGACTCTTATCCAACAAATTTGAATTAGACAAGGTTTGGATCTTACTATATAACCTCTCTTTTTTTTCCATCATACTAATAAACATTAATTTCATATTTTATTGAGAAAGATTATCATAACTATTTTATCTACGATTCATTATGGGCTTGTCAGACACTAAACACAGCAACGGAGAATGCCCCAAAGGATCGCAATGGGAAAATATCTAACGAGTATTTGCGTGTGGCACTAGATGCGGTCGCTCCGTCAGCTGGCCTGCCTCCAATCGGTGCGATCCAAGAGGTAGCAAAAAGCCAGCCATTAATAATTCACAATTAAGCTTTGCTACTCTGGTCTGAAATAGGATTAAAATGTCAATTACTTTTTAACTTCAATGTTTCAGATGGACGAGGTTATAGGGGAAGTGTTTAAGATGATGAATGCAGATGATGGGAAACTGGTTAAAGAGGATGAGTTTAAGAAGATGTTGACTGAAATCATGGGAAGCATAATGTTGCAGTTAGAGAGCAACCCCGTCTCGATTTCTTCAAATTCTGTTGTCCATGAGCCCCTCGCTTCCTCCACTACACTTTTGCAGCCATCTTCCTAGTTACAAAAATCGAATCACAAAATCTAAGTTCTTGTTTTAAGCATATCGAGGAAAATATATATATTTATATATAAAAAAGAAAAGTCGAATAAATGTTTGTTTAATTAGGGCTAAGTCGATCAGTAGTTCGGTTCTTGTGCTAGTCACTTGAGTGTGCATGCAGATATAATAGAATAGAGAGTCAAGGCGTCGAGCAATATTTCAACGATAATCCTTCCCTACTTGGTGTTCTTTGTTCTTCCTTGATATACTAATCTATCTAGCTAATCCTTTATATTGGCAGTCTTGTCCATGATCTAGGATTTTGATTGTGTTGGCTGCAGGGTGTTATAATCCAAGTCATATACAGTTTTAAGTGTAAATTTATGTTTATTTTAAGCGATCTTGTGGTTTATAACATGTCCACTGCAAACTGTAAATATATATATAGACTATATTAAATAGCACTTTGAAGCCATGCAAGCAGTTAGTTCAGCCTGATCAATGATTTGTATGAGTTAAGGAAGACGACTCTACATCTTGATATTGATGATCATATTATTACA
>Ga0325414_1005942_pt1 | contig 12908 bp, 10 predicted proteins | sample PopdelMetagenome_8_FD_206183 | JGI IMG/M metagenome (GOLD analysis project Ga0325414, IMG submission 206183) | Populus deltoides microbial communities from Bellville, Georgia, United States - Leaf-PdKOR-R3 | ecosystem: Host-associated > Plants > Phyllosphere > Phylloplane/Leaf | place: USA... | reverse complement strand
TCTAATATAAACAAACCTATGTGAATTGAAAATAATTGTCACATATAGCACTATAGATATTTTTATGATCAATGAAAAAATAAACATATAAAGAAGTGCAGAAATTGTATCCATATATGGTTGAGAGGGAGTTAAGGGCAGTGAAGAATGAGTTATTGTTGAGTATTGAGTTGTTGCCAAAAAATGCCTTAGTTGAGTTAATTACTTTTGATTCAATTAGTTTCCATGTGTAATTTCTAAGGTTTAGGAGAGAGAGATCTTGAATTTTAAGAGAGACATATTAGGATTGGAGAGAGAGTGTTGAGTGTGAGTGTGATTTGTCTCTTTTCATATATTATATTTAAGGCAATTTCATCTTTTGATCATTTTTGGAATTTTTTCTTAACCTAGGATACAAAGGGTAATTTCTCAAAGTATAATGGAAAAGTGAAAACACGATCACATCTTATGAGTTTTTTTTTATATAATTATCCCTTTTATAAAAGGTGCTAGAATTAAAGAACAATTTTAAATGTTATCAGTGACTTAATTAAAAAAAATAATTGGAAAATCAATCCAAATTTTCCGAACATGATAAAATTAAAAGTGAAAACAAGTAAAAGAATTGAAAAAATTAATAAAATAATCATCTAAAAGAAACAGCGCACAACACCATTTATAAAGATTTATCAAAGGTACAAAGTGGTTGGGAGAGGGGAGATAACCTTTTCTTCTCCCTCATGCCATATATGAATTTTATACATTCTTTCTTCCTTTTTTATGATGTTTTTAACTTGACTAGAGAGACCATTTTCTCTCTCATCAATCCTATGCCTGATAACAAACATATTTGTTTTGCTCTCCTATTTTATTTCTAGTTAAAGACTTGTTTCATTGCCTCCTTATGGTGACAAAAAACATGTGTCAAATGAGTCAATCCAAGCATTTTGTACAAAGTGCATTACAATGGCAAATGAGATTATCCCACCTAGAAAGGTTCTAAAATCTTCCTCTCTGCCTATAAATAGAGGAGCATAAAGAGAAAGAGATGGAGAAGCCTAGAGAGAGAAAATCTAAATTTGAGGTAGAGATAATGGATAAGGGAGGTTTGAGCTTAAATCAACTTATCTAGAGGGTAGAAGGGATTGAGAAGAAAAGTAAAGAAAAAAAGAAAGAAAGAAAAACAAACTCGAATTGTAAGGAAGAAAGAAAGCTTGCTTTTTAGATCTTCAAATCAATTCATTTTAAACCAATGAGTTCTAGGGAAAGAGGAGTAAGAGGGGAAGAAAAAAAAAGAAAAAAAAAGAAAAAAAGAATCAAAAACTAAAAAGAAGGAAGAAAACCTAGTCTAGAAAGAGAAAACCACATAAAACACCTCGTCATAGCTAGCCAACAACCATGACACCAAGAACCACCATGGCACCTCCCTGCATTGTTGGAACCACTCAATATAAATATGTGAAAAAATTCTTGAATAGAAATTTAGAGTTTGGCTTTTAGGGTTTATTTGTGTGTGATTTAAATTTTGCATGCCTCTTATATTAAAATATAAAAAATAGAATTTAATATGTGATTTTGATTCATGAATGAATAATATGAGACTTGAGATCCTTTATTAAGGTTTAAGTTGTCATCTAGTATTTAAGTATTCTTATGTTTGTTCATTTTCATGTTCATACTAAAAACAAATATTTTAAAATCATTTGGATATGGATCCAACTTCTCACCAAATAAGCTTACTTTTAAAAAAAAAAATCATGCAAACTTCTCTTTTTATGTCAATTTCACAAAGTTTATATGCATAGAGATTTTAGATTTTATGTTCCAATATTTCTAAAAAATAAAATCTTGAAAAAATGTGTTTTCATCATATTCTCTATATATTGAGTTCTATAGTTTGCTTATAAAACACATTAAGGTTCAAACCAAATCAAATAGGTGCTTATAAGCTGACATTCCAAAACCCTTTTAAAAAAACAATATAAAAAAATATTTTTTTATTTTTCACTCGTAATGTTTAAGATAAATATATTTATAACAAGTTATTATCTTAAATATTAAAGTAACACCTCCGTCTCTCATTGTTTTTTAAATATTAAGCCTTTTAGTCTAATATTCATCCATTATATATAGGTACCAATCTGGGGTATTAAGTTTTCTTAATAAGCCCAAAGAACCTATGCCACTAGATCCTATCTTCAAGTAAATCAATCTATAATAGTATTGCTAAGATATTTTAGGACTAGGTTACAAAATCCTTCTTTAGTAAAAAATGCAACTGAATCTTATTACTATAGAATAAATGAACTTGAACAAGGCATTATCTATAGACCATTGTTGCAAAAACAAAATGTTTAGCAATAAATCATTCTAAGGTTGGATTTAATTAGCCTAACATAGGCCTACCCAATTACCCATTAGTAATCATAATAATAAGTGGCGATTCTTTTATAACATAAGACATCCCCCCCTCTTAACACAAAAAAAAACCCTTTCCTCTTTATAGGAAAGAGGGCGGGTCGCCGCAATGTCGATTGTGATAAGAAATATAAATGCAATCTTAAAAACTCTTTTAAAGGGATACTTTTTTATCTAAAGAAAAAATAAACCTTCCAACAAACTTCTCATCACTCACTTTTCAGAGTAACTTCAATAGAGGCCTCATCCAATGAACCAAAGTATTTGGTTCCTTAAAGAAAGGATAAAAAGCAGGTTTAACAATTGTCCATGTAGTCTTAACTCTAAAATGCATGATAGTATACATATTGATGTTCAGAAAAGAAGATTCATAAAGGAAAGGGCTTGGATTGGCTTGCTTTGATTAAAGTACAAGGTTCTTTCTTATAATCAAAATTCATTATCTAAGCTAATTTAACTATATCTTTTTTCACATTAAATTTATTTAAAACCAAAAAAAATCAACTAAAATTGTGTATTTTTAGAGAAATAGTGAATTCGATTTATGATACCAATCTTTTATCACGCAAAACTAATAAAGATTGAAAGTCAAATCCTAAAGTACCAAAACAAATAATGATATGTTTAAACCAAAGTTTACAGCCCATGGAGGGTTAGACAAATCAAAGATTCTGAATTAAGATCGCAAAGAAAAAAAATTAAGAAAAAAACTTTGAAAAGGGTAAAAATAAACTTCAATTATGACAAAATTGAGTTCTGATATAGGCTTGTAAAGAAAGCTCAACAAAAAAGAACAAAAAATCTAGTAGAAAAGAGAGAATGGTAAAAGTCTCTAATTCTTAAGAGAGTGAGAGACAAACTAGAAAGAGAGATTATAGAGAGAGTCATGTATAAATAAGATTTACTGAAATTGGAAGAATTTGTGAGAGATTGATTATCTGTGAATTCTTGGAGCTTTTTTAAAAATGTTTTGTCATCCAATAAAAGGGTGAGGGGAAGGCTAGATTTGGCTTTTGTCAAGAATCCTTTATTTTTTTTTCTAATATATGTATTTGAATAAGCGAGTGGCATGTAATATTGGTTTAAGAATAGGAAAATATTAATGTGATAGCACTATTTAATAGATTAATGAAGAGAATTAACTCAAGAGAATAAGAGAGAGTTAGTTTAAGAGAAATAGAAGAAATTGTTGTGATATATAATCTTATAGATAATCTTGATTCTTTTTAATAATAAATATATACATGTGTGTGTGTGTTTGTATGTTTGTATGTATGTATATGGTTATAGAAAACTAACTATAGCTAACCCAAATATAATAGATATAGTAATAATAAAATACAACAGATAACTAGGTTTGGGACTAGAGTTATATTTGATCACTTTTCACTCAATAAGGATTTAGACAGGGAAACTAATTGATTTGGATTAAGAAGAACCCAATACAATAGGAGTAGCAACTGGTTTACACTTAAACATTATGGTTTTCTTTAAAAATTTAACAATGTACCATTTATAGTGGAAAAACCTTAATAGTAAAAAATAGTGAAGTGGGCCAAAGTCAAGAATGATAAACTTAGTACCCAAACAGTAATAAGATGTTGAAGAAAGATAGAATTATCACTAATAAATAAAATGTCATTAACATACTAATAGAAATATCATATCTTCAGTAAAAAAAATAAAGAATGTATAAGGAAGTATCAACTGCACAGCTAAGAAATCCCAAAAAAACCTAAGAACTAATTAGTTTATTAAACCATGCATTAGGTATATATTTTAGACCATAAAGAGAACATTTGAGTTTGCAAATATGGTTTAAGAACTAAGGATAAATAAAGCTAGGAGATTGATCCATAAATACATTTATATTAAGAAATATATTAAGGAAAGTGTTATGTTGACTGATCCCGAGAAATATCAATACTGAGCATTGTCTGAATAGTACAAGGCTTCACTATTAGACTAAATGTCTCTTAAAAATCAATCACTTTTTTTTATTGATGGTAGCCTTTGGCCATTAAACGTGCTTTATAGCACTTAAGAGTCTTATATGCCTAATGTTTAATCTTTTATACCCATTTATAATTCATTACATTCAAAGTCAAATCATATGGTGCCATGGACTAGGTGTCATTAAAAACCAAGGCAAAAAAATTTCAACCATAGTAGATTGCCATTTAGAAATTTGTAAAAGATGATGGTTCAGGGACATGGTTGATGAAGGATGCAATTAATTCTCTAGAAAAACAAGTATAAAGAGGTTGTAAGATCATATTATATTGATTTTTTACATTAGAAGAAGATATGATATGGGAAAAAGATGGTGTGGCAGTAATAATGAGATCAACGTGAAGATTCAGGCTAGAAGTGGTAGATAAAGGTGAAAAGGACACAAGCGAGTAAGTGATAACTTGACGAGAGGAAGGTGAGAGGGACTTGGAAGACAAGGATGAAAAGGTAAAGGATTTAAAACATGTTGGTTTTTGTTACGGAATAAACAGAGATAAGAAGACTAAAAAGAAAGATTGTGAAAGAGCTTGGATAGAGATTGAGTGACCCAATTGGTAAAAGTAGAGGTTAACTCCAAAGCAGATTGAGAGGGGATAACATTATTTAGACTAGAGAAATTAAAAAAAATGATAATTCATGAAATGTATAATGATGAACAATATAGATATGGTGAGAATGAAAGTTCATATACTAGTAATTGATATGGAGTGAACTATAACCTTATAAGATACATGATAAGGATCGTAAAACCATTTTTTAATGATTGTATGGTCAAATATAGGGAAATTATAAGCATCCAAAAACTTTAAGTAAAGTATAATGAGGAAAAAGTCAAAATATCATTTCAAATGTTGCTTTAAAACATAAAATTAAAGTTGGCATTTAATTAATAAGATGTACAATGGTTTCAAGGGCATATAACCGAAAGGCAAATGGAAATGATGTTTAAATAAGATGTGTAAGTCCTGTCTCAATAATATACTGATGATGGCGTTCATAATTCTTCTTTACTAATGAGTATGAAGTATGAGCGAAAGTGATATGATAAATAATACTAGAATTGTAAAAAAAAAGTGTGAAGTATTTTAAATTCACTATTTGACTAAATTCATTTGTTTTTACCTTATATGTTAAATCAAAAGGTGTTAAATTTATAAGCTTTTAATACAAGTATGAAATTGATTCTCAACAAGTTTTTAAAACTAAATAAAAATCTCATAAACTTTTGATTTAACTTATAAGGTAAAAACAAATGAATTTAGTCAAATGGTCCACAAAAATAACAAAACAACAGTACCTTTCAACCAAGAAAATAGAGGAAGGACCCAAAACATTACTAAATATTAAATTTAGAGGAGAAATATTTGTATGTTTTAAAGGAAATAAAGTTGATCTACTAGATTTTCTCATAAGAGAAGTAGTACAATTGAAATTGAAAGAAGATGATAACACAAAAAAAATATGTAATGGAAACTAAATGTCACAACAAATATTAGTGAGGATGACCAAAATGATGATGCTAAAGTTCAAGCGACACATGAATAGCAAGAATGGTATAAGAACTAGGCAAAAAAGGACATGAATGATGTAAATACCATTTTTAACGGTGCTTGAAAAAAGAATAGCCTTAGAAGTGCAATCCTTGGAAAACAATGATCATGGAACTTAAGAAAAAATATTATTATAAGTAAAAAATTAATGCATAAAAGTAAAAAGTTATATCAAGAACATGTATGATGGATGTAAACTCCTGATTAGAATTTTTTCAGAAATGTAAAATAAATTGGATAAATGATTATTATAATATGTCTAGATGGACGTGAATAGAAGATGAAGATGTCAAGGGCATTTCAGTATAAATTTATGGAATGATTTTTTATGATAGAAAATTATTGTTTAATAAAATGAATATAATAAATTGAGAAAAGAGTTAAGAAGATAAAAGAAGAATGGTTTATGGTTAAAGTGATACATTGGTCCAAAACCAGAAACAATCTAGCCATTTTAAGAAATGGCTAAACCAATTTAAATAAAATGGACAGATCGTTTTTCAAAATGTTCAGACCATTTTGGTTGCTGCCTAGATTATTTATACGAGGCTAGCAGTAAGAGAAATGGTTTCCTCTTTTGTTTCCTTTCTTTGCCTTTTCCTTAGAAAAATCTCATGAAAAATCAAGTGTGAATAGAGTGTAGAGAAGCTTAACAAGAGAGAAAACATTTAACCTAAGGATTTAAGAAATGGCGAGACCAATTTAAATAAAATGGATGGGCTATTTTTCAGAATGGTCAAACCATTTTGGCTACTGCCCATGTTATTTATACAGGGGCAGCACTAAGAGGAGACCATGGTTTCTTCTTTTATTTCCTTTTCTTTCCTTCTTCTTAGAAAAATCTCATGAAAAATCAGTGTAAATAAAATGTAAAGAAGCTTGACAAGAGAGAAAACACTTAACCTAAAGATTTAGGAGGAGGGTTCTAAAGAGAGAAAAATAAGAATCCAAAGGAGAAAGAAGAAGGGTGCTAGAAATCTCAACTAGTTGCATTTTGAAACTCAAATTATCACCGGATAAGGGACCCTAAACTTGAAAATGCAAACCTCAATACATTCGATTAAGAATTGATGCTAAAATCATGAATTTTGTATTAGAGTTATGATAGAAATTTAAAGAAATGCAAATTGATTGTAAATTGAATCAATTGGGTTAGAATAACTTGTAATGGGTGTTAAATTAGGAAGAATTAATGAAGAAAATATGATGACCTTAAAGGCATTTATAGTCGGCCAAAAGGGAACCAATTAATGTGTAATAGAAATGTGTTTGTTTAAATGAATTATGATTTATCAATCTATAATATTGTGTGGAAGATGATTTTAGATAAGTTTAGTTATATTATATAACATGATTAAATTAGTTATGTTATTATGAATTGAAACTTTAAGGATGGTTATTGAACTTAGAGGTGAAAATTATTGTGATGTATTGATTTTTCATGTAAGGGATGAATAAATGGAAAAGATTTTTGAATAAATCATAGTATAAGGAAGTTATAGTACCGACCATATTATATTTGAAAAATAAAATTTATCTAGTTCAATAAGGTTGTTGATATGTGAAATGATTGATGGGTATTAATGTATAGATGAAGGTTTATAATGGAAAATATATATTTTATCTTATTTATACTATTTTTAGTGTGAAGTGTGATAAATGTTTGGGATGAATTGAAAGTGTATATGATTATACTAATGTTTGTGAAATATAGTATATGTGTGAATTCCTACAATGAGTATGTTTTCCTTAAAATAGTTTTGATTATTTTGAAATAAATGTGAGTTAGGTTAACTGGTTTTAGAAGGTTGTATATGTGATGTTATAATGTAAATAATATGACTACGGTTGTTTTGAATTAGGAGAAGTCAAATAAGAATTTTGATTTATCATGAAGTCATAGAAAAAAATTAAATAATAATAATGTAGTATAAATGTTGATACAGAAGAGGTTTCGGGAGTTGTGCAATAGTAAGGAGGTACAACGATAACTTTGACAACATGTAGGTGTTTAACACCTCAATCCTTTTATTTATTAAGTTTTAAAGAGTAAATCAATGGTCAAGGTAGAAAAGTGTTTTGATTTTATGAGGAAAAAAATTAAAAGGAAGGAACTAGCTTTCCATTAATGTGACTAGTGCTCGGTAATAGGTGAAGGAACTAGCTTCTTGGTAATGAGACTAGTGCCCAGTATTTGGTGGAGGAATTAGTTATTCAATGAAGAAACTAGTGCTCGGGAAATGGACAGAGAGACTTAATTGCCCGATGATGAGTTATTTTCTAGAAATGGGAAATGAAAGTATACATTCAGAAGGGGTAAGAGTATATCTGGAATAGGTTAGTAACATTGGGTGTAGGATGACTCAAATTTATAATATGTTAGTTAGGATCAATTGGTTTGTAAGAGAAATTATGGATAGTGACATAATACAATTAAAATTAAATGAATATGTAAATTGTATTTCTTTTGTAATGTAATTTTGGCTTGTAAATAATGAGAATCCTTAAACTTACTAAGTTATTTAAATTATAATATGTTAATAAACTTTTATGATATTACAACTCTTTTGATATTATAAAATTATGAATGAATGTAATTAATATATGATGCTTTAATATAAATTGCATATTTGTATACTTGTAATAAATGAATTATGACGTTGGAAATGTTAGAGGATGAGATTAGAGGTTATTCTAATCCATTGATGTGATAATGTCCAAGATAAATGGACAATATTTGAGTTATGTTTTGATGAATATTGAAGTGAAACAAGTTCTAGTCGATAATTTGGGATCTCATAATATAAGGGAGACTGCCAAAATTTTAGCAAATTTTCATAATTGAAAATGTATAATACTTGAATATAAAAAAAAAGTCACCTAATAAATGGTATAATCATAAGTAAATTATATGGAAACTGCGTGTATATATTGAGTTTGTTACATGTGGGATGATGATAAGTTTAAGGTGTAAACATGTGTGTGAATACAAGAATGACCAATAGTATATATTAAAAGACTTTAACCATCCACTATTTTAAGGTGATCCAAACAAATATATGACTCTATATATAAGAGGTTAGTAATATTTGGAGTGACAGGATGAGTGGCTCTAAAATCTAGGTATTAATTAAGAGAATTGAAATTGTCAACGCTGGTAGCCGAATTTGTCAACACTACTGATCTCAATGACCCAAATAACCACAATCTATGCCTACCTCTAAACCAATCATTAATATTGCCTTTAGAAAGAGTAAGGGCACTTATCACTGTAGGAGGAGAAAGATAATCCTCGACCTTGTTAAGGTATAATGAAACGAGTAAGGTGAGCTATTAGATAAAAGATTTTGGCATTACTGTCTTGCTAAATAAAAAGGTGATGAAAAGTGTTTGTATTGATAAACTAATGGCTTAATAGTAAAGAGTACAGTTCATTAAGAGATATCAATTTTGCTTGAAAAGTAAAAGTAGTTACAAGATCTTTAAACTTTACATGAAGCCCTTTGAATAGGTAAAGGTTAAAGTTTGAAGGATCAAAAGGTTTACCAACAACTTTGAGTTTATCTTCATATGTTTTTCCATATTGTAAGTGGGTTGCAACACTTTTGTCGGGTTTTTAAAGCAATTCAATCAAGGTAGAGTGCATAAATATAATGTGTGTTGTAGAGAGAAAGGTTAATGTCGATGCTAAAATGATTCAAATGACATGAGATGTAGTAAAACCAATAATTAAATATAGTAACTCAATGGAGAAAGAGGCAAATATTTTGTTCATGAGTAATTGATAATGTTGTAACTATATGGTATAAAATGGATTGATTTTTATGGTGTTATTAATGATGATGGTTTTGGTAAGACATGAGCGGCTACCATCGATGGATTTAAATAAGCCATGACCTATCAAAAAATATTGGACTTGTGCTTTTTAAAAGATCTAGTTGTTGTTTGTAAGATTTAGAGAGAGATAACGGTAAGTATGTTAAAGGCTATAACTATTATGGATTAGTAGTATGAAGCCTATGCCATTAGAGTTGTAAAAGGGTGGTAGCACCAACAAATAGTTTGTTGTTGGTTGTGATGTAAAAGAGGTTTGGTGAAGGAGATTAATTTTTTAAAGTAGTCATGCATGCAATTATGCAATAGGTTATGATGCCATAACTAAACAATAAAGAGGATTAACCTGAAAGAAAAGGAATAAATTGTTATGAGTTATAATTTTATAGTTGTTGTCTTGTATTCTTTTCAATGATAAATATGAAAAACTACTTATAACATCCTATAATTTGGTCAAAATTGCACTTGTCTACCGAGTTTTAAAAAATTACACTTTACATCATGAACTTTATATGCATGTTAACACTTAATATCTTCACTAAAAAAAAATAAACAAAAATTATCTAATTATTTACAGGTTTGCCATTATTTTTTATTTGATGACAAATGGACTTATATGAAATATTACAATTATGCCATCAAATTATATATAAAAAAAAACCCCTAGCCACCACAATCATCCTTTTCTCATCGCTAGAATCTTGCCCAATAATCACTTGAAGACTTTGGAACATGCAATAACCCATTCCTATTTGTTTATGAACAAAATCACCCGTGCTTTTAGACTTGTCTATATGAGTAATCTAAACATTGCTCAATTCCCTAGATTTTTCCATGCCAAAACTTCAAAGAAAGGTATGAAACACATATGGTCCTGGTGTTTTTGAATTAGGCAGTAAGAAGATGAATTTTTTATATTGCTTTCATCTAGCTTCGAAATTTTTAATTCCTCACCAAGCTGAATTCATTAACATGTGAAAAGACTTAATTTTAAAAAGACTACAAATTCAAACCATCTAACCCAATAATATTATTAAAGTCTACGTTCTTAATAAAAGAAACTCATTGATATTCTTGCTTAAAGACCTTGTACAAATAAGCTATATAAAATGCAAAAAAATTTGGTGAATTTAGATGTGTTGTTGACAATGACTCTTTGGTTTCTCCTAGCCACAAAGTACTATTAGGGAGTACTAAATTGCATCTAAAACTTTGAAACCCATACGCTCCCCTATAGAACCCCATGAAATTATTAGGCAAGCATCTCTTATTCAAGATATGAATAGAATGATTGAATATATAGTGCATCATTTTGTTTTTTATATATAGAAAATTTGGTTTTTCTAGTTTGCAAAGATTAAATATTAACCCTATAATTTCGCAACCTCAAAAGATTTTATATTTGATTTGATGATTTATGTTTATAAAGAGAGAGAAAATAGTGTGTGTAAAAGAGAGAAATAATCACTTGAAGGGAGAAAAGGTCATATTTGTTGTTTGGATGAGTTTTCAATTTAACATATATAAGATTAATTTGGTCATTTCATTATATTTAAAAAAATTTGTTGACACGGGATGTAAAAAGTAATTTTTCAAAACTCGATAGGCAAGAGAAATTTTATCTAAAATGTAAACCCCTAGAAACTTGAAATTTCATAGAAGTCTAAAAGAAAATTAATAAATGATAATAAAAATGAGTCTAAATAAGTGTTAAATGGACATAAAAAAATTATAGATTCTTCAATACAAAAGTTTATGAAATTTATCACAAATGGTGAAGATTGACAAGAGAAAATATCATAAAATCAAATAAATAAGTAAAATGAATTGGAAATAAAGTGTTCCAAATGATGGTGGAAAAATATGGATGACTTTAGTCAATTTCTATATCAAGTTACATCAGGAGCAGAGAGATTTACCTGAAAAATACTTAAGGAGCATAACTAGTGGCATAACCATAAATAAAGCAAAGAAATTCATCTCTCCCTTAATATGGGAGGCCATTAGCTATAAGAAAGGAAAAAAGTTTCCTTCTCCTTTTTCTTTTATTTTTCCACCAAAATTTCCATGAGGAAACCAAGTTTTTGGATAAGATAAGTGAGGTTATTGGATTTTAAACACATAAACATAAGATTGGGAGAAAATTAAGTGAGGGAAAAGTTGAGTTTGAATGAGAAAGTAAGGGTTTCAAGAGGAATAAAAAGGGTTAGCGGAAACTCATCCGGGAGGCATTCAAAGTTCAAATAATCAATAAGTAAAGTGTTTTAAGTCCATCTATCCAAATTTGAGTGAAGTTTAGACGATTTTTATTAAAATCCCAAAATTTTGAGTTAGGGTTCATTGTTGAAATATGGAGGAATTGCATAATTGGTTGTAATTGAAACAATTAAGTTGGAATAAGTTATGATATATGCAAAAAAATGGAGAATTGAATAAAGAATCATGGGGGCTTAATGAACCTAAAGGCCGACCAATGTTATAGTATTAAGGAATTGGTTGAAATTGATTTAACTTCTTATAAAATGTATGTAATAAATGTGAATTGTCAGTGTGGTAATGATTGAGAAAGAGTTAGTTAGTTATATTTATTTTTATGGGATTTTTAGTATATGTTAAATTAGGATTCTTATTATAAGGTGAGTGGGGAATATGTAAATTGATGTGTGATGATTGTTTAAATTGTTTCAAAGTATGTGATAGAAAAAAAAGGGAGGGTTATACATATATAAAATATGTATGTTTGTATTTCAATTATAATGTGAGTTTTGCTAAGGATATGGGTTTTAAATGGCATGGGCTTTAATTTAAATACCATTATGAATGTTATATGAAATCAATTAAATAAAGAAGTTGTTAAGAAAATTATAAAAAAGATAAATTATTGTAGAACATGTATTGATGGTTTGTGAGTTCTATTGAGAAGAAAATGGATAGTGTTGGGAGTAGAAATAAAAATTGTATTGTTAGTTATGGAAATGTTATGTTTGAGTTTGCGATAAAAGATTTGAAGGTAATTAGTGTTATCTAACATGGATCAAATTTTAGTTGAATATATGGTGAAGAAAAATAGATATGGATTGGAAATGCAAAATGTTTTAAAATGGTTTACTATAT
>Ga0325414_1005941_pt1 | contig 12909 bp, 3 predicted proteins | sample PopdelMetagenome_8_FD_206183 | JGI IMG/M metagenome (GOLD analysis project Ga0325414, IMG submission 206183) | Populus deltoides microbial communities from Bellville, Georgia, United States - Leaf-PdKOR-R3 | ecosystem: Host-associated > Plants > Phyllosphere > Phylloplane/Leaf | place: USA... | reverse complement strand
ATCATTTAATTCAAGAATATTTTTAATATCAAATAAAAAAACTAGTTATTAATCTTCACATGACATGCGGTCATTATAATTTTACACTATGATACACTTGGTTTCAAGATTAAAAATTAGAGGTTAACTGCTAAGAGATGAAATGGTAAGAGGTTAATTGATAATAGATTAATTGGTTTAATATTAAATATTAAGGGGTTAATTATTAATAGATGAAGTATTAAGGATGTAAAAAAAATGGTAGATAGATCAGGTAATAGTTAGTTCTTGCGATACAAATGTGTTTTTGAAAAAATTTAAAATTTATTTTTTAAAAATTAATATTTTAATATTTTTAGATCATTTTGATGTGCTGATATCAAAAATAAATTTTAAAAAATAAAATATATATATATATATATATATATATATTATTTTAATACATTTCTAAGCGAAAAACACTTTGAAAAACAATCATTACCATAATATCAAATGGGTTTGAAGTGTTGTAAAAATTGTGCAAGAATCATTAGATTTTAAATCAAATTTTAATTTAAATATAATTTAAATAATTAACTCATGTTAGTGGGAACTAATTTTGTGTAAGAAAGAGAGAATGAATGATAGTTTAAAGGAAAAAAATAACTCAATTTTTAGATAGTGTTTGGTTATTATCTTGGGATAGAAAAAATAAAGATAGTGAAAACAAAAATGTGCTTGGTTAAAGAAACATATACATAAAATAAATCTGTCTTTAAGACAACTTTAGAGTGAATTTATGTTAGACAAGTTTCTAAAGATAATATTTTTTATTTTTTATTTCTAAAATATCCTTGTAAAAAACTCTTAATTCCAAAATTATCCAACTAAAACATGTAAGGAAAAAAATGGTTATTATCATAATTTTAAAACTCAACTCGAGAGTCAATCCTAGGCAAAGCTCGAGTCATTAGTCGAGGCCTAGATCATGGGTTGGGTTGAACCAAATCAGTGTAAAAATAAAAGTGTTTATTATCATAATTTTAAAACCTAATTCTAGGGTCAACCCAGAATAAGGCTTGGGGCACAAGTCAAAAGGATTAAATCGTATTGACCCGATCAACATAAAAATAAAAATGGAAAGATTGTTGACATTTAGTGTCACGCGTTCATGTGTGTGTGTTGACGATAATAATAACATGAAAATGGACTGATGATATGTTTGGTTAAGAATAAGCTTTAAACAGGTTTTGTACGAAGAACATCTCAACAAATATGTTGAATTTCGTGAAAAAATCAATCAAGAAGTCCAACAAAAAAAAAGAAGCAAAATAAAGACTTGGATTAAGCGTTCATTTTAGTACTCATGTAAATCTTTATATCATACTTGATAGCACAATTAAAATGAACTCACACACTTCACTCTGCATGCATTAAATGATTGATAAATAATATGATTTAATCTAAAATAGATGATTTTAAGAATCCATTAAGGTTAATTTGTTAAAACTGAAATTATGCATGAACCAATCGACCACTTATTTATCAGTGATGAACATCTGAGAATTTTGTAGTAACTAGTCAATCGATTGACTTGACTAATCTTAACTGGTTGATAGTTTGAATTGTCAGTGGGATTATATAGACTGTAAACAACTAGTTTTTCTTAGAAACATATGTATAACTTGTCTAATTGCAAAATTAAAAACGGATTCCAAACATATATGAAACACAAGCTATTTTGAGAGTAAAAACACCTCAAAATCATCAATTCTTGATTATACTCTAATTTGTGCTATTACCTTCATAATCTAGCACAAAAATATTCAATCTCATTCTCACTACATTTAAACATCTTAAAATCTTATAAGTGATATCTTATGAGAAATTAGAATTTTCAATTGTATTATTCACTTTATTAAAAGAGTTAGTTGTGATAACAAAATTACCTTATAAATATTTGAGAGTTAGGTAAAAAGTCTTGATATTAGTGAGATAATTTCACCAAAAAAAAATCTTGAAGAGAATATATCTTCAAGTGAAAAAAAATCTTAAAGAGGGTATATCTTCAAGTGGAAAAAATCTTGAAGAGAGAATATCTTCAAGTGGTATAAAAATTTTGATGTTGATTTTTCAAGTGACTATTGTACTCTTGAACTTTAAGAGTTAGGTAAAAACTGACAATGTTTAGTAATTGAGGTGTGGATATAGGCTTATCGAACTTTGAGAGTTAGGTAAAAACTTTAAGAGTTAGGCTATTGTACTCTTGAACTCTAACTAATGAAGGAATACAATATTCAAGTATAGTTTGGTACTTGAGGTGTGGATGTAAACTTGTCGAATCACATTAAAATAAAGACCTTAGTCATGAATTAGAAAGGTTAACTCAGGTTGACCGGGGTCAATGTAATGATAAAAATTGTTATTATCATAATTTTAAAATCTAGCTTGGGAGTTGACATGAGGTGGGGTTCAAGTCATGGTTCGAGGGGGTTAACCTAGTTGACCAATTTTTAAAAAAAACAATCAAAGCAAGCTTGTTTCGACCAATTATTTTTCAAAAAAGTCAGCAGGTTTTTAACCTGTGTTTTATCCGGGGTTGAACTAGGTTTTTTACCAGGTCAAGTCGAGTCAATTCTTCCTCGATTGACTCAAACCAATCAATTTTTTCTTAAACTCATACCAGTCCAGGTCCTAGGTCAACCCGATTTTAAGTCATCTAGGGTTATTATAAAATACAAAAAAAATTTACTTTTTGAAATATATAAGTTTGACAACAATACATATTAAGGGTAAAATAGACTTTTTTATATTTTATTTTATTTTGTTTACCATAACCAAATAGATATAGAAACAATCATTTTGCCTTGTACATCACTACCAAATACAATTTTATGTTTGTCTCCTTTTTTATCTTGTGTCCTCTGTATCTATCTCTTTGTCCCGAAATAGTAATCAAATGTTATCTTAAAATCTTGTGCCTACTCCCTACTAGGTTAACACTTAACCCCTACTAAATTAACACTTAAGTATTTCAATTTTCTCCGTTACTGTTAAAATTTACCAAACATGGTTAAAAAAAGGTTATATGTTAATGAATAAACACTTAACATCCTTTAATCCAAAACCAAACTCAACTTAGGGATGTGATAAAATGGTTAAAAAGAAGTGCAAAAATTATATATATGGTGAAACCTAATAATTTTTAAATATAATTAAATAAAAATATAATAATAAATAATAAATAGGGTACAATGATGGGACTAATTTGTTGGATGGGTATATAAAAATAAACACTAAAGTTGAATGTAAAAACATTATGCACTGAAACTCAATTTATTATTCACTACAATAGTAAAATGATTGGTTTTTTTATAAAAAAACCCAGATACCTTTGTTCTGGGATATTTTTATCTTTTCACATGGTGCATTGGTCATTAAAGGATTATCAAAGGTATAATTGTATTTTTTTTTTAATTTTGTAACCACGTTAAAATGGTCTAATTATCTCTAAATTCGAAAATTTAAATCGTAGGTTTAGGAGCTTTTTGGTCTTTTCCTTAAGGTTTTTTTTTTTTTTTTGTAATTGCTAGGGCAATCAAGAGCCTTTTTTTTTTTTATCTTTTAACATTGATTAAAAATCATTTAATTCTAAAAATCTACTTGTATGTGTAGTGCATATGCTAGCACATAGAAGACGTTTGTGTTTGCACCTTTTATGTGGTACCTCTCGATGACATAAAATGTCACTTCACCATGTTGTTGGAAAATACAAGTTAATCCTCTTTATTTTTAACATTTTAACTTCAGTTCTTATTCTTTTTATTTTAATTTTTATCCTTAGTATTTTTTTTAAGTTTTATTCGTTTTCAATTTAATCCTTCAATTCTAATTTGTAATATATAAGTTTTTTCTAATTTAGTCATTCCTATTTTGATTTTTTTCCTTTGCCATTTTGTAAAAGTTTAAATGTGTTCAATTTCATTATTTTATCCAAGTTTATAGTGTATTATTTTTTCTAATTTGGTCCTCTTTCTTTTAATTTTTTTGTCTTTTTGTTAGATTTATTTTTATTTTCAATAAAACTCTTCAATAAAAAAAAATTATTGCCTTCTAATTTATTTTTATTTTGATTTTCACCCTCATTCATTTAATTGATATTCTTTTTTTAGATCATTTTGTGTAATTAATTTTTTTTCCAATTTCATCTTTCAATATTTGATTTGTTGGGGATTGGACTTCATGTTTTTTTTCATGTATGTTGCTTCCAATCTAATGACCTAAGTCATGATCTAGAAAAATTAATGCAGGTCCGCATCTTTTTTTGGCTTATTTTCTTTTTTGATTTCATTGTTTGACATTTTTTTTAATATTGACTTCGTTGTTTTCTTCAATTTATTTTTTATTAGGTTATCTCAATCTCAAAATATAGGGCATGGTTTTTATGAGTTAACTCGAATTAACTCGTCCTTTATTACTCATGTTATATGTTTATCACGCTACTTTGAATTGACTTGAATAAGGTTCTTTGTCTATTTTTTATTCAGTTATGTACTTCCAAAGGTTTTTTCTCCATGTTACCATGGTCTTTTTTTTTAAAAAAAATATTTTTTAACTATCATTGTTAAATTCTTTTATCGTATAATTAAAATAAAACCAACTTATTAAACCTGATCGGGGTTATAATCCAAGTTGTTTGTTTTTTTTCTTTGAAATGGGCTTGCATCACCTAAACATCATTTTTTTATGCAAAAAAATAAAAATAAACAGCCCCACAGAGTAGCACAACTAGAAATATAGAAAACAAAAGTTGAATATGAAAAAAAATCACAAACTTTAACATTTTTTCCGCTTAAAATTCTGTTAGTCATTAAAAAAACAGTTAAAAGAGAAAGTGGTTTATGATTTTTTTCAATGATAATAATAATGATTTCAATTTGGTGTCTCTTCTTCTGATTTCTTATTGTTTCATTACATTTTCAAAAGTCGTGTCAAAAGTCTTTATTGTTTAGGAATTCCTGATCTAGAGGCTTCTCTCATTGTTAAAATTGATACGTCTAATATTAGTTATGTTAATATTCTCAAACAATAGGATCAAGGTCAAGAACAAGTAGTACAATATTATTCATGTATTAATTGGTGGGTCATTAAGAAAACTATTCAACTATCAAAAAGAAATTTTATCAGTTGTCTTATGAATCTCATCTTTTCAAGATGATTTATTTCTCAAAAAACTCCTTTTACGAATATATTGTCAATTTGCTAAATATGTCATTGAAAAAGGTGTTTCAAATATTATTTCAAAGCAGATTTTTGTCAGATAGCTAGAAATATTATCAAATATTGATTTTGAAATTGAGTTCATAAAATGAGAGGCTAACTCTCTTATAAACTTTCTATCCAGATAAATTTTACATGGCTCAAAATAAGTGTCTCAATCAAGAAATCAAAAGAATCATATGTTCTTACACTCTCAAAACCAATTCATTTTATAGCAACAAGTAAATAATAAACTTCAAGGAGGGTAAATCCTCATATAGTAATGCTAGCTTTTACCTTAAATAACTAATTTTCTATCCTTTCAGTATCACCTAATCAAAACACTTCATCTAAAAACTATTCTCAAGCTCTAGACATCTTCTCCCATTCAACCTCAAAAAACACCTTCAACAACTTTATTATTACCCTTTAAATCCTTTTACAAAAAAAACTCATTAACCCTTACAAGTCAAAAAATTATGATCTTTAAATTTGTCCAATTGAAAAAAAAAATTTATAATGAATACCCAAACAAGATAACTCCTTATATATTTCCTCTTCAATTTCAATTCTTTCTAGAAAATTTGTAAAAAATAAGACAATTCTATAAATTTATCTTTTAAGAACCATTTTTTTAAAAAATAAAAATTCTAAACTAAAATCAAAGTCCTCACACCTTAAAACGATTTTTGTCAAAACTATCATCTTCAAAGATTCAATTACTTTGATTATTAGCAAGCTCGGTTATACTCTTTTCTTAAAAAACGTTGACCATTCATGGTTTATCCATTTTGATAAAAACTATTTGAAGAATTTTTTAGTTTAGTTTTCAAAATATTGGTGGCAATATTTTCATCCTATATATGAAATTCTTCCTAAGAAATAATAAAAGGTTTGGAATTTTTACAGCAAAACAACCTTTAAATTCAATTCCCACCTCTTTGCATTTTATTTCAACATTTGGTGTCCTATGGATTATATGCTAGGATTCATAATAATACATGATGTAGACAAAGATATCAGTTACTCTTCAGACCTTATAAGAGACATTAAAGTCAAATGGTGACCCTAATTGAAATAATCTCAAGTTGTTTATTCTTGGTTATAATCTCATTAAGCTCTACAACAACAACTATCTATCAAATCCATTCAAAAACTTATATATATATATATATATATATATATATATATATATATATATATATATATATATATATATATATATATATATATATATATATTTATATAAATATATAATAAAAAAAAAAAAAATTAAATTAAAAAAATGGTAGTGTATAATTTCCTATAAAGAAAAAAGCTTTTAAAAAAAAACCAATTTTGCTGCTATTATTAATATTTTAATTTCAATTTGTGATATATCCAAAAACAAATAGTATATAATTTTCCAAAAAGAAAAATGTGATTGCAAAAAAATCTTATTTTTTGTTTCACATTTTTTATAACTTATCATATTTCTAATTCAAAATGTTTTTTATTGACTATTTTTTCTTATAAACTTCACCATAATATTAAACATTTTTACTCGAGATCCAATTTACTGTTATTTATTGTGACTATATTCTTATAGAACCCACATCAATTTATTGCAAGTTAGTTGTTGTATCTATATGAGATCTATCTCAAGTATTACTTCCAACTGTTCAAAATAAAATTTAATTGGTAAAACTCATCAACCATGACATAAGAATGTAACAAAAACAAAAATCAAACGTGCAAGGATGACATTATTACATAAAAGATTAAAAGATTTAAAGGACTTTTTAAACATAAAAATTCAAGAATTCAATGACTCTATGCAAGAATTAATCTATTATAATTTTCTCAATTTTTATTAGTGAAATCATGCCAACCTCTTATGCACTATCTATCAAAGTAAAAATAGTATCTAAATAAAATTAGGGTGAAAATTAGGTCCTATTAAACAAGGCTAGGTTTCCATCCAATTTAGTTAAAATAAATGAGTGCTTATCATATCACACTCCTAACTACTTAATACAATAATCTAATGATATGTCAAATTTTATATAAGGAATGCTGAATAATTTGTTATAAGAGTATCGTGCCTTGACAAATATTATAGAGAGCCTAGCATATAATAAAATAAACTAAAAAGGAAAGGGTGAAATCCATAGTGCTAATTATTGTAGCTATAAACTCAATGGTACTATAGATAAAAATAGTGAAGTTATGGTTTTGCCTCTCATGACAAAAATATTGGCCTAGTTGATGAGAATAATAGGATCTTTTATTATTTTATGAACAGTAAAAAATAAGAAACTACCCTTGGAGCAAAAAAAATCCAGAGCTGATATATATGAGCATTTTTCCTTTTCATTTTTAAATGCAAAATGAATTTATTATATTGCCTTTGAAGTCAACAAAAGCTTTAACTTTGGTCTAATGTTATTTTCATCATTTCAATATGTTTTTTTTTGGTTATTATTAAGTGGGATGAATGTTGTTCATTTGTGTTTGAGTAGTGCATGCGACGTCGTCTCTGCACTTGAATGTTGTCTACCCTGTTTGGGAGGCATGTTTGATGTCATCCGACAACCAAATGGTGGCTTTTAAAGTGGCGTCTGAATTGTCTCAGCGTGCCCTTCATCCTTGAACAATGTTTGTCATGAACAAATATCTAGTTTTGCGCAGATGACCTTTTTTTTTTCTTTCTTTTTTCACTCTCCTCCTCATTTTCTATGTCTAGCCCTCTAAATTTTCAAAGTAGCCCCTCAATTTTTTTTCCTTTGAATATGGTTTATGTTCTTTTGATTTCTAACTATTAGCCTTTTTGTAAAGTTTTGATTTTGTTTTTCAATTTCATCATTCAATTCCAATTGTTATGTGTTGTTTTTTCCACTTTGGTCCTTTTTTTTATTTCTAATTTTTTCCTAACCTTTTTGTGCAATTTTACTAGTTTTCAATCTTATTCCTCAATCCAAATCCATGGTATATTATTGTTTTCAATTTGATCCTTATTATTTTGATTTTTTTGTCATTTTATTAAAGTTATTTTTTTTTCAATTTCACACTTTAATCGAAAGTTTGTAGTTGACATCTAGCCTTTTCTTCTTTTTCTTCTTCTTCTTTGTTTTTAATTTTGATTTTTACCTCTTTTCTTTTAATTGCCATGTTTTTTATTTTAGATTCTTTTGTATTATTGATTTTTCTCCAATTTCAACCTTTAATATTTAATTTGCCGGGAATTGAGTTTTATGATTTTTTCATGTATGATGCTTCTGATCTAATGACTCGGGTTACAGGTTTGAAAAACGTGAAATATTTTTTTGTACTTATTTTGTTTTCCAATTTCATTGTTTAACATTATTTTTAAGAATCTGGTTTTCTTCAATTTATTTTCTATTGGATTATCCTAATCTCATGACCTGAGTCACAAGTTTAATAGGTTAACCTGATTGACTTGCCCTTTATTACTCAGGTTATATGTCTATCATGCTAACTTGGGTCGGCTTAGATTGGTTTTCCCCCCTTTTATTCCCCCTAATTTTATCCTTTCAAAGGTTTTTCCCTAACTTATTGTGATTTTTTTTAAAAAAGATTTTGTTCTATTTACTAATTTTGTTTTTGAATTTTTGATTATTGTTGTCTATTTTTGATTATTTATTTAAAATAAAATAACTTATTAAATCCAATTGGGCTATAACTCAAGTAGTTGATTTTTCTTCTTTCTTTGAAATGAGCTTCCAACAATGAAATGTAATTTTTTATGAGAAAAAAAATCTGCAGAATAACATTGAATCACATCTAGTTCTACATGAGAGTGTTTGGTTTAGAGGTGGTTTTGATTTTTTTTGGTAGGGTCCCCACCAAAAAGCATGTATTTTTAGATTTTAGAAGTGTGGTTTGTGTTTTAAAAAAATTATATCTTTAAAAACAAATCACCACACCCAAGGTTGTTAAAATCGCGATTTTAACACGGCACAGAAAGCTGTTCACAAACTCGGATCGTAAAAACGGATCGTAAAATCGTAAAATCGTAAGGAATTTTAAAATACATTAAAAAAATCCATGCTTTAAATAAAAATTCATACATAACAATTTGTCCAATTAATTCAGTCCTATAATACTGAAATGGCATTAAATTCAGTCAAATTTAACAATTTTCAGTCCAATTTTCACCCTATTAATATTCAATATTTTTTCAGTCCAATTTTCACCCTATTAATATTCAATATTTTTTCAGTCCAATTTTCACCCCAATTCAATCAATTCAGTCCAATTTTTACCGAGTAATATTTTGCACAATTCAGTCATATATAGTTTATACTGTGGCATTCAATTCAACAATTTTCACACCCGATCAATGCCATTCAATTCAACATTATACATATACAATTTACAGGATCGGGCAAAATGAATTACAGGACTAACTAACAATTAACACTTAACAGGAGTTTATACAAATCTATTACAGGGGCAAAAATAAAGAAACCTTGACTCCGGTGATGATGATGAAGGCAAAATTAACTTACGATGCCGCTGGCTGCTGTTGAAGATAATGATGGTAAAAGAGGCAGAAAGCTGAAACCAGAAAGGAGAGTAAAAAGGCCCTCTATTGTCTATGCAAACAACTTTTAGAACAATGATCAGTGTCATCCTAACCATTTGATTATTTCACCTCACATTGTCTCCTCACTGTCTGATCATCTTGGAGTTTTTTGTTTTTACTCTAATCAATGGGAGCCCGCTGCTCCAAATTCTCTCTCTGCTGGTTCCACTCTCATCTTAAACCTTCAGTCCTCGAATCCTCCGATCTCGGTAAATTCATCAAGCCCCTCTCTTTCTGCCAGTCTCTCTCTGTCTTTTTTTTTCTTTCTTTTTTGGGTGTAAAATGAGGGGTAATAGTTTGCGTAATGGCCGCTTTTGTGGAGGATGGAGAATAGATTGTTGTCGCCGCCCGATTAGGGATTTGTTCTGTTGGAATTGGAAAGAGTATTTGTGAATTGTGATTTATGAAAGAGTTTTTCGCCTCAATTGAAAAGAGCAGAGTGAAGATAGTCACGTGAGTCCGTGACTGTGCAGGAATAATCCAATAGGCATCTGACAGCTGTCCAGGAGGGGGGGGATTTTGTTTCAGGGCCTCATTTTGTCAAAATCGCAAAATCGGTCCTGAAATCGCGATTTTGCGCGATTTCATCCGATTTTTGCGATTTCACTCGATTTCAACCCGATTTTAACCATTTTTGATTTTTTCAAGCGATTCAACCCGTAATGCATGTTTTGACTCGTAAAATCGTACGATTTTACGAGTCAAAACACGATTTTAACAACCTTGACCACACCTTTCAACCAAACACCCTCTAAACATGAGAAGAAAACCTAACCCCACTTAACAAAAAATACCTCGTTTTCCTCTAATATTATCTAGACCCTGTTTGCCATGAATAATAATTTGTTCAATAACCATTTGTTTTTAACCAATAATATATGGAAACTTGCATGTTTTACCCTTTCATGATTATTCAAAATATTTTTATTCTTTAAATTGCCAACTTAGCTCACTAAAACAATGGAGTCTATTTCATAATCCATATCTATACATGAAAACTTAAAATCCTTATAATTATTTTGATAGACTATCATATTCTTTACATAATATTAACATTATAATCTACTACAATATAAATACATAATTTTATTTCATTCAAATTAAAAACTATCATGAAAAAATTACACCATTAACTAAAAAATAGTTATATTAGATTTGTGATTAAAATTAAATTATAATAGCAACTAATATGTATAAGAAAAAAATCTCTTATATTTGCTAAAAAGTATTTGTATATAAAAGAAAAAAAAATATTATTTATGTTTTTTTCTCATTTGAAAAACAATAACAAACTTGTAAAGTAAAACAAGAGAAAACCTCTAAAATATATTTTCCAAACTCGCACATATTATGAACAAGAAAAGAGAGTGCTTATATTGTATTTTAATTTTTTACTGCAATGCAATTACAATTTACTTTATAGGGTTAATAATTATATATACGTGTCTTAACCCTGAAGTCTAAACCCCGTTAATTGGCCTCTTTGATCTGGATAATTATTAACCCTATTTCGGCCTAAAACCCTATTCCTTCCTCTGTATCCATCAATGGCTATGACGTCGCTTACAGAACTCGATGATGATACGGTGCGCAGCATGTCTATTGGAGCTGTTTTCTCCGAATTCGTAAGCTTCACGAACAGAACAAATGCTTTAGCTTAATTTTAATAACTATGCAATTCAATTAATGCAGTTCAGCTCTGTTTAAGCTCTTAGTTTGTGTATGTTTTATACTTATTTATTTGTTAATTTATTCAGGGGGGGAAGATTAATTCAATTGATTTTCATCGAAAAGACGATTTGTTAGTTACAGCTAGCGAGGATGATTCGGTTCGCCTTTACGACATTGCAAGTGCCAAGTCTGTTTCCTTTTTCCTTTTTTTCTTTAAGAAGATGAATTGCTTGCTGTTTAAATATATATATATATATATATATATATATATATATATATATATATATATATATATATATATATATATATATTGTTATTTAGTGTACGGCTTCGAGCCCCGTAAACGGGTAAAGTCACTTATCATGCACCTTTATTTATTTAGTGAAGTCATTGCAATTGTCATAGCTTCAAGCATATTTTAACAAATTAATATGGTGGATCAAAGGAGAAGACTGTCAACCTTAATTTAAAACAATAATTTTATAAAATAAAAAAATGATAATTGAACAATTAGTTAATTAGTGAATTCATTAAATTAAAAAAAAATTATAATAGAGAATAGGAACTCATTTTGTCTTATTGAAGAGCACTCTTATATTAGACGTTTAATTTAAAATCATTATTGTAGAAATGTAATATATATACATCAGCAGATAATTATTTGTATCTCAATAGAATATATATTTATAAAGTTTTATAAAGTTCTATGCTCATAAAATGATTAAAAATAAACAATATATAAGCTTGATGAATGCATGTATAAATATATAGGTACATGTTATTAGGGTTATGAATGAAAAAGTTATATATGTTAAAATTCTAATTGAAATAGAGTTTTTGTATATTTTTTAATCAAAAAGTTGTATCTTTTTGTTTTAAAATCCATGTTAAAATTAATTGTTAGAATTGTCTATAGAAAAAGACAATTTTGACATTGTTTTAAGAATGGAAAAAACTTTTAATCTTTCTAAAACTCTATTCTTTTACATTTCTTTAGTTATAATTCCTACAGAGAATAACATATAAATTTTGATTCGCTGTTTATTCTTGGTTGTGTTGTCAAGAATAAAAAATTTAGTAAGAATTGGAAACAATATTACAATCACACTGCTAGCACTAGAGAGCAGACAATAAATTGTTTTAAAGCCAGAAGATTGATCCTTACATCAATCTACTTCTTCAAGTCTATTTTCTATCAACAAATTAATACTGTAATTTGATTTTTCTTTCTGTTGTTGTTGATTTATATATACGTTATATATTTTATAGAAACCAGATCATCTTAGTAAAGAGGAATAACAGTCTTGGAAATATTAAAAGTGTTCCAATAATCTTAAAACAATTTAATTTGCTTAATTATTTTTTGCTGTGATGTTTATGTGTATGATCTAGTTATACATGAAATAGATAATATGTTAAAAGTATATATTTGC
>Ga0325414_1005939_pt1 | contig 12912 bp, 8 predicted proteins | sample PopdelMetagenome_8_FD_206183 | JGI IMG/M metagenome (GOLD analysis project Ga0325414, IMG submission 206183) | Populus deltoides microbial communities from Bellville, Georgia, United States - Leaf-PdKOR-R3 | ecosystem: Host-associated > Plants > Phyllosphere > Phylloplane/Leaf | place: USA... | reverse complement strand
CAAAACATATCACAAAAAACAATTCAAAATAAATCAAATGCTTCAAAAACAAATTTCAATATGACATCCTTTTTATATAAAAAAAAATATTGGAATGACAATATATTAGATTGAAGACGCATCACCCTAGTGCACCCTATCTAAGATAAGTTATATTGTTGTTTGATTGTTTTTCTATGTCAAGTTTCTATTCATTAGTTTCGTCTAAGGTCTAAGGAAGATCTCCTTTTATGAGAAAATCTTTATCTTATCGGGTTAAATTCTAATTGTTCTAAAGTCTGAATTTTAGCATCACATTATTTTATATTGTATATCTTTAATACCCGAAAGTGTACTCTATTGTATAGCTTTACACCCCCATAGATATTAAAGTCTACTTCTAAACTCTAATATAAAATGAACAAAATGATTATAAAGTATTTTTGATATTTTAGTCAAACCCCAACATATAATCATAAATTAATTATAATATCTATTTTTTTTATTTTTAAAACATGAGAAAGATGCAATGTTTTTTTGCTTTTTTATGAAAATATGCTTGGAAAACTTTTTAGGATATGGTCGTATGTATGGAAACAAAAAAATTTTTTGTTTTTTTTGTAAAGGAGAAATTAATTAAGAACTTTGAGATTTTTTTAATTTTAATTTTTTTTAAGAAAAGTTTCGGAGAAAACCGGGTATTCTAATATTGAATTTGTATCTTGCAATGCAAAAATACAATCCAATATTAAACAAAATTGATAGGAAAACACGCGAGAAAATCAGAAATATTTTGAAATGCCCCTTGAATTTTTTTTTATTTTTTTTTGTTTTATTTTTTATAATATATAATATTATATTATTATTAAATATATAGGTCGGTCGGCCCAGCTAACTAGACTAGACCCCGCTAGACTAGACCTATTAGCAGCCCAACAAGTTGGGCCACCAGCGACTCACCAGATTTGGGCTCCTCTCTTCTTTTTTTCTCTTTTCTGTTAGGCTAGACCCGACCCAACCTTATAAGCTGGGCTGCAATAGGTCCAGCCTGGCCTCAGGGGGGTTAATTATTTCCCTCTATATGCAGGCAACGGCCCTGCATGGGGGAGAAAAAGAAGGGAAAGGAAAGGGGGAAGGTTACTTGGCTTAGGGGTCGCGATAGTGGTAAGGATGTTCAACCGGTGGCTTAAAAGGCTTCGGTGGAGGAAATGGTGGTCGGTGTCGGCTGTAGGGGGAAGAAATCAAAAACTGCAAAGGAGAGGGGAAATGTGCGGTGGTTGTGGTGGTGGTTTCTGTTGTTGGACCATGACAGTGTTGAGGGGGAGGAGCTGGTCTGTTGGTGGTTGTCTTTGGTAGATGTAAGAGGTGGTGGCAGCGACAAAGAGTGAGAAAGAAAAGAGAGAACTATTGGTTAGGGAAGGAAAAAACCAGGGAGTATACTATTTTTTTTGATGATTTTGAAACCAATTTTCTCCTCCTTCAGAACATGAAATCCTTATCTATTTATAAGGGTTGGAAGAAGGATGTTTGGTCTGCACTTGTGTAACATCTTAGCCCTTAGATCAATACAGAAGGATCCTATGTGTGCCTCCATGAGAGGCGTGTTATTAGGAAGAAAAAAAGTTTTGAGTTTAATCATAAAATTATGATTAATATTTAGGAGTCGGTACCTAATATTATGGTTACTAGGAACCTATAGTCTGTGAGAGTTTGAGCAAGAAACTAGTTGTGCAAGAGGAAGATACATCACCTCTAAAATATGTTGTGCACCCTACCTAAAATATGTTGCATTGTTTTTTTATTGTTTTTCTAAATCAAGTTCCTATCTATTGGTCTTTTTCTAAGATTTAAGGCAGATTTCCCTTCATGAGAAGTCTTTACCTTATTGGGTGAAGTCTTAACCGTTCTAAAGTCTAAATTTTAGCATCATATTTATTTTGCACTTTATATCTTTAGTACCTGAGGGTGTACTCTATTCTGTAGTTGTACACCCCCCGAATATTAAAGTCTACATCTAAACCCTAATATAAAAATGAACAAAATGATTGGTAAATGGTTTTTGATATTTTGAATAAATCCTAATGGATAATCATAAATTGGTTACAATATTCATTTTTTGTTTTTTTACATGAGAAAGATGTAATTTTTTTGATTTTGTTTTTAAAAATATGCTTGGAAAACTCTTTAGAATCTAGTCATATGCATGAAAATAAAATATATTTTTTTGCTTTTGAAAAGGGAAAATTAATTTAAAATCTTTGAGATATTTTTGAATTTTAATTTTTTTAAGAAAAGTTTCGAAGAAAACCAAGTATTCTAATACCGGATTTGTATCTTACAGTATAAAAATACAATCTAATATTAAACAAAATTAATAGAAAAACACGTGAGAAAATCAGAAATACTTTCAAATTTTTTTTATTTTTTATAATATATAATATTATATTATTATTAAATATATTGGCCGGACCCAGTCGGGCTGGGCCGACAGTGGCCTACATGATATAGGCTCTTCTCTTTCTTTCTTTTTTGATGGGCTAGACCCGACCCAACCTTAAAAGCTGGGCTAAAACAGGTCCAACCCAGCCTCATGGGGGTTAATTATTCCCCCTGCATGCAGAATGAATTCTCGTTCTGCATGCAGGCGACGACCTTGCAGGGGGGAAGAAGAAAAAGGGGAAGAAAAGAGGGGAAGGTTACCTAACTTGGGGGTCACAACAGTGGTAAGGATGTTCAACCCTCAGGAGGCTTTGGTGGAGGAAATGGTGGCCGGTGTCAGCTGTGGGAGGAAGAAATCAAAAACTGTAGAGGAGAGGGGAAATGTGCAATGGCTGTAGTGATGGTTTCTGTCGTTAGACCACGATGGTGCTGAGGGGGAAGAGCTGGTCTATTAGTGGTTGTCTTTGGCATATGTAAGAGGTGGTGGTAGTGGCAGAGAGAAAGAAAGAAAAAAGAGAATTGTCTACTTGGAAGGGAAAAAACCGGGGAGCAGGCTAGTTTTTTTGTCGACTTTAGAACTAATTTTCTCCTCCTTCAGGACATGAAATCCTCATATATTTATAAGGGTTGGAAGAGGGACATTTGGTCTTCACTTGTGTCACATCTTAGCCCTTAGATCGACATAGAAGGATCTCAACCGTTGATTTAAAGTAGGTATAATGAGCTGTTAGATTTGTTGCAGAGGAAGGGTTGGTCGGGTTGGTCACTTTGGGGCGGTGCCACCGCCTTTGTGGCATCAGTTGGCCAGAACTAACCACACTAGTGTGTAGTCAGATGTCAAGTGATCATTTTTGTGTAAGTTTTGTCCGATTTGTTGGAAAAACAAAGCGTCAAATGCCTTGGAAAGTAGGACACTCGAGCGACTTTTCTATAGAAGAAGATGAACAGCAGCAATAAAATGACGTCGTTTTGGCCAATTGCACTTTAGTCTTTGATTTGTGATTTATTCTTAATTACATGGCTAATTGGCTCTAAACTTTCAATTTTGTACAATTGTACCCTTGAAGAACTTCAATTTAAGCCCTGAATTTCAACGCCTTTTCTTTGATCCTTAATCTCGGATTTATGCAATTCTACCCTTCATTGACCATCAAACTTTTAAATTTCTTCAATTCTTCCCTGATTTCAGCCAATTGGGTCACTAGAGTTTGACGCATTTTGCAAAGCAGTCCTTAGCTATGAATTTATTCAATTTAGCCCCTAATTGACCCTTGATTTTGCCCATGATTTCAATCAATTGACTTGGTAAAAATTGAAATTGGTCTCCTAAAATTTCAATCTTCTTAATTAAACCCAAATTAGACTCTGAAACTTAATGTTTCACCAATTAAACCCCTAATAAAATTAATTTGACCTATTTAAAGTATAATTTGACTTAATTAAATCCTTTAATTGGATCCAAATTAATTCTTAAACATAATTAAACTTTAATTTGGCCCATGATTAAATCAAATTTGCCTACTAAAAATCTAATTAAGTCTTTAAGCTTAAATTTTAAGCAGATTCGTCCAATACTCATTTAATTTGACCTTGAATCTGTATTATCTCTTCTTTTTTAGGTAAAATGAGGCACAATTAAACTCCTAATTTTGTTTAAAATTGCAGCTTGATTTTTTCTTACTTTGCTAAAACGTCAGCCTTCTTGCTATTATTTTATTATATTCTTTAATATTCTTTTTTATTTATTTTGGAAGGAAATAAGATGATTTTGGGGAATAACCCAAAAATAAGTTATGACAATTGCCCATCTTTACAATGTTTATGCCAAAAAGTTTCGTAAGAGATTTTAGATAATAAGTTTTGTAAAGTAGAAAAAAGAATGAGATATAACGGACTCACCAGATCAAGAAATTATCATTTCTTTTAAAAGTGTTTGAAATGGGGCTTCAAAAGCATGCTCAAAGAAAAATGGATAAGGCTAGAAAACGCATTATCCTAAGGACAAAGGCTAGATAATGCACTCGAAAAAAAAGGAGATAAGGTTTGTAAAAACCTTTTGAAGTGGTATGGTTGCACCAAGAACCTGCCTACTGGTAGGATTCAAAGATTCTAAAATGGTCAAATTGTCATGAGTGACCCATCCTAGTGGAAAAATATAAAGATTTTTCAAAGTGATCTTATTGTAATTGACGACCTGCTCAGGAAAAAAGATTTCACTGGAGATGTCTTCCTCTCAGCTAAAGCCTTTCCCCAGCAGCAGCATCTTCATCTTCTTCGCACCTGATCTCCCTCATCCCTCTCTTGGTTGTGCCTCTCCTCTGGCCGTTGCTTTCCCTCTAAGCGAAAACAGACCCAGCAGCCCCTCCCATCGCCATTTTCCCTGCAGAACCAAGGACCCCTCACTCTCCATCCCAGATGTTCCCTTCCATCTGCCTCCCTCCTCGACCATCTCACAAATCTTCAACCAGCCGGCCAGCAGCAGCGTCTGTTTCCCCCTTCGATCTCAACGGTAGCGACCAAAGCAGGCGTCGTCTTCAGCTTCCCCCACCTCCACTGAAACCCTACAACAGCTCCTCCTCCACGCACGGCTGCACCCGCAGCTCTAGCCTGCAACCTCCAACACTCCTTCCTCAACTGCCAGGTCTGCCACTGAAGAAGAAAAGAACAAAAAAACAAGGGGAAGAAAAAAGATCGGGAGCAAATATGAGAAGGAGAAAACAAAATAAAAACCATTGCTTGTTGCGTTTTCTTGGCTTTGCAAGTGACGTTACTTCCCTCCGTCGGTGCAGAAGGGGAAAGGAGGAGAAAACGACTCAAATCCACCCATCTCTCAGGTTGTGCTCGCGGCGGCGCGTGGAGGAGACGCGCCGCCACTGTTCTTGAAGTGCTAGAAGTCTTCCCTGCACTGCTCTGAATTTTAGGGGGTTTATTTTGTAAATTTTAAATTGTTTAATGTATTTTTTGTTTATTTTTGAATTTTTATAATTTTTAGTGTGGATGTAAAAAAAAATATAGTAAAAGTGAATGTATTGTTTGTATTTTTTTATGGATGTTTTTTTTATGATAAAATTACCAAGAATAAAGAAGAATTTAATATTTTGATTTGCTCACAATCAAGAATTATGAATTTACATGTAAGTCGTATTTTTAATATCTGATGAAAAGATAAAATTTTTAAAACTTCTTTAACACATCAAAGCCACAAAGCAGCTTACCTCAGGTAGGGTGTGTTAGTGGTACTAATACCTTCCCTAACCACAACAAATTTCTTACCCGTGAATCTCTGACAAGACCAGTACACCTGGGTTTCCCAGTAACCCTCAATTAAATACTAGGTCAACTCCCAACGAATCAAATCAAGCAAAGAGATGAAAAATCGCCAAACGAATGCCGCGCAGGTGACTTGCGACAATGCATACAATTAAACTATGGCCCCAAAGACATGGGACATGAGTTTTTTTATTTTTCATCTTTTGGTTCAAAATTATTTGGTCACTTCAAAATGAAAATTGCTTGAATGAATCGTTTGTCACCTTACAAAAAGGTGTCTAAACATTGTTTTAAGCAAACATCAAATTATTTCAAAAATCAAAAAGCAAATTTAATTTTTTCAAAAATATTTTGGAAAAAGGTTTTTATTAGTTTTTAAAAAACTGATTTGGTCACAATGTTTTGAATAGTTTCATATAATAAATTATGACGGTCAAAAAGTTTTAAAAAGGATGAGGATTGTCTTTTAACATTTTGTAGGCCACACCTTAGGTTTCAATCATTCTTACCATTAAATTTATCCAATTATGGAAAATAATAAAGTACTAAATATTATTTTCATAACAACATCTCTTCATTTTAAAACAACAAAAGGATAAAGAAAATGCATATTTCATTTAAAGATGTGATGAAATCCCAACAAAACAAGAAAAGCAAAGTTTTATAACAAAAGGACTGACAATGCAACACTCTTTTTTAAGTTAGCTTTCTTAGCAACACTAATGTCTTTTCAGCATTCATCAATATTTTTTCCATTTGTTTGCTATGTTGGAAATGTTCCAGGATATGTAACATGTATGAAGTAGTATATTCCCTAGTTGCACCATGTTAATGCTTCCGGTTTTGAAGTTAAAAAGCATTATACCATATAAGTATCCTCTCATTACTACAATATTGATATCATAAAATACAAGAGGGATCATATGAGGTCCCCTCCCCATTGTTACACTCATGTTTACCATATATCTTTTATGTCATTTTCTTCTATGTAACTTTTCATGACCTATAATTTCATGACGCTACGTTTATCATCCATGCAGGTTATAACAAGTTTCCCTTCATACTCGATAATCACGATCTTTGTATCTTTATCACATCCATAAACTAATAGGGAAATTGGAAACAACTCACAACTTTATGTGTTCCCATCAAATATGAAAATGTCTCTTTTCCAAGTGAGCTAGTAAAGTACACCATTCATAGATACTAGGTTCATGCGACAAAGTGATTCATCTTATGGTAACTTGATTTCCTTTATCTGCCTCTATTAATAAGCTTTTGAATTAAACAACTCACATCATATGCAATTATATAGAAAAAATTCCTTATAAGAGTAAAACTCGGGCTTTGAGAACCTTTTGGTATTGTAATACAAGGGATAAATAAATATTACCTTTTCCTTTTATTTTGTTCACTACTACGAGAGTTATTTTCATTTATTATTAAACTTATTATATGTTTTCAATTGTTATCATTACAGATAATATTTTATACTCTGATTAGTGAAACATATAGTAACACTTAACTTTGAGATGAAAAAAAATATCTTATAACATTTTATTTCTTGTCTTTTTAATGTTGCTTTGTTCTTTATATTTATATACCTTTTTTTTTTACGATCCGTCTTTTAGAACTTCTAAGAACCAAATGTCCACAAGTATATTCATTTTCTTAAAAACTATATTGGTGTTTACAAGTTGTCATCTTCTTTTTAGTGTTGTTAATAAATGTAATGTGATGAATTATGCATAATTTTCATAAACTATTTCTAAGATTCTCCACTCTCTGTTAAAAAAACAATTGTTATTAACATTTAAAGGTTTTATATCAATCACTCTACCACCTTGATAAATATATTTTTATTGCTCTAGCGATCATAGATATCTTAGAGAAATTATTTATGCTTTTAAAAACAATTATGTGTGTGTGTATTTATGTCAAATTGTTATCCTCTATAAAATGTGCAAGAGGAAAATGAAAAATCTAATCATATATGTTGCTTTTTTCTTTATTTATATATTGAGAGTGTTATAACCTAATTTTGGACCCTCTAAAATTCTTTTATAAAAAATATATATTCCTCTTTTTTTATTTAAAAAATAAAAAAAATAAAAAATCTAAAATCCAAAAATATTTTCAGGACATGAAGAGATAAGTCATTGGGCTACAACAAGTCAAAATGTTAAAAGAATAATCAGATTCTAATATTTTGACAAGATGAGTTAAAGAAAGACTTAATTTGAAACAAAGTTTAAGGTTGAAATCTAAATTGACCAAAATTAGAAGAATTAATTAAGTTTAAGGACTTAATTAAACTTCTAGTGGGTTTAATTAACTTAATTAAGGATTTAATTGAAGCAAAAATTAAGTTTAAAAATCAATTTGGCAAAAATCAAAAGAATTAATTAAGTTTAAGAACTTAATTAAACTTCTAAAGGGTTTTGTGGGTTCAATTATGGACTCAATTAAAGAAAATTTAAGTTTGGAGGTCTGATTTGGGTTAATCTGCAATAATTGAAAGAAAAGGGACTCAATTGAAACTTTGAAGGGCCTAATTGACGCAATCGGGGGCTTAATTAAAAGAAATTTGAAATTTAAAGGATGATTATGGACCAAATTAAAGAATCGTAAAAACAAAGACCAATATGAAAGAAGCGTGCACATTCAGGGACTGAAATTGATTAAATCAGGGGTCAGATTGAAACAAATTGAAAGTTTAATGAGAAATAGGGGTCAAATTGTATAATCTATAAACCATGGACTAATTTTGTAAAAGGTGCAAGAATAAAAGGATCTCAATCAATATTTCTAGGGATGTAATTGCATAAATTAAAAAGTTTTTGGATCAATTAAGGGTGCATATGTTGAAATTAGAAAAACATGGACTAAATTGAAATTTCCTAAAATCCTTTTTAAAAACTCTATTTTTTAGGGTTCAGACGAACGACATGTCACTCATACTTTAATGAAGAAATGAATGACATGTCGTTTAGTCATTGTGTCTTCTTCTTCAACCGAAAGGTTGACTGAGATGCCATGTTTAAATGAATGAACATGGCATTCTCGACAATTTTAGAGGCTCTAATCAACATCAATCAACTGAGAAAAACATCCTCTACAAGGATCAACTATCCTCATCAAATATTTGTACCTCATTTGGCTCAATGAGCTTAACAACTTCTTGTCCCCAATCAACCACTCCTGCATTGTTAGATTCAAGCTAATCGAGAACCACCTTCCGATCAATGAATATAGAGTTATAGACTTTTATATAAAGTCTAGTTTGTTCCCAATGGTAGATCCACATACACTCTATATGATGTAGGTCTATCAATGGTATGTTTATGTCTCAATCTTTAGAATAATCTTGACAAAGTACCCAACCCAATCAGCTATGACTGATAAGTTTTCAGCCTACCTTGGCTGCGAGAAGGAAATAAAATAGTTGACAAACAACAATAACCGTGCTTAACAAATTCACCATGAAAGAAAAGACTCAAAAGCTGTTTTTTCATGCTGTTAAGAAGACAAAAGAAAAACTAGGCACCATCAATTTTGGAGAGGAAGATTTTGGGAGAGAGAATAACAATCTTCCATAAACCTCTTAGTGAAACTGTCATGGTTTTGCAACTTCATGTTTTGATAAAAGCAAGTGCTCTTAAGAACAACAGGAAGAAGTCCATTTTAGAGAGAAAAATAAAGTGAAGAAACACAAAATAAAATTACATTAAAAAATAAAGGAAATTATTAAGGTTTGAGAGCAAAAATAAAACCATTGTATGTAAAGTTGGGAGCGGGGCATTCAAGCTAAGGATTAGAATCTGAAAACAAGGAGATAAAAGGCAATAAGCTTCAATAAAGTAATCAACAATAAAAAAAAAATAACATTGAGTTTAAAGGTATATATCCACCTTTGATAAGGGGGTATGCTCATTAAAAGGTATATATCCACCTTTGATAAGGGGGTATAGCTCAATGAGCATACCCTCTTCCTTTAAATTCTTTTCAAGTTCTTGTTTGAATGTTTATTGTGTACATATTATGATTAGTTATAGTTTAATGAACAATATTTATGTTTAAATGTATCTAATCATGTTTTGAATTAATATGCATGTTTTGGAATGTATGTTCAAGATGGTATTAAATATATGGTTTGATGATTATTAATGTAATGATGATAACATGTTTAATTATTAGTTTTGATACTTTGAAGTCTAGTTTGATTATTTGAATTTGTTTTGATTTAACTAATTGATGTTTGATTTGTTAAGACTATAATCTTAATTTGTTTTTTGACGTGATATTGGGTTTATTTAAACTTTTATACATGTTAAAGATGATGAAAAACAAATGTTAAAACTTATGTAATAGTGTTAAAGGATCTTAGAATGTATTTCTGAATTTTTGTTGATAAAATGGATGAATTTGTAGTTTGTTTCTTTTACCTATTTTCTTATAGTTTGAATGTTTTACTAGGTTAGCATAAGCATGTTTGAAGTAGGTTTGATAGCATAAGCTTTTGTGGTTTTAGTCAGTGTATAGGTTTAAGCCCTTTCTGAGTTGTTTTTGGGTTTTTATGGAATTTTTAGTCTTTGAATGTTAGTGACCTTTTTTCTGATTTCTCATAGTTTGATTTTATGGCCTTTTTTATGTGCTTAGATTGAAGCCTTAACTTATATGTTATTGTTCTCTGTCTTTTTTTATCCATTAATTACTTATTTTAGACCAATCAATCCTTAAAAGTTTGAATGTCAAGGTTTATGTTCTTGGTTGTTGGGTTTGATTACAAGTCATTCTTGATTTGTTTTTCTTATATAATCCATCATTATGCTGCAATATTCCATTCTCCATGTGTTTGTGTGTTTTATTTGACAAAACTTGGTTGAAATTTACAATTTGATTTATGAATTCTTCACTTATTCTTTGTATTCTTGGCGAGATTCAAATGAAAATTTCTTTTAATCTTCAGTCTTTATATATATATCATGTTTTTGGACCTTTTAGGCTTGGAATGGAAAGTCCAGCCCACATGACTGAGCTAAGTCCATCAGTGTTAAAGGCATATTTGTTTGGTCAGAAATTTTCAAAATAAAAATGTTTTTTTTTATTCTTAAAGCATGTTTGTCAAATATGGTCTTAAAAATTTTTTTAAGTCTATGATTTTTAGCGAAGGGCGTGTTTGGCAAACACGCTTTACTGATTTTCCAACAGTATTTCTTTTTTTTTTTTAGTGTTTGCCAAACATAGTTCTTTTTTTAATTAATAAAATTTTATGCCTTTAAAAGATCTATTTGCCATAAAGTTTTTATGGTTCTCATGTTTTGCTCTTTATTATTTAATATTTAAAATTGTAACCTATATATGAGGCGCTTTTCAATATCAAATAAATCGGTTTCTTTCCACAAAAAATAATAATAAGTTTCTTTTAAAAAAAATACATTTAAACATTTTTATTTATTTGACCAAGTCTCTCAAATAAAAATCATATTTGCATAAAACAAATAAAAAATACATGGAAAGATTTAGCATTTTTTAAAAAATATCAAAATTCAAGAAAAATGGTTTTTATATATATTTGCATGTATTTTTGAATTTAATAACAAGTTTATTAAATCCATGAGAACTTAGCCTATATTTTTAAAAAAATCAACTTGTTTATTTTAATACCAATGAATATGAACTTATAAGTAAGATGTATTCTTGAATATTAAAAAAAAAAACACAAAAATTATGTTTGGGATTTAAAATGGCTAGACGCGATCTATAAAGGCATGGTTCACTCTACTAGGATGGAGTGATGGACATAATTTGACTAATAGACAGACCAGCGATTATAAAAACACAACAATATCTTAATAATCAAATAAATAAACAATGCAACTTACCTTAAATAAAATGCACTGAGGGTAATATTATCCTTCTTATACATATCTAGTCCTCTTATCTAAACTCTAAAGATCAGTTAGTGTTTCTAGTAATCAAAATACTAGGCAATGACTTCAAACCTTTTATAACTGATAAAGGAGGATTCCTTTTTTTTTTTCACCCGCATCCGGGAGGACAATTATCACGACACCGCAAACATGTAATAAAGATAATGGTTGGATCTTGGATTAGAGAATAAAGATAGCCCTCTCTCGTTATATTATATTACTAATTATTTAACATGCCCTCCATCGCAGGTCATAAAAAAATTTCTAAAAAACAAATAAACAAGTATATAGGCTGTTTTGATGTGTTTTTTTACATAAAAAAATTAAAGTATAAATTAAAAAATTTAAAGTCACTACATAAAAAGCGCTACAAATGAAAAAAAATCATGAAACTCAATTCCTATCAAATCAAATACCAAATGATAAAATCAGGAAAAAAATCAATTGTACAAAAGAATCTAAAATAAAAAATTATAATTAAAAGAATAAGAGTAAAAAATAAAAAAATAATAAATTAGAAAGCAACAAAAAAAATGTTCAATTAGAGGGTTAAATTGAAAAGAAAAATAATTTTAACAACAAAAAGATAAAAAAAATGAGGGTCAAATCAGAAAAAATAAAACAACATATACTTTGAATGAATAATGAAATTGAAAATCAATAAAACTTTAACAAAAAATCTAAGAAATAAATTAGAAATAAAAAAAAATAAGGACCAAAAATAAAAATATATAATATATGACAAATTATAATTGAAAGACTAAATTGAAAACAAACAAAACTTTTATAAAAAGAATTAAAATCAAAATAAAAAATCAAAAGAATAAGAATTAAAATTGAAAAAACAAAAAGGACAACCACTCTCTTTTTCAAGTTGGAGAGATAAAAAAAGAAGAAGAAGAAGAAAACAATTATCAACGACAAGCTGCTCATTATCCGTCATCACACACCACACCAAGAGAAAGAGGACACGATGGCGCTTCTAAAGATAACAAAAAAACAGGTTCAACCACCAAGTGGTGTCTCACGCACCGCACAAATGAGGTAAATGTCACTCACTCGCTAATATATAATGAGGATGCATTAACAGGTTTTTTTAATAAAAGATTAATTATCCCACAAAATAAAAAAACAAAAATCCCTCATGCCTCTGGAAATTTTTTAAAAAAATGTGTGATAGGACCAAAAATCCTAATCGTTCATGTTGTCCTTGAATTCACGAGTCTAGTCTTTGTTTTTTTTATTTATTATTCTTTAATTTTTATTTTAATCTCAACTAGATCACATAAGA